>TARA_R100000388_G_scaffold94882_1_pt1 | contig 13431 bp, 39 predicted proteins | sample TARA_R100000388 | Tara Oceans TARA_R100000388 (sample SAMEA2620360) | marine metagenome | biome: marine biome (ENVO:00000447); feature: surface water layer (ENVO:00002042); material: "saline water (ENVO:00002010), including plankton (ENVO:xxxxxxxx)" | depth 5 m | reverse complement strand
ATAATTATTAAATATTTCTTTTTTCATTATTTAAATTCTTTAAGTTTCTCTTCTTTACTTTTGAATATTTTATTTTTAATCTTATTGTTCTCTTTCTCTATCTGTACTTTTAACAATATCAAATAACCTATAAGATCTTTTAAAGTATCTTCGCTTTCTACTGGGTTATGAAATCCTAATTTTTTTATCCTGGAAAGTTTGTCATCTATTCGAGCAAGAAGTCCTTCTTTTGCAGATAGTTTAGAAAAAATTTGTGGAGGATTGTTTGCCGTATCTCCATAGTTTTTATTCTTTTCTAACAAAAGCATAACCACTTCTTTGCTTACTGATTTAATTAATGATTGAGTTTCCGTATTATATTGCTCCATATATTAATTTTAATGTTAAATAAAAAATAGCTCCAAATACAAACACCACTACAACAGCACCTAAAAATTCTAAAAACTTATAGTGTCCTTCTCGTTGTTTATAACTACGCCCTTGTCGATATTTATTATCATACTTGGATGATCTTAAATATTCTTTACCATTGTTCATAAAATGTTTCATATAAATAGCGGTGGCTCTCCGTCCTTATTTTCACGAGATTTGTGCTTGGGTTTTTTTTTGCCTGAAATAATCTTTTCACAATTTTTCATGTGCTTGTAAACACTTGTGTCAGGCGCTAATAGTCTGAAGTATTCGTCTAAATTCATAATATGTTTTGATTAAATTAAATTAAGTTTTGTGTAAATATAGTCTATTTATTTGAGCTTTGCAAATAAAGAAACGAATTTATATACTTCATGCTTATATAAATATTTACTGGTGGTTGGGCAGTAGAAGGAATAAACCTCATCCGTAACTTCAACTGCTTTACAGCCTGATTCTTTACATCTAAACTCAAATGGTAACATGTCTTTCATATTAATAATGTGGTTTATTTTCAACAGCATAGTCCATAAGTTCTTCATCATATAATTCATCAATGTAATTATCGAAGTAAAACTTCGTAATATCATTTCCGTCCAGATCAACACTCTTGATCGTTAACTCGGCTTCAGGAGGTTGCATGTAATCTCCATTGTCCCAGTAATAAGTATAATCGATAACTAAACTCCAGTTATCATCTTCTTTTACAAATGTTCCGTTATATTTGCTCATCTTGTTCGTCTTTAATTGTTTCTTCCATATAATCTGCATGTACACATGCTTCATTATATATGTTGGTGGATTGTTGCTGAACATAGTCAACAAAATCATTGTACCAATCTAATTGCTGTTTTAATTTTTTATTTTCCTGGTATAATTTTTCCATACTATTCATAATCTTGATGTTTCAGGGTTAAGAGGATTTACTTTACTATGTGTTTCATTGTAGTAGTAGAGATCAATTTCTCCGTCATCATCATAATCAACGAGACGTACTTGATTTATATCGTGATTGAAAGCATAATCATAATATTGTATATCTCCCTCTTCTACTACCCACTTATCTCCCCATATATCTGTAAGTATTTTTTCTTTCATTACATCCTTAATTTTATTTGTTGGTATACCGCGTTTGCTATGGCTTCAGATTCTTCTAAACTTAGATCGTGTCCAAAATCATCATACACTCTTTGCATGATCATGTGCTCTGATACATAATCTATTATGCCGTCTGCACACTCTATTACTTTTAATCTTCTTTTCATTTTTATTTTTTTAAATTTAATTTATCCATGTCCTCATTACATAAGGCTTTGTCTAATGTTTCTATGCAGAAATCTAATTCTGCATGTTCATCACTCCCAATTCTATCACTCCAACCTTTCATACTTTTTAAGGAGTTCAAAACAATTCTGCAAGCTCCGTTTAATCTCATACCTTTTGCATTTTAGATAAACGCTTTAGTTTTGTTTCATCTGAAAGCTGGTCCCAATCGCTTGGCGGTTGCCAGCCAGGAATACAAGATTTCATTGTAGCAAAAACAATTTGCTGTTTATATTTTACTTGTTCTTCTATTGTTGTTTTATCGTTGTTCATCAGATCCCCCAGGATCAAAAAACTTTTCATCATATTTATTTTATCCATGTTTTAAATTTTAAGTTTTAATTATTCTGCATTTAATACTGCTATTTCGTTTTCTATATTAAGTAAAGCTGTCTTGTAGCCTAAAAGATAATCTTCATTATGTATATCTTCCTCTTCCCATTTTAACTTACTTAATTCTTTGTCTATATATTCTTTTATTTTATTCATATTTATTTTATTTAATTATTATAATTCTCTCTGTATAAATCTGCTCGGTAGGAAACTTCACTACCGCTTACTAATACATGAGTATCGTTATTTACTTCTACATATACACTCGTTTGGTCGGTGTCTGCCCACGCTACTATATCGTTCATTTCAAACCATTTGATAGCGTCTTTTGTTTCTTCGATATATTGTTTCATAATTGATAGAATAGTTTACTTTCTTCTGCATGATCATAAGCCATGCTTTGCGCCTTTAATCTATTTTCAGGAGCAACACAAACAAATCTTCTCATCATAAAAACATTTGAAGAAGGTCCCCAGGTGGTCCTGTATTTTATTTTTTCTTTTCTTAATTTTTTTACAAAAGAATTTATTTCTTCTTGTGCAAGGCTCGAAGGACAGGGGCTATCTTCACTATTGCCAGTATCATTGCAACCAGCAATCGCGTTTACTGGTTGAGCATATCCTCTCCAGCCGTCTATTCTTACATATTTAGTTTTAGTGGTATTTATTTTCATTGTTCTATTATGTTTTGATTTATTAAATTATTTATTGTTCTGCCGTAAAATCCCTGGAGATGATTTGCCATTCCAGTATCGTGGATGTATTGCCATGCCTGAATTACTTGTTCTTCAGTTGCATGTTCTCCTTCACAAAATCCTTCTGCGCAAGCGCATGCAAGATAGGATGTCATTCCGTCTTTTTCAGCTTGTTTGATTCTTTGAAGTTTACGTTCTGTTCTTCTTTGTTCACGAGCTTTGTTAACTCCGTGCATTATTTGTTTTTCTTTTCTGTGCATATTATTTAATTTAAGTTAATTGATCAATTTCGCTATCTATAAAACATTTAACCTGAAAGCTCCATATTTCAGGATGTATACCTTTGTCAGATAAATATTCTAAAAACATTTCAGCCAACATTTCGGTATCTCTTTTGTTAAATTCGTAAAGTTCTATTTCTTTCATAATTATTGGTTTAAAAAATATTTTCCGTTTGTTTGAATTAAATCTTGAACGAATAAATCCTTTTCTTCTGCTCTATCACAATTCAACCAACAAGAGAATTTACACACATCTCCATATTCATAAGGCGGTATTATTGCGTGCAGATTTGTTAGTAGCCAATTTGATAAACTCATATCATAATTAATATTGTGTGTTGAGAATCTGACAAAATCTTGTTCTCTATCATCATGGTAGGTAACAATTATTTCTAAAAAGTTTTCTTTTTCCATAGTTATTTATTTATTTCTTTTATTAATTTATCCAAGGCTTCAACATATATAAATATGTGGTCCTCTGTTGGATTCGCTTCGTAATCTTTGAACTCATCAGTATATAGATATTCTACTAACTTTTCTGACAGGTGCAAAATTTGTTCTTCTTGAAATTTATTTAGTTTCATAGTTTTAATTTTTATCTAATTTACAATTAATAAATAAGTTATGCAAACTTTTTGCAAACTTTTTACTATCTACATCTTGTATATTTCTGTTTCTTTGCATTCCAGCATTTTTGTTTTTTAAAATATTTCTTTTTGCTTTTACATACTCCCTGTGTAGATGAACAGGATGTAAATACTGGTCCTAATAAAAATAGTCCCAGGAGCGTATAAATTATTGTTTTTTTCATTTTATTTTAAATTATTTATTATTTTATCTAAATGTCTCATATACATAAAGTCCTGTTTATTTAATGGTTTACTTAATTCTCTTTTTAAGCACTCTCTATAAAAGTTTAAATCTTTTTTCATTTTGATCATTTAAGGTTATATATTCTTTTTATCTCGCTATACATTAATTTTAATGTGAGCCAAAAACAAAATCCCAGGAACGTAAATATTAATGCAAAAGTCAACATTTGCCATATATTATTTACGTCAGAAACTAATTTTGCTAACATTTGAATTACTGCAAATAGTACGACCGCGTAAGCTAAGGCGCAACCAGTTATACAAATTTTGTCTATTGTGTTTTCTGTTTTCTTATTCATAGTTTTAATTTTAAGTTTATGTTTTAAAAAGGTGGCTGATTATATCCTGTGCTATTATCATTTAGGAAATATTTTTAGGACCATTCCCACCACCTGATCAAATTCTTTATATTATGTTTTTTAATTCTGATTTTTTATGTTTGATGAACGCAAATAACATTTCACTTGCCGTTTTCATATCTTTACGAATTTGCTCACTATCATTTACCAGTGCAACAGGGCACCACGATTTAAATTCTAAATCCATTGCCTTATCTCTTAGCTCTTCAAGTGGAGTATTTTCTAAATAAGATATTGTTCTATTATCTAATTTTTCCCCTTTGTATTCTGTAAATTTTTTCATAATTATTTATTTAGGTTTTTTAGTTTATATTGTCCGCTCTTTATGTTGTTTCTTGTCTCTGCTATATTTTCGCCAAGAAATTCATTTCTATATTTTCCAGTAGTCCTGGAATAGTCCCAGTAATAATCATCTAATGTTACTTTATTATCATTACTTATAAAAGCAATAATTGAATTATACGATTGAAAGTATCTACCTTCAGGAGTATAAATTATAAATTGATTTGCAACTGGGTTGCCTGATGTTGTACTTCTCATTTGTCTTACTTGTGTTTTCATAATTGTAGTTTTAAATTAATATGTAGTTTTAAATTAATATTCTGTTAAACATTATATCACGCTCTTCAATAGCTTTTACAATATCAAATTCCATATCTTCATAAGCTTCTTTATGTTCAGGCAAAATGGTTATATGTGCCATATTTGAGCATAAATTGAGGCTACCAGTAGCAATCAAATCATCCTTATTTGTTGTTTTATGTTTAAAGACGTTAATAGCTCTGCTCTCGCTGTCTACTTGGTCAAGAAAGTATACTAATAAATTTTCCATAATTTTTTTTTTAAGTTAAGAGGCGGAGCGTGTCCGCCTTTCTGCCTCCTGGCGTCATCAGTTAACTATTAATATATATTTTTATTTGCCCACTCTTGATACTCTTCCCAGGTTTGTTCCTGGTTCAGATAGCCGTTGTATACTTTACCGCCACCCATAAATTTTATTCCATTAAAGTTTTCTAAAAATTCCATAATTGTTTATATTTTGTTTGTTAATAGTTCAAAGATAGTGCAAAACTTTAATTATCCAAACAATTTTTAAAAAAATATTTACTTACATTCAAAGTTTTCTTTTAACTGGCTGACATTCAATGACTTACAAGCTTAATTTATTTTCATTCTAAATAAACTTTGTTTTGATTTGTTTTGATTCGAGCAGTTATAAAAGGGAAGGTTTGCCTCTCTTCTCTTTTGTAAACGGGGGAAGGGGGACCTGTGGAACGGGGGAAGGGGGAACAATCCAAGACCGAGCGCATGCGGTCAAGCGGTGGAGGTGGTCCTGTTGGTTGGTGGTGGTGGTGGTGCGGTAGGGCGTCAGAAAAAACCTAAAAAATCTGCAAAAAAATTTTTTTTTGTTTTGACTTTGGCGCAAAAATTTTGACTTTTTTTTTTGCGACACACGAACGTATACTGGGGTATTATCCTCAACCCCTAAGTATCTAAAAAAAATTATTATCTTTGTAAAAAATAAAAAGCTATGAACAGAATGTATAAAGATCCAAGCACCAACAATTACGTAGACGGTCTCTACGTTAGAAATGGTAGGTTAATAAACGATAGGCCTGACGGAGAATCAGGAATTGCAAGAGCAGCTTCTATTAAAAGGTCTATTAAAAACGATAGAAAAATAAATCAAATAGCTGAAGGTATTCAGTTAGCTGAAGATAAGAAAAACTTTAACCAATTAGAGTTTTAAAGAAATTAAGTTCCCTATTTGTTCTGTTTTGATTTGAGTGAAAGAGAGAGGTTCTATTAAGAATCTCTTTTTTTTGTCATTATATTACTCTTTTGTGACAATTTTGTGACAAAAATAAAATATATAAATAACTAATAATCAGATAGTTATAATCAAAGTGACAGAAATGACAGTTTTTTTCTATTATTTATACATAGCAAAATATATATAGTAGTAAAAAACATATAGTGTAGAAAAAACACGTTTCAGTTTGTCATTTGTCACTTGCATAATTAAAATATATTTATTACTTTGGCTCAATAATTAAATCCATTATAATGAATAAGCAAGGTTACATTCCAAAGGATTTGCATTTTGATTCCGAAGGCAGATCTAAATTAATTTCAGGAATTGAAAAAATTTCTAAGACAGTTAAAAGTACATTAGGCCCACGCGGTCAAACAGTTATTATAGAATCGACTGACCACCTACGTGGAATGACAGTGACCAAGGATGGAGTTACTGTCGCTCGTAGTGTTTACTTGGATGATCCCGTAGAAAATATTGCAATACAAATGATGAAGGACGCTTCCAATCGTACTGCTAACTCAGCAGGTGATGGAACCACTACAGCTATTGTTTTGGCTGAAGCATTTATCAAAAGCGGTAATAAGTTTATAAAGGGAGACCATAATGTTACGCAAGTGGTTCGACACATAAACCAAATAATAAAAGATGTTATTGTCGAGCTGGAGAAAAACTCAAAAAAGATTACAAAGAATAGTTTACTTGATGTTGCAAAAATATCTGCCAACAATGATGCAGAGATAGGCCAGTTAATTTATGATGCTTATCAACAAGTTGGTAAGGACGGTATAGTAACTGTCGAGCGATCTCAAAACCATGAGACTTACGCAGAGGTTACTAACGGTATAAAGGTGGACAGAGGATATTCATCCAATCTATTTATAAATAATCAAAAGAAGGACGAGTGTATATTAGAGAATGTAAAGGTACTTGTATGCGATCAAGACATAAATAACATTCTTCAAATTGAAAATGTGTTAAAACCGATCATTCAAAATAATGAAACTTTGCTTATTATCGCTGATTGCGGTATGAATGTGGTAAACACACTTGCAGCTAATGTTGTAAGAAACGGTTTGAAGCTTTGTAATATACCAAGTCCTTCGTTTGGTTACAAGAAGCATGAGCTTATGCAAGACATAGCTGTGACTCTTGGTGCAAAATATATATCAGAAAAAACTGGAGACGATTTATCTACACTTAGTATTGCAGACTTAGGGCACGCAGATAAAATTATTGTAGGTAAAACAAATACTGTTCTAATTAAAAACGAAGAACCAAGTGAGTTGATGAAGATTAGAATATCAGAACTCAAAGTTCAGCGTGAAAACTTAACGGATGTGGTAGAAAGAAAATTTGTAGATGAACGTATTGCAAGTTTAGCTGGCGCTATCGGTTGTATTCACGTGGGTGGTAATTCAGACATAGAACAAAAAGAAAAATTCGACCGAGTTGATGACTCGGTATGCGCAGTGCGTTCCGCACTGGAGGAAGGTATTGTACCTGGTGGTGGAATAGCTTTACTTAATTGCGCAAGAAAATTGACTACAATCGGTAAGAATGAAGAAAAAGAATGGTGGGTTGCTAAAGATATTATAACTGAAGCAATGCATGCACCATTCAACCAAATCTTGTATAATGCAGGTATGGATGCTGACGAGGTACTTAGTTATTTGAAAAAAAACAAATCCTTCGGATTTGATGTCAAGAATGAAAAGTATGGAGATATGTACAAGATGGGGATCATAGATCCTTTGAAAGTTACAAGGAATGCATTGATAAATGCAGTTAGTGTAGCTACTACTATATTAACTACTAATGCTATTGTTACACATGCAAGAGTAGGAAGAGAAGATAATAATCCTAAAAATTAAATACAATGCCAATACATAATGAAATATTTGACAGCTATAGATTAGAGGTCAAAAAAATACATGCAGCAATAAGACTGTTAGCAAAACAAGGCTATACTGTAATTGATTTGGAAGGTCAGGTTATAACGAAGTGGAATGTAGAAGATGAAGAAAAACCAAACATTACTTATAAAAGGGCCCCCAAATTACAACAGTACTAATGCAAGCAATAAATAAATATATAATTATAAAAAAAGTAAACGAAGAGTATAAAACTAAATCGGGTTTACTTTTGTCAAATGAAGATGTATCATCATTGCGCTATCACAAAGCGGTTGTTGTAAATCCTGGAACCAATGTTATGTCAGTTAAAAAAAACGATGTAATATTTTTTGATAAAGCAGCAGGTCATGCAATGATCATTGATGACGATACATATACGATTATTGAAGAAAGAGATGTTGTGGTGGTTTTATAGAATTGAGAGGTGCACATATTGAAAAACCAGTATCACTCCCTCTCTTCTCTATTTATCTTCTTCATATACTTCCTATAAACTTTGTCTCTGTATTTAACATCGTGTTTAAATACAGGGTTGTTTACTGGGTTTTCAGGAAAGTCCTCACCATTTAACTTAGCATATATATTATTAATCATACGCTTTCCTTTATAAGTCAACTCATACAATGCAGCTTGACTTCCTTTTTTATCTCTCCACTTATGAATCCAACCATCTTTAATTAATTTATAAAAACGATTATTATCCCAAGACATAAGTTCGTTGTATTCTTCAAACTGTGTTTTGTTGAATAGGTGTTCACTGTATAAAAAAAGCATAAGCTCTATTTCACCTGTGGTTATTTTATATTTTCTTTTGGCCCAATATTTAACAACTTTCCAGTATTTTAAATAGTCATGCTCGGGCTGTATACGGGATGTATTTCTAACAGGGATGGGCATAAAAAGTATTTGATTTAATTAATTATCTTTGCTGTAAAGATAACATAAAAAAAATCTATCATGTCTAAAAACCCAACAAAGGAAGATCTTCGCGCTGAATACGAAGGCCAAGTTAAGCCTAAGAAAAAAAAGGTAAAGAAGAAAAAAGAAAAAGTAATTATTAAAAATAAAAGAACAGCAGCTGTTGAAAGAAGAAAAGCAAGAGTAGCTCGAAGAGTAGTAAAAGCTTTAGATAAAGGTAAAGATAAAAAAGCTGCACGAATTGCTAAGAGACAAAAGAAAAGAATAGCAAGAGGTAACACTACAAGAGTTGGTCAAGTATTGAGAAAAGGTGTGGCTAAAGGTAAAAAGATAGCTAAAAAAGTAGACGAAATATCTAAATCAAATGTTGGTAAGATTATTAAAGGTGCGGTTGAAGCTGCACCAAGAGTAGTAAGAGGAGATTTAAAAGGTGCTTATGAAGTTGGTAAAAGAACTGTTGCCTCTCTTAATAAGAAACCAAAACTATCTATGAAAAAACCAAAGATGGCTTATGGTACAGGCATGGTAAAACCTATGTTATCTAATAAAAAGAAAACATCAAAGCTGGCAAGACTTGAAAGAAAAAGCGCAAGAAAGATAGCAGCTATGAATAGAAAGATTGGGAAAATGAATCGAAAGACTGCGCAAAGAGATAAGCTTGCACGAGGATTGTATGATAAACTTGGCAGAAAAGATTATTACAGCAAAGTAAAAGGCGATCCAAGTTCATTATCAAGTGAAGATAAAAGAACTATATCTAAAATAAATAGACTATATAGATCTGAAGGAAGAAAAGATAGAGCAATACAAAGAAAAGTAAAGAGACTAAATCGAATTGCTAAAAGAGCAGGTTCACCAAATAGAATGGGAGTTCAAAGCGGTGATCCACTAAATAATTATAAACCATATAAAAGATAAATTATGCCAAGATACGAAAGACTAATGCGTAGAGCAGACAGAAAGTACCGCCAAGCTGATAAAGCAAGGAGTAAGGGAAAGATTGCAAAAATGCAACGTAAATATAAAAAAGCTCAAAAGCTTGAGCAAAAAGCAAGATGCCCAAGAAAGAGCAGATTGTTCAAAGGAAGAAGATATGTTGGGTGCAAGGTGCCTTTATCAAAAACTAATGTTGATTTAACATAATGGCGCGAAGAGCAGTCAATACTTATAAAAGAAAAGCGCACACTAAAAGACCTGGGGTGCACAGTAAAAACAGGCATACAAAACAAGTTAATGGTAAGTACTATTCTGGCAGATTGTATAGAGGTCAGGGTAGATAAATTTTAAAGTTATGATGAAAAAACCGATGCTAAACGCAATACAAAAAGCAAGAATGTCTATGGCAATGGGCTCAAAAAAACCTAAGCTCAACCCAGGCTTCGATTCTCTGCCTAAAGAAGTGCAGATGAAAATTCTTAAAAAGAAAAAACCAAAAATGGCTATGGCTGATAAACCTATGATGGCCATGAAAAAAGCTAAAATGGCTATGAAGAAAGCCAAGATGGTTATGAAGAAGGCTAAGATGGCAATGAAAAAAGTACCCAAAGGGGACATGACAATGCCAAAAATGTCTATGAAGAAAAAACCTAAACTCGCTAAAGCAATGCCTAAACAAAAGTCAGCTAAGGCGATGCCTAAACAAAAGTCAGCTAAAGCAATGCCTAAACAAAAGATGGCTAAAGCTAAACCAAAAATGGCAATGAAAAAGCCAAAAATTTCTGAGCGTAGAAAAAAGAGAATAGAAAAAAGAATTGAAAGGAAAGGCAACGCTGCTGCTCGAAAGCTGGATAAGGTAAGATCAGTATTAGAGAAAGATAAGTCTGGTAATTTTATCACCCATACAAAACGGGAAGAAAGAAAAAAGAAAGCCGTCATGAGAAAAGCAAGAAAGATGGATAAGCTATATGATAAAATACGAAGCAAAAAATATGGCAGCAGAGCTACAAAAAGCAGTTATAAAAAATAAATGTCTTTTAAACTAAAAAACATACACGAAGTGTTTGGTTTTAGTAAAGAGTATTCTACAGGTGATTATAAAGTAGTTGAAAAGGATCTTGGTAAATATACTCTTGGCACAATAAATCCAAACGGAGTTATCGAGATAGATAAAAATTTATCTCCTGCTCTAAAGCGTAAAGCAGTCAGGCACGAGTTAGATCATTTAAGACAAATGAAAAGCGGTATGCTTAGGTTTGATCATAACAATTATTATTACAAACCTGATCCATTTAGTCAAATTCAAGTAATCCCAAACAGTCAAATAAATACTCATGATAGAGACTTGCCGTGGGAGAAAGACGCTCACCATTAACATATAAAATATTATTATATTTGTAAATAAAAATTATTATCATGATGAAACAAGGTTATAACGCAAGATTAGATGAGTCTTTAGGAAACAAGCATAAAGGCAAAAAGAAACAATCTTTTAAGGATCGTAGAGACGAATCAAAAGCAATGTCAAAAAAAATGTATGGACATGCTTATGGAGGAGATCATTCTATGAAATATGAAAAAGGTTATCCATCAAGCGTAAAAGGACACTTGGGAGGACTTATAAGAAAGTAATATGAAAAAAGAGTTCCCTCAAATAAAAGAAAAAAACCAAGGTAAATTTACAGCCTGGGTTAAAAAAAACATGCCAAAAAAATCTACATGTCAAGCAGCGGATGCTGTGATGAAGAATACAAAAAAGTATTCTCCTTCTGTAGTTAAAATGGCAAACTATGCCAAAAATTTTGGTTGTAGTGCAAAGTAATTAAATTGAATAAAATGAAAAAAAGTAAAAAAAAGGTGGCGCCCAAAAAAAAGGCTGCACCTAAGAAAGTAGAAGTAGAATTAAAAAAGGAGAGTAAACCTACGGAAGTAAAAGCGGTTCCTTCATTTATTGAAATACCATACGTTCCAAGAAAAATAGATAGGGTTCCTCCACCAAAAACTAAATAAAATGGGAAAACTTTTAGTAAAATTAGGATATTGGATTCAGAAGTCTTGGGTAAAATTATTATGCAAGTGGAACTGGCTAATATCTAAATTAATAATTAATGTAAACGACTGCCCAGTTGCAGAATGTATTTGTAAAAAATAAAAATTATGAAATCAAGAGGACTGGGAGACAGTATAGAAAAATTTACTACAGCAACTGGAATTAAAAGAGTTGTTGATACAGTAAGCAAAGCTACAAACACTGATTGTGGGTGTGGCAAAAGGAGAGACACTTTAAACCGTATTTTTCCTTATGATAGATAAAGAGATTTTTAACCCTCTAAATAAATAAAAATGGCATATCCAAAAATTACCGTAAACACTGGCTTAGCACAAAGAGTTATAGCCAGCGACTCAATACCAATACCTTATCCAAATCTTCCTCAACTTACAGGAACAACTACAGCGACAACAACTAATAAATTGGTTGATGTTGGTGCAGACTTTTCTAATGTAGTTGTAGGAGATATTGTATATAACGATACAGATTTAACAGTTGCTACCGTAACAGAGGTAGAAACTTCAACTATTTTAGTTTTAAGTGCAGACATAATGACATCGGGAGAAACTTATACTATATTCCAAGGAGGACCTATATTTGAACAAAGAATTGATTCTTCTTCTGGATGTTTGTTATATGTTGGCTCAAACGCTTCAATAGTTCAAGACATACAGGCTACAAGCCCTGCTGATCCAGGAGTTGGAACAGCTGATCCAAGATATGTAGATGTGGCAGTAAAAGTTGTTCAAGGCAACACTGTTGTTTTCCAAAACTTTAAGGTTGGAAATTATCTACCAGTTCAAGTAACAAAATTAATGAGCACAGGTACAAGTGCGGCAGTGAAACAAAACTGTATAGCAATTTGGTAATATGGAATACACTCAAACAAATTCATGTTCAGATAGTATAACTTTTAATTATATATATGTAGAGAAATGAGCAAAGAACAAAACCTATCGCCTGAAAGTAAATTTACTTTAAGTATTAAAGAAATTATCGCAGCTGTAATAGGTTTAGCTTCGCTTATTGGTATGTACTATACTCTACAAGCTCAAATACAAACTGCTATGGAGCTACCCAAGCCAGAGGTAAGTTCGATAGAGTTTCAATATAAAGATGAGCTTGTAAGATCTACAATAGATAATATTCAGTCTGATGTAACAAACATCAAAGAAGATGTAAATGAAATCAAAGAGTCTTTAGAAAAAATGGATGAAAGACTCTACGAAATAAGTAGAAAGAAATGAGAATATGGTTAATATTATTACTACTCCCTATACAAAACCTAATAGCTCAAAATTTCAAGTCCGAAATTTCAGTTGTTCAGTTTTCAGCTCCATTTACATTAGAATCAGAAATATCATTAAAAAATTTTAAAACATACAATACTTATACTTTTCATATAACTGAAAAGAAAGAAGTATTTGAAAAGGAAAAAATTAAGTATTTACCTACTTTAATTTTATACCATAATGGCGATGAGGTGCTTAGGATTGAAAGTGGAATTTCTCTTAAATTACCA
>TARA_R100000388_G_scaffold61818_2_pt1 | contig 13438 bp, 20 predicted proteins | sample TARA_R100000388 | Tara Oceans TARA_R100000388 (sample SAMEA2620360) | marine metagenome | biome: marine biome (ENVO:00000447); feature: surface water layer (ENVO:00002042); material: "saline water (ENVO:00002010), including plankton (ENVO:xxxxxxxx)" | depth 5 m | reverse complement strand
TCCTTAATGCTATATCTTGGCTGTTTGTTAAAAAACTACCAACAGATTTTACATAAGATTTAAATGGTGCTGAGGTAGTATTACCCACCCTACAAGCGTTATAGCCACATAAAAACACGCTACCACTCGCTGTAGTAAAAGTTCCATGCATATCACCAAAAGCCATAAATCTAACCCTAGCACCATTTGCACCAGAGCCAGATAAAAAATTAACACATAATCTATACCAGCCATTAGCATAAGGAATAGCTAAAGCGTTTACCTGTTTATCAGTACCCTCAACACTATCATTTAATCTTTCCTCTTTGACAAAAGTACCAGTATCTAAATCAAATACATATAATGCAGCTACTGAGCTTGCATTTAAACATTTAAAACCTACATACCTACTAACATCTTTTTTAAAAAAGGCGCTTACAGCGTATCTACTATTATTGCCTACATCAACCCATTGGGCATAACTATCTACAGAGCTTGTATTGCTTAATTTATAAACTGGCATTAGCGTATATCTACTATCATGATATAATCTAAAATCATTCATTGGGCTTGCTTGACCATCTTCCTCAGTTAGTGTAGCAAAACTTGTAGAATAGCCATTAGCACTAGTAAACACTTCGCTATTTACACTTCTATTAGTTATACTACGCTCTAGCCTTAAAGTACCATTTTTGTCAAGCTCATAATCTATGCTGCCAGTATCATTAGCAAGCTGCACCAATTCATTATCTTTATTTTTTACAAACTTTGGCCCATTTCTTCTAGTATCAAAAATTACAGATTTATATAAATTATTTTCTGTAGTGCTGTAAGCTAAAAGCCCATCACTCTTAGCGTTAAATTGTGATTGTACGCCATTTGAAATAGCCCATTTGTTATTACCTATTCTTATATCTGCCATTATACTAATTTAAAATTGCTGGCTGTCGCCATTTGTTCATAACTTTCATAGCTTGTAACATCTTTAGCCTCTTTAGCTGTAAATGATTTAGCCCAATAAAAAAACTGGTTAAATGATTGTCTTTGGCTGGCATCATTATTAGGCGCAAACCCACAACCAATTCTAATCCTATCGTAATCCCAAGCTATTGTACTACCAGAAAACCCCTCAATCAAAAAACCATTTATGTAAATCTCATAATTATTAGAATCATTGACCACTAAAACAATTTTTAAATAATCGTGTTTTTTTGTCCTATAATTAACTGAGCCAGTATATTCATTAGTGCCATCTTTACGCCTTATTGTTAATGTACTACTATTTTGAAATTGTAACGCTATATACTTCTGAGAGTTTACGCTGTTGAATAATGAAAAGGCGCTACTGGTACTTGCATATCTATCTATCTTACCTTCCCAATAAAATGTTACTGGATAATTTCTATTTATAATAGCCTTAGCAGCTGTAGTGTTTTGTGTTTCTAAAACTGGATTAGTTCTAGTTACTGGTGTAACAAAAGTAGGTATAAATGGTGATGGCTCAATAGCTGAGCTACTTGGGTTACTTTCTAATTGAGCGCCATATATTTCAAATCCAAATCCATTAGTACCAGCATAAGAGCCAGTAGGTGTACCACTACTACTTCTTTGATAGTTAGAAATCCTTAAAGTACCTGTATTTGCATTAGCTATAAAATTACAGCTGATTCTATACCAGTCATTGGGCAGCTTTTGTATCAATCCATTATTAGTAGGCTGGCCAGCATCTAGCTTATTTATGTTCAATAAATCAAGCTCAAATAAACAAGTAGTATCAGCGCTGTTAGTCATTTGTACCCTCATTATTTTTCTGCCAAGTGGTCTTATATACATACTAAAAACATAAGTACGACCAGTAGCCATGCCACTTAGGCTTTGTTGAAAATAATGCTCACCACTATTTATATTTTCTGTAAAAGTGCTTACGCCAAAGCTACCAGTTACATTCACATGAGCTGTTAAGCCAGAGCTTAAATTACCATTGACTACAGACCAATTACCAAGATTAAAATTAACACTATCTGTTAAAATATTAGTTCTTGATTTAGTCATTTGCAATTCTGGGAATCCACTAAGCTCACCCTCTGTTAAAAAATAGTTTAAAGCTGGTATATCAATACCAGAGCTTTTTAGGCTGCCGATACTATCATATCTATTTTGTGTATTATTCATTGAGTAATCTAAATCCATATCACCATTAGTAGGTAAAATTGAATAAACTTTATTACTCTTATAAGCTGATGGTATTACAGCAAAATTAGCAGTATCTTTTAATCCCATAATTGTTGATAATTTACCACAAATTTAAACAAAATAAATCTATTATCTACCTTGGCCTCTGTATGGTTTTTTATAACCCTTAGAGCTTTTTAACCTACTGGCATTTTTATTGTGTGGGTGTGATTTTTTTTTAGGTGGTTTATATGTAGCTACTTGCGCTTTTCTGGCCATTATTTATGCCTGTTATTGCCCATGACCTTTTCAAATCCCCTAGAGCCAAAATAAGCGCCAAAAATTAGCTGAAGCAATCCAGTAATAGCTGTAAGCTCATAATTACAAAACCAGCCAACTACATAAGCAACAGAAAAAAATATTAAAGTCAGAGGCCTTACATTTGCAGCTAGCTTAGAGCTTGCAGCATCAGCCACCCATCTTTTAGTTACAGCTTCACTTTCAGCCATATCCATTTTAAGAAGCTCTAAGGCCATATCTTTATCATGCTGGGGTAAACTATCATCTTTGTCAATTAAGCCCTTTACAACGCCTAAAACACCACTATCTGGCAGTATATCACCTACTACATCTACTAGCTTAGAGCCTTTGTTAGTTAAAAATTTACCTAGCTTGGTTTCTTTGAATGGCTTTTTTTTATCACTCATTTTTTCTTTTTGCTTTTACTAGAACTACCATAATAATCCCAAATAAGCTTACCAGTTTTGTCAGTATCAATGTCAATATGAATAAAGGCATTACCAATACCAATTCTAGTAATCCCAAGCTCAAAACAGCACTTAATAAATTTCCATCTATCAGCGCTAGAGCTTATAGCGAAATCAGCAGCTAAACCTTTTATATGTGAGCTGTTAGAAACGCCACCAATCTTTTTATTATATTCCTCTGACCTATAGCCACTATTGACTTTTAAAGGCTTACCAAATTTTTGCCTCAAAGCATCACATAGCTTTAGAAATTCTGGATTCATAAACTCTTTACCAGACCCCTCTAAACCTTTTTGGTCAAACTCTGAATAATCAAAATATTTCATCATAATCTAAAATTTATTCCAGTTTTAAGAAAAGATAATTTTTTATCCCAAAACTTTGTTATTTCGTATTCAGTAAAGATACCTAAATTTTTTGATAGATTCCAACCCATCATAATACCAGCGTTATAATCCAGCCAATCATCACTACCATTATAAAGCTCATAGCTGTATTTAAAATCACCAATAACATGATTATGTTTTGGATAGGCGTTAGCCCAAATGTGAGTATAAAATTTATCTCTATAGTGGTAAAAATCACCACCCACTACATAGCTTAAAGTGCCTAGTGTATCAATCTTACTTAGCTCAGTTTTTGTGTAATCTCTTACTATTGTATTGTAAGTAGATTTTCTAAATTCTTCATCAGTATCATTTACCCTTATACCATTAGGGTCAGTCCAATACCAATCCCAGCTATCTAGCTCACCATCATTGTCATAATCAATGCCATAATAGTGGTCAGTATATCCATAACTATAGGCTAAATCCCACCAATTATTTTCTGATAAAAAATTAGCTATTGGTGAATATCCATAAGGCTTATGTGTGCGCAAAGAAACGCCAGCTGATAGGCTTAGTTTTTTAATTGGCAATCTCAATCTTAAATCTACATTTTCAAAATCCAAATTGATTAGACCATTTTTTTGAGATTCTAATTTTAAAGACCAATACTTAGCTGAATATCTTACAAAGTATCTATGGCTGGTATATTGTCTGTTTTGCTGTTTACCATTACTATACATAAATAAATACTCTAAGCCTTTTATAGCGCCTATATTTGAGCTTAATGATGGATTACGCTCAGTACCATCATAATATCTATTTTGCCTATTTGTATAATCAAATCTAGCTAGTTTTCTGATTCCAAAATTTACTAGATAATCATTACCAATTTCTGGTGTAACATTTATCAAATCCCCAGCCTGTGTTACAAAAAAAGTTTCTGGCTGGAATAGTGGGCTAGATTCGCTATAAGCACCAAACAAAGTGCTATATTCAAATATATTTTTAAAAAAGTTTTTTTGTGCTGTAGTACATAAAGTAAAAAGCATTGTGAATATTAAAATAAAATTTTTCATAGGTTAGAATTTATTGTTAAGAATTTGGTCAATCTCAGCTGCAATTTTTTCAGACCAATCCTGTGGCAGCTCTAACATTATATTGGCCTTAATTCTTTTGATTTCTTTACCATTATGAAATAGGATTATTGTAGGTACTACTTTTACATTTTCTTTATCAAAATATTTTTTATCTGATTCTATTTTAAAAATAAATGTATTGTGGTTTTTAAAATCTTTGAGGCTTACTGATTCAGCAAAATCAGCTGTAAATTGTACTATTGAAATATCATCTTTATATTGAGCTGTAGCAAATTGAAAAATGAAAATAAAAAATATGATTAAATATTTTTTCATGCTATCTGTTTAATTCATAAACTCTTTCCTCTAGCCTTTTTAGCGTTTCTTTGATTTCTTTTACATCTTCACTAGTTTCTAAAATTTGCTCTCTTACTAGCTGGTCTTTTAGATTATATTCAACTTTACTAACCTCTGGCGCTGGTAATTCCTTAGCTAAAGCTATGTCAGATTTTAAGGTAAACCACATAGAGGCTAAAGTAATAGTAAAGCTCACTACTATAGCTATAGTTTTTAAGTCCAGCGTTAGTTTAGTATTTTCATTTATTTCTTGCGCCATTTACCAATCTTTTTTACGCCAAGACCAATCACAGCATTTAGAATTTTCAAAGTCCTCTTTATAGACCCTACAGCTGCAATTAATACATAACTTATTTAGGTTTGTATTCCACCATCTAATAAATTTTAGTTTGATATTTTCATATCTAGTTTCAATACCAGTTTTTATTATTTTCCAAATCCTTTTCATATATGCAAATTTAATCAAAAAAAAAATAAGTTTTGAGCAAAAAAAAACCCCCACAATTTGTAGGGGTCTTAGCTAAATAAATTCTTATTTATCTAGTTCTGGAATATGACCAGCGCCACACGCCATTAGAATCTTGTCTGACACTTCTAGCCTTAAAGTTTCTGTCAAATTTTGTTAGTTTACCATTGACAGCTTTGATAAATTCTAAAGCATCTTTTTTGTTACTAAATTCATAATTAGCCTCAAATCTCATAGGGTTAATTTTTTCATGGATATTTAAGAGGTTATAAAAAGTACCTTTTTTGTTATTGTAGCAAGACACATCTACTAGCCATTCTCTATTTTTTGAATTTTTATTAAAGCTAGCATTGTGATATTTTACAGCTGTACTATTAGGAATTAATTTAGCTTGATTTTCTTTTGATAAATAATTTATTTTTGTATTCATGTTTTAAGTATTAGTATTAATATCAGCTAATATACAATTATTTTAATAAATAAAAGTATTTTTTTATTTTTTTTTAAAATATTTTTTTATTTATGGTTTTTATACCTGTTGTGTTTGTGTAGAAATTTCAGCTATAGCTCTATAATAAGTGTGGTCTTTGCCATAGTCAGTAAGGTAAGTTATAGTAGGTATTTCAGTAACATAATTATTAAAAGAATCAGTAGATAATTTAGAGCTTACATTAGCCCTTACAGCTTGTAATATTAAATCTAAAATCTGCTGAGCTTGTAATTCACCACCAGCTTTGCCTCTAAATCTAGTAACCACTTCAATTTTAGTAATGGTCTGACTTATAAAGCTGGTCTGATTTTGATGGTCTTGTTTTTCATCTTCACCATAGATTCTAATAAATGGGTAGCTAGTACCTGTAGGCACATGATTAAATACTGGCACTACTGAGCCACTATAATTAATATTACCACTTAGAGTATCAAATAAGGCTTTTCTAACTATGTGCGCTACTATTCTCATCTTTTTAATATATTATTTAATTTATTAATAATACTTTCATATAGTAAAGGTATTTCTTCCCTAGCGCTATTAAATAAAAAAGGCCTAGCTGGTAAGTGTACCCTATCCTGTGATTTACCCATAAACTGAGCGCTATATTGCTGAGGTATGCCAAGCGCATCTAAATCATCTGGCGTATATTTGCTACCAGTACCAAATTCCACATAAGGCGCATAGTGAGCTGTAGCTTCATTGAAAGCCCTTTTGCCCCTTACGCCATAACTTAAAGACCTTTTTAAAGTACCACCATTAGGGCTGGCTACAGCTACTCTTTGCTTAGCTCTCATGTCAATCCCCATTACACATTTTTTTATTTCTGTAGATACACCTTTTTTATCAAATAGCTGTAAATGCTTCATAGCCTTTTTTAGCTTTTTCATATCTCTAGGATTCATGACCATTTCAACTTTCATAATCAATCTATTTTAGTGGCTACTATCATTGTATAATTATCTATATCTACATCATAGATTTTATTAACTCTATATTGTTTTGATTCGTATTCTAATACATCTGTAGCGCCTATTGTAAAATAACTTCTAACAGCTTCACGCCTTACCAAAAATTCAACCATAACTTTGTTAGATACTTGGCCAAATTCATCTAGTATATCACTATTTTTAAATTTTACATTAGCCCATATTTCAGCCTCAGATTCAGCAGCACCAATAGTAAAACCACCATAACCATCAGCTGTAGTGCTAAAGGTTTTTAATGATATTCTTTTATTAAGTTTACCAGCTTGTATTTTTTTCATTCTATATAAATAAATTCTTTAATGGTGAAAGCATTGTAGTAACACTTGTAGGAATATGATTTACACCAGCACCTACTTCAAACTCAGCTCTATTATCATAGTAAGTAGATACCAGCTGTTTTATAGCGCTTTCAATCATCTTACTATCTAGGTTTGTATTTGTGCTGCCAGCTGTAGTATATTTAACTAAGACCTTTTCTGATTCACCAGCATTAAGCTCTATGGTTTCATTATTAAGGCCTAGAGATTCATAAGCTGTAGTAACTGACCCATCAATTTTTACTTCATCAATAGTGGCTACTGGCCCAAAGGGTAAATCAAAAATCCCATTTGTTTTTGGTAAATAGTATTGTCTTTGTTTTGCTACAATATCCCTACTTATATAATTTTCACACCACACCCTAGCTGTTTGTATCATTGTTGTAATCAAATCATCATCATTAGAAAAATCTACTTTGATAAAATTTTTAGCAGCTGTAAGGCCTACTGGCTCACTACCAGTTTCACTTATTATATTCATTTGCCTCATGATAAATTTTTTATGTAAAGATAAAAAAAAAGAGCCACATCAAATGCAGCTCTTACTTAGTAAACTTCTTGAAAAACAAAAATCAATAGAATAGCGCAAAATTATTAAAATTATTTCTATACTTACCTCTAATGTTTATTACTAGTGCCTTTTGTTGATTATTTGGTATTATAAAAAAACCATCTAGCTCAGATACATATACAGCGAAAAAATGCACATCTTTTTTATTATAAAATTGCCCACTATGTCTAAGATTTAATTTCCATTTGTCAGAGCCTTTTACTTTAGCCTTTTGATATATGGCCTTAATTTGAATTTTAAGCAGCTTACAGCCATTATCTAAGATGCAGTCATATACAGAGCTATCTACTAAAGGCATACTGATTGTAAAGCCTTTGCTCATAGCTAGGGTAGCAAAATAATATTCAGCTAAACACCCTACTATATTATGATTGATATTTTTGGTTAGTGTAAGGATTATACAATTTACAAAAAAAACCCCAGCTGGATTGCTGAGGTTTTTACAACTAACTTAAATTACATGAAAACTAGCCAAATATTAATTTATCCAGCCAATACTCTAATTTAAGAAATAAAAATAATAGTGTGTATAATCCTAAAGAAAATATAGCTATTATTACATAATCCTCTAATGGTCTTTTATTTTTCATTTTGATAAAGTTTAATTAATTTTTTTTAAATAAATCCTTTCAAGCTTATATATATCAACTTGCAACCTAGCATTTTCATCAGCTATTCTTTGATGTTTATTTTTCATCTCATTAATAACTTCCTTTAAATACTTTGCGCTGTTTAGATAGTCCTTGATTGCATTACACTTATCTACTACCCATTGTTTAGTATTGTGCTTACCATTGTAAGTGTGTAAAGTATCAAAGCCTATACAATAGCCAGTTTTTGTTTCGCAATTATAAGTAATTTCTTCACCACAAAAGCTATCCATAAATCCCCAATGTTCTTCCTTGCTTATTATGTGATTATATATTGGGTGTTCTTTTGGAATATGAATATAGCCATTACCCCAGCTGCCATATTCTTTTTGCCAATGTTTTTTATGCTTCACAATTTCTATTGAAATCTCAGCATTAGTTTTCTTTGTATTTTTCATAATAATTATTTTAAAGTTATCATTTCATTTTCTGGCGCATTAGTCATTAATGCCACCCTAATAGCATCACTTTCAATTCTATTAATTATTGTTTCAGAAAAGAAAGCTTTTAAAGAATCTAAATCAAAAAAATCACTACGATTTTCAAATAACAAAGTAGGATTTGAGCTGTCTGGATTAATTATTGGATTAAGCACAGAAATAACTTTTGCTGAACGCTTATCGTCAATTAAAATCCAATCCCCACCAACTATTCTGACCTTGCAAAAGATTTCCATAAATCGCTCATCTTCATTATTCCAAAAATCAAGCGTTACATTGATTATTGATTGCTCTCTGTTTGCAGTTACTTTGAGGTTTCCCTCTTTACTAAATAAATTTTTCATGTCATATAAATTTTAAATTAAAAAGCAATACTACAAAACTTTTTTTAATAAAACAAAAAATATTTTTTTAGATACAAAAAATACCATCATTTTAGCTAAAAATAAATTTTTAAAAAAGTAAAAAATTTTGCAAAATCTCTACTCTGGAAAATTGCGCCTATTGCACTTTCTAGGATTTTTGATATACTGATACCAGCGACAGGGTAAAGTGCCTTAAAAGTGCCTTAAAATGGCTTAGAGAGGGTGTTTGAAAATCACAAAAAAGCATAAAAAAAGGCCATTTTTTGGCCTAAATTTTAACAAAAAAAACACTAAAAAAGTGCTTAAAAAATCGCTACCAGTACCTTGGTCTAACTTTGCTAGTGATAGTCCAATGACAAATTTTTATTGACAAAAAAATGCCGAACTGCGAAAATTTCCAACCCCGTGAGGGGCTAAAAATTTAAGCCTCTTTGGCTTTTAGTGTTTAGCAAAAATTCATCAATGAACATCTAGCGACCCAAAGACCAAGGCCTTAGTAGCTAGTAACCACAGGCCTCAGAGCGACCCACAAACTTGTTTATCTCTGCCTAAACTTGTTACTGGTTACGCCACAAAGATAATAAATTTAAAACAAAAAAAAGAGGCCTAAAAAGGCCTCTTAATCAAAAATCAAAACTAAATTAATTTTTAGATAGCAGCTTTATCTACTGAGAAATCACCAGCTACAAAAGCATTAGGTAAGTATGGTGTAACACAAATACGCTCTTGTATTCTAGCTGTTACAAATCCATCTCTAATGTTAGTACCATCTTCTCTATGGAATGATAGGCTTACATTATCCTTAACCCAAAGCTGAGCGCCCACACCAAAGTTACCAAGTAGGTACTTATCTGAATTAATAGCTGTAGTAGCTATGATAGGTACACCAGCTATTCTAGGTACTAGACCTTGTTGGTAATCTTTAATTAAGTATTCAGCTTGTGATGATTTTAATAATAATATTTTATGGAAATCACTAGGATTCATTAAAATATAATCAGCAGTATAATTAGCTAATGCTAATTGATTTAACGCCACTACTAATACATCAAACTCATTAGGATTACTTACAGCACCAGCAAAAGCACCAGCTGCAAAGCTAGTAGCATTTGTATAAATACCTGTAAGATTTGGCGCAACTCCAGAGCCATCAATAACTTGAGAATCCTCAACAGCTAATAATTTTTCTGGCGCTCTAGCGCTTAAGTATGATGTAAGCTGTGGTGTAGAATCCATCATTTCTTCAGAGATTCTAAAGTAAGCACCAATTTTTTCAACTGGTGTGCTTACAGCTGTCATATCAAAATCAGATTGGCCTAAAGTAGCGCCCTCAGCTTTTGGTGCTGAGCCATCACTATAGCCACTCTCTTTTACATATCTAACCACATCTGAGCTAGTATTACCTACTGGCAATATTTGTCTAATGTGGAATTGTCTAGCTGGGTCATATTTATACCCAGCAACTCTTTCTGGTGGTATTACATCACCAGTAAAATCAGCGCCAATAGTCATATCAGCTTTGATTTCTAATGAGGCAGCGCCAGCGTTACCTTTTCTAAAGGATTCTAAAGCGCCCTCATTGATAGCCTTTGTTAAGCCAGATTTAAAACTTTGTTTAGATTCCATAGCTGCACTATTTTTCTTTTGTGCCATCTCTATATTATCCATTCTTTCATTGAACTTATTAACTAAGTTACCAATTTCAGTTTTTAAAGTTTCATCAGCTTTTTTATCAGCTCTTTCCATAGCTTGGCCAGTAGCTTTCTCAATCTTTTCATCAATGATATTACCTAACTGGTCTAGCTCTTTTTTTACATTTTCTTCCATTTTGCGAAAATTTAAAAGATTAAACTTATTTTAACTTATGTATCAAATACTGAACAGGATTAAATTCATCTTTTACTACTGGCTCAGTAGCTTCAACAGCTGGCTGAGTAGTTAAATCAATAAATAATGTTTTTAACTTGTGTATTTCTGATTCTATTGCATACCCCATTTCATCTGAGATATTTCCTTTTCTAATTAGTTTACAAAGTTTTTCATATCTATTAAAGGTTTCATTTAACTTTAATTCACCTTTAACATCTAATATTTTTGCTTGGTCATTTGCAGCTAAACTTACAGCTGAAATCTCATATAGCTTGGCCTCAGTAATCTCTCTATGACCATCTTTAATTTCTTTTTGTACTGGCATGATGCCCACGCTATTTTCTGTTATTACGCCAGCTTTCATAAGCTCTAAAACATCTTTACCTAAAGTAGTTTTAGGCATCTCAGCTACAAACATCAAACCCTTTTCATCTTCGTAAAGCTCTTTAATTTTACCTAAAGGCTGGTCTAATTTGTGCTGATAATAATACTTTACTCTATAACCATTTTCTTCAATGGTTTTCTTATATGCGCCTCTTTTGATTATATCGTTATCTGAATCTTTATTATCAAAATAACTACCATAGCCTTTGACCATGCCATATTTTTCATCAATGTCAGTAACTTCACCTAAAGGGCTTTGCTTATATAAATACCTTTGCATAACATTATTTTTTAATTAAACAAATTTAATCAATTTTTTTTACTTTAATATGAGCCAGTAGGCCTGTAACCAACCCCCATACTAAAATCAAAATCTTCTACATCTGGGCCAATACTAACAGCATTAGGCTTAGCTCTAGTGGCCATTACACATTTGCAGTTTACATTTTCCTTAGCTATATTACCACTTGTAGGCCTCATCATTACATCATCACCTATGTAAAAATTTTCTTTCATTGGTATGCCATCTGTACTAGGGCCATATCTTTGCATAGCTGCCAAATGTGTATCTCTAATATTAGCACCCCCAGCAATCCAGAATTTAACTAAATCCTGTTCTTCAAAAAAACTAAGTGCGCTATTTTGGATTGCATAATTAGCTATCCTATTTGCCTCAGTAGCTACTATTCTATTTACATAGGTTTTACTCATAGCTTTTGTCTTTTCTAAAAGTATGGCAGCTTTGGCTTCAAAACCAAGTGTAGCAAAATCAGCTTCAGTCATTAATTCTGCAAAAACTTTCATAGCGTTCTGAGTAGCTGCATTTGCTATTTCTGGCGCAAACATATCAGCTGCCTTGGCTGCAAAAAAAATGTAGGTTTGTTCCCATTGAGCTTGGTAAGTAGCATTGTTTTTTACATTGAGAAAATAATTTTTTATATACCACTCACCAATATTAAAACCTATATATAAATAAATATCTTTATAGATTTCATTGATTGTAGATTTTTTAAAATATACAGCTGGATTTATTTGACCTTTTCTTAGTAGCTCATTAAAAATACTTGTAAGCTCTTTAGTATAATACCTGTTAATTTTTGGCTTTACTACATCTTCAGCAGCTGTACGCTGTTTATCAAAATCTGAATAGAAATTTTTGAATTGATTGCCTAGCATTAATCATCTAATTGGTCTAATTTTCTTTTAGCATATCTCAGCATAGATTCACCACCCCAGCCTAAAAAAGCTACATAGCCTTTATCTTTCCAAGGTGTATCTCTATAATCTGGATTTATTTTATCATAACCACCACCTTTTGTTCTTGACAAAAAGCTGAAAGTCCTTTTTAAAACAGATAAGCTTAGGGCCTCTCTAGCTATAAGCTGATTCATTCTGGTAAGCCCTACATTTGTCATGCCTCTTACTTCATCACGCCCATATTTTTCAATCCAATTTTTGACCCTTTTAGCATTATTTGTAGCGCTCTGTGGGTAATCATCATAGCTGTGCTGGTCTTTATCTTCATCATGAGGTTTACCATAGTGATACTTAGCGCTTTTCTTAGAGCTTTGTGGGTGGCCTTTAGGCAGTAAATCTGTATCATGTTTACCACTTCTAAACCTACCATTTCTTAATACATAAAGAAAAGAATTTACTCTAGCCATGGCCCATTGTTCTGGGCTACTTACTGAGGGCCTTACAGAGCTTGGATTAGTTCTATAAGCACCAATACCACGCTTATAAACAGCGTACAAAGTTCTAACATTAGTGCGCTTTGTCTTTGCATCACCTACCTTTTCATTATGGTCATCAGCCTTTTTTTTTTAGTGCCTTTTCTAGCTTATCACTCATTTGCTTATTTACAGCTTCATCATATTCCTCATGAGTATCAAAAGGCATATAAATAGTTTCACCATTTTCATCTTCATGGCTATGGCTGCCAGACCCACCAAGTTCTTCAGCTCTAGCCTCAGCTTCAGCTTCAGTTTCAAATATATCAGCAGCTGGCATTTCATCTGGATTATTTGCAGTATCTACAGGCTCTGATTCCTCTGGCTTTTCTTCACTCATTGGATTACCAACTAAAGGCATATCAGCGCCACCAGTAGGCATTAAATTGATAGGAATATAATAGCTATCCATCTCTTTATTTTCTTCATCAATACCATAGCTCATAGCCTCTCTTTTTTCATTTGGTGTAAGCCACCAGCTGGCACT
>TARA_R100000388_G_scaffold94502_1_pt1 | contig 13712 bp, 25 predicted proteins | sample TARA_R100000388 | Tara Oceans TARA_R100000388 (sample SAMEA2620360) | marine metagenome | biome: marine biome (ENVO:00000447); feature: surface water layer (ENVO:00002042); material: "saline water (ENVO:00002010), including plankton (ENVO:xxxxxxxx)" | depth 5 m | reverse complement strand
CAAACCTAGATTTTCAGACTACCATTGAACCTCCTGATTATTCATATGAAATTTTAAGATTCAGCGATAGTCAGTAATTCTAGCCTTTCTCCAGCATTTCAAATCCTCATCATAGACATAACCCGCCTGAATTAGTTTGTTGCCTCTGCGTGGCTTAGAAGGGGGTTTCCTTGCGTTCTTTTTTGATTTAGGTCTTGACCTACCAGTGGAGGGTTCAACATCCCCATAAGCCGCCGCATGAGAAAATCTACCTAACACTCTAGGCTTTTCTCTACGGTCTGATACAAATTGTGAAGAAATCATAGGTTCATCTGAACCTCTGGAAATTTTGTAGTGTTTGTATGGAACTGCGTTGAATGAATCCTTGATATTGAAGCCTGCATCTTCAATATGATAGAGGTTAGAAGCCCATACTACATGCCCTTCAACCGTTCTTGCGATAACTAGAGGGTTACGACCATTTGTAATGAGGTTAACAATTTGTTGATTTTGTGTAGTATCAACCCAAGCAACAGAGGCAGAGCCCCAAATATTGGTTATCATAGATTCGGTTGATTCGTAGCGTAGTAGAGCGTTTATACATTCTGTATCAACCTGATGTAATCTGTCAACACCTAATTCACTGAATATCCTGTCATCATTGGATATTACACCGTTATGAGTTACAATCATGTCATGAGCGACAATAGGGTGATTATTACCATTGTTAGCAGTTGAACCTTGAGTAGTGAAGCGAGTGTGTAGTAGAGCGTATTGTAGATTTGAACCAACCTTCTTAGAAAGAATACCTTGAGCAACAGCGTCAACGCTAGACATAGCCTTTTTCCAAACAATATCACTATCACTGTTGTTCCATCTGAATGCAAACCCACAAGCATGTTGGCCTCTATCACTGATAGCCTCAAACAAAGCCTCTAACTGAGGTAGAACTGCTGAATTGTTGGCTGTGTATATTCCACCAATCCCACACATCAGAATTCACCTCCTAGAGTGGAAAGTGCTAGAACTGATTCATTCATTCCTGCGGTGTCGTTACCATCCATGAAAGCGCTGTGAATAGTCCACTTAGTCATATTGTTAGGTTGGTAGCCTCTGTTACCTACTTGGCGCTCCCTTGCTTCTAGGGCTGTTCTCATGTCGCTACCTGCGTTAACCATAGTTAGCAATCCGTTTAGGCTAGGTGGAAACTGTCTGATGTCTAAACCGTGATTAGGGTGTTCGTCATTGATAGCCCATGAAACCAGTTTGTTGAGTAGTAGTGCGAAGTTGATGATTTTGTCTCCGTTCAATGAACCATTGTGCTGTCTGAATTCAATCAAACTAGCGGCCTCATTGACCTTCTGTAGATTCACTGCACCTCTACCAACCCCATATCTTAGCATCTGTTGATAATGCGATTTCTTACCAGTTCCGAATGTGTTAGGAACTCGGCCGGTGTAGTGAATACCAGCACCGCCGTAGTAAGTGGCGCTAGGAGCACCTCTTCGGCGACTTGCTGAAACCAGTCGACAAAATGCACCTTCATAGAACCAATCGTAAGCGTCAACGATTCTACCGATTCGCTGTGCTAGGTTTGCAGCGCCCATCCTTCTTGCTCTAGCACTGCTAGACTTGACACCTACGGTAATGTGAAACCCGCAAGATTTGTTGACTTGTGCGCCTGCTCTCTTTAGAGCCTTCATGATGCGCTTTAGTTGGTTTAGACCTTGGCGGCCATAGAGGATAGGTGAAACGATTTCATGTCCTATTCCTCTACCAGCGTGGTTAGCAATAGATGAATCTTGAGCGGCAATCCATACATGGTGGTCATTATCTTCTTTGCAGCGTGTTTTCAACTTCTTAGATTCTCCATATCCAAAGATTCTGCTACCATCGTAATTATCAGAGGTTAGGTCAGTGACCCATAGTGGTCTTAGACCATTCCTCATTCTTCGGTAGTTGTCTATATGAGGCGCACCATAAGCAGCCCCATTAACCGAATTAATGGCTTGTTCAATTTCTCTTGGCGTTAGCCCGTAACACTCGATTTCTGCTCCATATGTCTGTGGCATGAATGCCACATGGGAGGCATCCCATACTTAAGATAAGCGGAAAAATTGGGTGATTTTACCCTTGAAGTCCTTCTTTTTGACTCGCCGGCGAACTTTAGGTAACTCAACAGGATTCATTAATTTTGAAGTGCCTTTTTCCATATCGAACCAAATATACGAATATTCTTTCTCACGGACATTTTCGCCGATTTTGTGAAAATCTACACCCCACCGTTTTGATAATGTATCATAATCAACAGGTAAAGTATTGAACAAAAGTAAGGTTGAGAGGTTTGCATCTGTCCACCTGTTAACTATCGGTCTTTGACTGATAAAAATAGGTTTGATTTTCTTCGCTCTACCTTGAACAGACAACCGTTTTAATGCTGGAGGTATTTTGGTAGGAGTTATCAAAATTGAAGCCTCATCAAGTATCAGAGTGAACGATGATTTAGGCTCTGCATCTGCTAAGGAAAATAAGTAATCTACTATCAAAGAAACTTCTTGTTCGAGGTAATCTAAATCAGGAAAATATACCGTCATTCGTTTCTTTCTAATTGATTTGAGAGCCTTTTTCATATCGCTGATAGGCTCTGATAATTTATCATAATCGCCATATTGAGTTTTAGGGTCAATCACAATAAACCTATGAAATTCACCGAATTTTTTGTTTTTCATGGCCTGCTGTAAAGTTGAAATTACTGCGGTTGTTTTCCCACTACCGCTTAATCCTGCTACTAATCCGCCTAGATGCTTACCATCGGGATGATACAGGCGCTCAAGTGTTAATTGAGTCATCTTCTACCACCTCTGAGGCTTTCTTTTTTCTACGCTTCAAAAAGTTGAATCTTGAGAATAATCCTTTTTTCTTTCGGTTAGGGTCTGCGTTTTTCCTGATGTGTATGATAGGAGGGGCGTAAGCACTGCCAACAGTAGCGCCCCATACCATCAAAGGCGATACAGGCATCTGTATTCCATAATGAGCCATTAGTTGCAGTGTGGAGGCTTCTAGAGCATCCATATCGCTAGGATGGCGCTCAATAGTGTAATCAGGATTATTCATTACACCTCTACCCCAATGCGTAATTAATCGGTCAAGACCATGAAATGCGAATCTAATCACCTGACCTTGAGCCGCTAGAGAAACCTGTGCTGCTTGACCGTTTGCCATAGCAGCAATAGGCTCAGGAATTGATTTCGGTTTTACATCTGAAATATCATCATCAGCCCAAGAAATTGAACTCCAATCTGTCGAGTTTTCATCTTCTATTTTCACAAAATCGCTTTTTGTTGATTTTGTGGAATTTTCCTCTGATAAAACCGGGTCACTGCGAGGCTGTGAAAAATTATCACTTTTTTCGATTTTTTGTTGTTTTATCTTTTTAGCATGTTTGTAGATTGCATTACGGGATTTCCCATTACCTTTTCCATGTCCGTAATCATCGAAAGTTGATTGAAATTTACCTTTATCTGTTGGATGTGGTTCAACTTTACTCATTCATTAGCCTCCTTCATTTTATCTACTGCTCTGTCAACCATCTGATTACCAGCCATTTCATGAAGTTTCATCATCCTTCTATCATTGGCAACTGCATTCATAGCCATGAAAAATGAATTTTCATGATTATTCAACTCTGCTCTTGCACCTCTGTAAGTGCCTACAAATTTACCCAATCCACCAAAAATAAACGCTTGTGCTTGAAGCGGCATAGCGTCAGTATGTTCATTCAATACATTTAGGAAATCAAGCAACGGCGACCATGTTAGTTCCGTCAAATCATCTAATGCAGTCCAAAAATTAGGGTCTGTTAACCATGTCATGCAAATTTGGAGTTGACAATATATCATCAATGTTTCGATGTGGCTTTGAATACCACCATTTTGTCAACAAATCGCCAAAATTACGAGCCTTTTCACCTAACCATAATCGCTTAGTTGAATCACCTAAAGCGCTAATTGAATACTGTCTTTCAGCGAATACATTGATTAGAGAATAATCATTTTTTATTCGGGCTTCTTTAGCGCTGTAAGGTTTCATAACAGTAGTTCTAAGAGCAACCTTTTCTTTGTTTTCTTCACAAAATCGAAAAATACCTCCAACGCTGAAACTCTTCAAGAAATATGACGCACTACCTCTAAAAGTCGTTTTTGTGTAATTTTCCATTTGCATCGAATAAACTCCTGACATAATTACTATCAAATCACCCTCTCCGTCATGTTCCCAATTTCCTAAGTTATGAGGCGCTTCTAGGGGTCTATCGGGTATAATGTTCAGTTTATCCTTGGGGAATATTATCCCGTCAGTAGCAACGCTCAGAGCGCTGTAATCATTAAGCCTAATCAGTTCAGCCAACCTTGCTCTAGTTGAACCAGTAATAGTAGAACCGTAGATAGGATTCCACATTTTTCCTATTTTGTTATCAATACATTGAACCGTTTTACCATAGATAGAATTTAGTTGAACCTTTGCTACATTGTAGGGAACACTGCCACTTTCAGAACTCATTTTTAATTCATAGAATTTATCTATAAATGGTCTGAAAGGTCTAGAGTTTGAATTATCCTCTCTGAAATAATACCACTCTCCAATAATGAAAGTTTTCGGATTCCATTTGATAGCCTCTTGAACTTCTTCAATCGTGAACCATCCTTGAACTATTCTCGGAGTTACCAAAGTGCCTGATTTTGATTTTTGAACTAACGGGTAGAAGTTTCTACCCTCTGGAAATTCAATGAAAACTTGAGCGAATCCAATTTCAAAAGTCTTTCTTTTTTCTAGATAGGCTTTGAATGATTCTTCACTATCATGCCTTATCCAATTGCCTCTAGAGGTGTTTGGTAGATGATACATAACATAAGGATAGGCAGAGGCCAAATCAACGCCTATACAGTCGTTAAAACGACCATTACCGCAGGTTTCAAACCATCCACCAAAGAAAGAAGTCTGAGCGATTTGTAAAATACGATTCAATTTTGAATCACTGATGTAATCGTTGATAGTAGGAATTTCACATGATGAAAGTAGTTCTCTTTGTGCTACATTTGCTAAACTATAGGGCTGAATGAATCTGATATTTTGACTAACATAATCCTGCCTCTTGAGCCTTGCTAATTTACCTGCTAAGATAGCATCTTGAACAGCATATTTTTCAATATCTTTTCGATATTTGTTACGATAATTTTCATCGTTCAATTTGCCTACATCTAAGATTGAACCATCAAAACAATACTCGATTTTTGTTTCTCCTAGAAATTTTTTGGCAGCGTTATTTAATCTAGATTTGAAATAAAATTGTGAAATATCCCACCAATAACAAACCCCTACTTTATGCTCACCTATTTTCCAATCAGGTTTTATTTCTAGATATTTACCTTCTAGATATTTCAGAGTAATTTTAATTTCAGTTTCGTAGTTTGGAACAGTGCAAGAAACTTCAACCTTTTCGCCTACTAAGAGCATATCAATATCATCTTTTTCAAGAAAATTCATGATAGATTGAGCATCATATTTCAAGTTCCAAAAGAAAAACTGTTTTGTTGAAATTCCCCTAGTAGCCTTTCGATTCAATCGTCTGTTAGACTTCTTTCCAGTTGACCACTTTTTAGCGTGATATTTGTTATACAACACTGCAATTAAATCACCTAAAGTGTTGATTTCCCACACTCCGAACTCAGTTGAAAATAGCCATATATTACCATCAATGGTTTCAGTATCAGCGCCACACATCTTTGATTCAAGTAGGCTAGAACTTCTACCAACTTTTCGGCGTTTTTGTGCTCTGAGGTGGGGTAAAGGGCGCAAATCTAGAGTTAATGAATTTGTTTGATTTTGTGTAAAATCAACTACAACCGGTCTATCATTTCTAGATTTTTTCACAAAATCACCCGGCCATCTGTTCATACAAATTCCTGAAATCCTCCCAATCAAAGTCATAACCGTAGTAGTCATAGAAATCATCGAGGTAGCCTAACTGAGTTGCTTCTTGTAAATCGTCATAGCGTTGTTCCCAATCAGCCCAAGCATCTATATCAGGTTCAGTAGGCATAGATTCAGCCCTAGCCCTATCTGCTGGTGTCAACGCTTCTTGAATTGCTATCTGTCTTTGTGTTCTAACACGGCTTTCTTGCGCTCGATAGGCTTGAGCGCCCCTACCCCTTAGAACGGTTTCAAAACGGCCTGTAGAGGCGTTTCTACGCTGAATTACATTACCTGTAATTCTCTGACCTCTACGAGAAACAGAACGTGCAGTATTAGAGGCTCTAGGTGTAGTTTCACCGCTTATCCATCTACGAACAGTTCTACGGCTAACTCCATAGAAATCTTGAACTCCTTCGATACCATCCCGGTCAACTAATGCTCTGAGTCTTGTTCTAAATGTGTCATCACTTACCGGCATAAACTACCACCACTAAAACCAACAGGAGTATAACGACAATCGAAACCAGCAGTAATACTTTCTCATATCTATCGTTGATATTCCATATCAAATCATCTTCTTTTGTTTTCACTACCTGCGAAATTAGATACCCCATGACTGACCCAACAACCAAACCTAATACAGCGACAGGTAGATTATTTTTCATCATATTCACCGTCGTTGAACTCTTTGACAATCTGACTTATTCTAGGCACACTTACTCCAAACTGCGAAGCAAGTTCAGCCATAGTCCAATTCATATCCTGATAGAGCAAATAAATCGCTGCTCTCTGTTCTACGCTTAGTTTTCTATTTCTTCTTTTCATTTCTTTCACTCCATTGTATTTCTATACTGATTAAATCTGCATCTTGTAAAGCATACAAGAAACTTGATGCATCCCAGAACACTAGGTAAGTTCCCATCATTTCAACCCTGAAAGCCATATCCTTTTTGAAATGTAGGACTGATTTAGCCCTATCCCACGATTCTAATTTCATTTCGGTTAGGATTTCATCAGGAGTATGACCGTAAAACTCTACACCGTCTGATTTTCTAACGACTCTAATCATAAGCATTTCGAGCATGTGCATTTATCCCCCCTTTTACTAAAATCAATTTTTGTTCCACATCTTCTAACGAAGATAATTCCGACAGGACTTCTTGAGACTTCTAACCTCTTTCCAACCTGTCTATAGTTCATGTCGGCGGTAGCATTTACAACTCTCATCGGCGAAGCCTAGAACATCCTTAACTAAAAAAGATGTCAATTTCACAAAATCAAGTTAACGAATTTTCACTAACAAAAATAGCGATTTTGTGAAGTTAAGATTTGTAAAAATTTTTGATAATTATTGATGATTTTTGACTTAAGGTAAAGTATCAAAAATTGCATCAGGTGTAAAAAGTGCAGCGCCGCAGTAGTCCATTTCTAAGCGTTTGAAATTTAGGTATCTAGGTAGCCCAAAGCAAACAAACGCAAGATAGACCCCTTAGAACGTAAAATAAGGCTATATGCGTTTTTGGGTCTTTGACTTAATTTAAGGTCAAAATTAGAGAATTTTATCTTCAAAAAATACCTGTTTTTTACCCTCCGAAAAAACTTTAGACCAGTTTTTTAGAGCCGGGATTTATGCTCGGTATAGAGAGTTTTCAAGATGCAGCGATGGCCGGATTACAACTCGGTCTAGGATTAGGAGTTGCGGGTATAATTACTCAGCAACTCTTCGGAACGAACATAGTCAACTGGTCATTAGGTCAGGCGGCAGGTGCAACGGGGTTGGGTGCTTAAGATGGAAGGCGTAATAGGTTATTTCACAGGCGTAGTAGGCTTAGTTGTATTTGGTGCAGGCGCATACATGATTACTACTTATGTAGGAAACAATATGGTTGATGCGGTCAAAGGCCGAGTTATGAGGTGATTTGAATGGCTTACAATAACGGTATGAATGGGAACTCTACGGGCGCAGGTGTTCGCTTTGCTATGATTGAATCAACTGCTGATACTGGTAACATGCCAACAGATTCAGCAAATCAATACAATGTTGGTATCAATGCTCAAGGTGGTTTAGTTGAATACATTTGTCTAAGATATGATTTGACTTTTGGTGATGACCCATGCAGCGCAACAACTATTCTTCAATTAGTGGATTCAATCAGAATTGTAATCAATGGAGAAGTAGTTCATGATTTCCGCAGTGGGTTTGGAACTAACACATCCGCAGGTGCTTCAAACTATGGTGTATTATTGAATGGTATTGGTGGTAGAGCCTACGAAGTTACATCAGGTGACACTACTAGAGAAGGATACATAGGAATCCCTCTAGGATGCAATACCCCTACAGGAGTTAACCGATATGAAATCATAGTTCAATGGAAAGCAGCCGCAGCAGCAATCAGTAGCGGAACTTTACAATGGTGGTTGAAATTCAACACTGCTACACAAAAGCAAACAACCGTTTGCCCTGCTACTTCATTCACTCACAGCGCTTCACTAGAACAGGTAGTCGTAAGAATTCCTCAGAATGTTCCGGGAGTCGTTTCAGGTATCTATGTTCAAAATGATTCTGCATCAGATGAGTTGAGTAATCAAGGTATCAGAATTAACAGTCTAGGCGATTATGGTCTTGAAGTTGAAATGTGGCGCTGGTTGAACGGTGACATCATGAACGGTATCATGGCTAAAAATGGAACAGTTTCAACCTCAGCACAGCAATATCAGACTTCACTACCCGGCGCTCTGTTTATCCCTACTTACGGTCTAACCGGTGGTGATATTGTGCTTCAAGTTGATTCATCAGCAGCGACCACTAGAACTTACACTCCTGTAATTACTTCTATGGTCGGCTCTAGCCAAATGGATACAGTAAGACAGACACAATCAGCCCCTTCAAACACAGCGGCCACTATCGTAGGTAGAACTGAAAATTAGATTTCTCATAGACATCCCTTCGGCCAATGAGTTTGATTATGAGGCCGATGTGTCAATGAGAATCAAGGAGTTGAAAAAATGCGAACTGGTAGTTATGTCGGGAGAATTGACAGCGGGTTATTACCGTTATTCGCTCCGGGTGATACTGAAATGCCTGTATTGACTCTTGGATTACCAGAGTATGCTTGCGAGGTAAGATTCAGAGTTTTGGATGCCATTAGGGGTAATTTCGGTTACTCTTTTGACTCTCTGTATGACAAAGGATTCTTTGATATTGACGATGATATTAACAATACAAACTATGTTATTTTACCCACTGACACAAATCTATCAGACCAAGATGGTAACGCATTCACTAGAGACGTAATAATCAGAAGTGCTAGTGGATTACCTAGAAACCTGTTTATTTTTCCAACTGCTATCCCAAGCGGGTTAGGAAGTTTTACTCTTGAGTATCAGATAATCGGAGGGAAAAATAATGGCTACTGATGCTTTGGATAAAGAACAATCACAACGAATTCAACAACTAGAAAATCGGGTCAATGAGGTAGAGAATCAGTTAAGCGCTATTCTAGCCCGTTTAGATACCCTAACGAGCATCGGAAAGGCTCTAGCCTTACTAGCAGGTGCAGCGTTAGGTATTGATGTTCTACCGATGCTAGGAGCGTGAAAATAATGTCAAGAAGAACTTCTAGAAGAGAAATTTATTCAGCATTAAAAGAGGGTAGAGCAAGAAAGTATTCTACGCCTGTATCGGGGGGGATGTTTGGTAACAAAAGATTCTTCGGCACGAAAGTTCGATTAATTGCTATCAAAGAAAAAGGATACACAAGAATAGTAGATTTCAGGAGGAAATAAAATGGCTAAGAAAACTGTATATGAAAAGGCTTACAAAATGGCTATGAAAAAACCTGTAAATAAACGAGTTCCTATGTTATCTTACACCTTACTTACAGATAGAAAACCGACATGGTTTAACATGACATTTAGAAAATTTAAATTCAAAAAGAGGTGATTTTGTGAAAATTGATATGAATGTGGTAGTAATTGTATTGATATTATTCGTGGTATTCAAGAATCGAGGTGAGTGATTTGCCAGTCAAGAAAGTGCGTGGAGGTTACAAAGTTGTATCTTATGTTACAGGTAAGCCTCTAAAGCGTGTATATCGCACTAAGGCAGCCGCTAATAGGGCAGCAGCCACTTCTAGGCGTAGAAGCCAAAGAAAGCGCTCTACAGGCTCTAGACGAGCACGAATGAATAGGAGGTATTGAGTTGATTGATTTGGTTATTTTAGGTCTAGCCGCTTTCTACTTAGGTCGTAATTTTGATAGTTTTGATTTTGATTTTTCACAAAATCAAGATTTACCAGAGGATGAACCTCAAGGAACAGAGCAAGCCAAGTTCACTGAATTTATGATACAGCAACAAGGGCGTGACCGTTTTGGTAGGACTGTAGTTATTATGGTTAGGCAATATGTTCAAAATGGTGAAGTTCTTTTCAATCAATATCAAATTAAAATAGACGGTAAAGTGTATCGTTCAGGCTATCAAAATTATGATGAAGCGTTTGAAGAATATCAAAAACTGATTAGACCTGAATCACCACAAGAAAAAGCACGAAGAGAACGAAAAGAAGCACAAAAAGCCGCAGATGATGCAGCAGCAGCAGCAGCAGCAGCAGCAGAAGCCGAAAAAGAAAGGCGGCGTGATAATGACCCAATCCCACTTACATTCGATAGAAAACAGCAGAGTGGGGGCGTGATGTAATGGCGGTTTTCGATAATTTTTATTATGCCTCTGAAAATTCAAAAATAAATGGAACACCGTTTTCAAACTTTGAAACTAAAGGCTTTACAAAATGGGTTAAGAAATTTGGTAGTAGAACTAAAGCCTCTGATGTTTCAGACAGAAAAGTATTGTATCTAGATGATATTGATTTTACAACTAAAAAATCGGGTGCTGTTACTCTTACAGTCGCTCAAGGGTATAGAGTTACGCTTGAGGTTTTGACAGAGAATAATAAATATTTTACAGACAACACAAAAACCCCTTTACCAGCGAAAAATAACGGATTAATTGAAACCATAAACTTGTTCGATGAAAAGATAACTCTAGTTATGTTTGGTGGGGATTATCTTTCAATTGATGTAGATGAAGAACATTCAGGTATTTTTCGCTACAGATTACAGTTGAACGGAGAATTTTACAATGTATCAAACCCGGAAAAAGTCAACAATGAAGTTTGGATTGAATTGATTGAAGCAAGGCTTGCAGATGGTTCAGGTCAAGAGGTTGTATTTGATGACGATAATTTCGTAGAAGTAGCAGAGGATGAAGTAGTAATTACAGACCCTCAAGATGATGAAAATGATGATGAGAATGATGATGAAAATGATGAAAAGGATGACGATGATTCAGCAGAATCGCAGCCTTTATCATTCAAAGGATTGCTGATTATAGGCGCTGTTGTTATTGGTATTGTTTTGTTACTAAGATATGGTCGAAAGGGCTCAAATTCCACAAAATCGTCTAGCGGTGAAGGTGGTGCAAGTAGTGAGTAATATCGAAAATTACACAAAATCGGCAATTAATCAAGCGCCGAAAGTGGTTGAGGGTATTGCATCAGGCTTCATTCTAATGCTGCTACCTATGCTTCTTTTAGGAACTGTAGTAGGTATCAGCCTTCTTGCTATGAAAGTGCCTGTCAGAACGCTAGGAGGTCAGTAAATGGTATTACCTCTAGTAATCGCTGCTGGTGCTGTTGGTGGAGGTGCATATTTAGCAGATAAGTTAGGTGTCTTAGATGCTGAAAACGCTGCCGAAATTGTTGCTGATACAGTTGCAGATACGGCAGTAGGCGTAATTTCGATTATACCAACGATTCTAGGCCGTTTAGCGCCTGCGGTGGTAGAAGGTGTAGGCGAGGCAGTTGGAGGCGTTCTAGAGGCTTTAGAAGGCAGAGAAGTAGCATTCATGACAGGACTAACAGCCATGATTATTGGCTATGCTGGTTTTAGAAGTTTGAAATCAATAACCGGAGGTGCTGCAATTGCCACGAACTAAAAACCCTTACACTGGTAAAATGATAACCGTCAGTAGTCTAGTTCCCCATGCAGGTAGAAGAGGCTCAAAGAGAAACTCTTACTGCGCTAGAACTGCAAAGATAAGAGGCAACTGGAAAAGGAATCCTAATTCAAAAAATTTAGTTCAGCGACGGCGTTGGAAATGCCCGTATGTGCCGGGAGAATTGAGGTTGTGATATTATGCCCTTCAAATCAAAGAAACAACGAACATATTTGAGAATCAATAAACCTAGAATCTACGCTAAATGGAAGAGAAAATATGGAACAAAAATAAGGTGATTTAATGAAAAGCGATATTAAAGAATTAGAAAGAAAATATGGTATGAAGTCTTATGGTATTCATCGCACTAGAAAAGGGGCTAATAGAAGTAAAAGAGGTCATATAGCCTTTTTAGGTGGTGAATATACAGTAAAGAAAGTTCCTTTCAGACATTTTAGACTGGGATATGGGTTCATGACATTTAGGAAAAAATAGGTGATTTTGTGAAAAAATACCCGTCTTGTGTCATAAATTCCTCAAAGACATCAGGAATTTCAAAAGCAAAGTTGTATCAGAGTTATCGCAGAGGTATAGGGGCTCACAGAACGAATAGAGCGAGTGTGCGTAATCTACAAGGTAAAAAGTATGCAGGCGGAACAAAGATGAGCGCTCAACAATGGGCTTGTGCTAGGGTTAACAAGTTAGCAAGATTGAAATTCAGAGCAGGATATGACCGGGATTTATTGAGGTGATTAGATGATAATATTACCATTTTTAGAAGTGCTAGAAGATGTTAAAGAAATTTATTTCAAGGTGTTTGGTTCGCTCTGGTGGTGGCCTATTATGATGCTTGTTTACATCACTCTAATTGCGATTTATCGGCCACAAGGTCAAACAGATGAAACTCAATAAAAAAAGCCCCCCACCAGCCCGAAAGCCGATGAGGGGCAGTTATAATCCGCAGATTATATCAGTTCATAATATGGTATCAAAGTAAGTATTTACTCGACTTTCTGCCAACGGTAAGCGTAACCCTTGGGCGACTTATCAGATGATACTTTGGTAAAGATGAAGGAATTACCTTCAATCATTTCACCTTCGTTATCTACTGCATTCATCAAAGAACCAAAGCCATTTTGAGAACCGTATTTACCTCTGAGCCAAATCGTATCACCTTCAAGGGTTTCGCTGCTTACATTAGCAACAATGTAACCTTGTGGTGTTTGAGAAACACTCTCAAAAGTTACGATGTGGTCAACATCAATTTCGGTTTCAGCAAGTGCAACATTAGCACTTGGGGCAGGCTTAAGGGCGCTGTTCCAATCTATACTAGACATAATTTAACCTCCAAGACAGGCCAACGAGAACGCCTATATCAATATATCAGATTACACAAAATCGCTTAACTAAAGTCCATAATCTTAGACTTCTTGCGATTTTGTGAACTACCTTAACTTTAAGTGAAAATTGTTGGTGGCTAGTTTTACGAGGTGATATTATGTCAAAGCGAATTGAAGAAGTGATGAAGAAGTTAGACGAACAGCGAGAGAGGATTGAAGCCGAACTTGATGAGTTAGACCAAGAAGTAGAGCAAGTTAAGCAGGTAACTCTAGCAGTTAAAGAAATGCAGGAATGGTTAAGGGATTTATCTAATCATTTGCCATTAAATCAAAAATTCCTACCCATTCATAAGATAAAGTAGGTAGATTGATTCTAACATTTTGAAATGAATAATCAGGAGGTTCAATGGTAGTCTGAAAATCTAGGTTTG
>TARA_R100000388_G_scaffold95009_1_pt1 | contig 13833 bp, 9 predicted proteins | sample TARA_R100000388 | Tara Oceans TARA_R100000388 (sample SAMEA2620360) | marine metagenome | biome: marine biome (ENVO:00000447); feature: surface water layer (ENVO:00002042); material: "saline water (ENVO:00002010), including plankton (ENVO:xxxxxxxx)" | depth 5 m | reverse complement strand
AAAGCATTTGAAGCTACAGAATTAGGTTTAGTAAAACAAACTGGTAAATCAGTAAAAATTAATCCTAGAGCTATTGCAGATGATGTTGTTGAAACTACTGCTAAAGAGGCTGATGCATTAACAGGAACAGGTAATTTTGATAATCTTGTTGACTATACAACAAATACACTTAAAAAACATAATACAGATATTGTTGCAGATAGAAAACAAACTAAGAAAGCTGCTAAAAAATTAAAAAAAGAATATACATTATTTGGTAGAGTTCCAAGATTTTTTCAAGTAACTAAAGATGAAATACTTAATCAAGGACAAATGCAAGGATTTTTTAATGCTTTAGCTAAAACAGATGAATCAGTTGAATTTGCAGTAGCAACAAATAATAAACTTAAAAATTTACATCCATTAGTTATTGAAGAAATAATAAAAGAAACTAATCCTGCAAAGATACAAAAAATATTTAGTGACATGATGGATGAAGGATATGTTGTAAAAGCTACAAGTTCAAATAATTTAACATCAGATTTACTACAAACATTAGATACAGTATCAGATGGATTGTTACCTGTTAAAGGTTCTTTTACTTTATCTAAATTATCTAGAAATCTTGCAAAAACAGGTAGTAGGTTGCAGAAAAAAGGAACAATATCATCAAGAGCATTAGGTAGAGTTGCATCTACATTTGGTAATGAAAATGCAAGTTATAGAAGTTTTGGCAATATGGTTGGTCAAAATCTTAAAAAACTAAGACAAGTAAAACCTATAAATAAAAATGACACAATTATTGATAGAACAACTGCTGCTGGTGAAATGATTAAAAAACAAAAGTTAGTTGATGACCTAGACCCGACATATGGCAAATTAGAATTTGAAAAGTATCTTGGTTTTAGTTCATCATTTAATGCATCATACAATCCAGCATATAGAAAAATGCTTGGTATGGTGCCTTATTTAGGTATATCATTAAATAATTTTGCAAGTGGATATAAACAATTAGGAGCACATTTGCAAATAGTAGGACATGATATGGAAACAGCATCTAAACAACTACAAAAGTTTAGAAAATTAGATTTTTCAAATAAAGGTTCTATAAGAGATTTTGCATATGACCAAATGAAAGTTGATTTAGATTTAGTAAAGGCAAAAGAAAAAGATGGAGAAGTATTAAAACAAATTGTAGAACAAACATTTGAAGGTCTTAAAAAATCTAAAATTTATGCTCTAGCTAAAAATAAAGAAACATTACCTACAGTTGGTTCTAGAGGTACTGTTGTTACTTTAAGAAATCCTAAAGATGGAAAAGCTGTAAATATAGAACATGTTACTGCACATTTGTTTAGTGAAATGTCAGATGATGTAGTGCCTTTACTTGACTATAAAGCCTTAAACAGAGCTATGGGTAAAGTATTTCGTGCAGATGCATCTGAAGAAGCATTGACTGGAGCTGCAGGATTTGTATATGATGCAAAACAATATGCTAAATTTAAATTTGGTGCTATAGATGAAAATCCATTTGAAAATGGAATTATTAATACTAAAAAGTTAACTGATGATACATTTTCTAAATTAGCAAATTATTACACAAGAAATGTATTTAAACCTATGGTTTTGTTACGAGCAGCATTTTTTACACGTGTATTTATGGAAGAACAAGCACGTATTGCTATGAAAGGTTTAGATGGTTTATATAATCATCCATTTAGATATATACAATGGTTATCAGCACATAATCCAAAAGAACCATGGTTTTTAAGTTTAAGAAAATTACCTGGTATAAAAAAAGCAAATGCAGATGGTGTAGAGCTATTGTCATCACAAGAAGCTATGAAAGCTGCTCAACAAACATTTCTTAGTAGTGATTTTTTAGGAAAAGTTAAATATAACAGAGATGCAAAAGGACTTGAATACTATGCACAAACAAAAGCAGAATTAGCAAACAATTTACCTAAATACGTATCTGGTGCTTTTACAGAATTAATTATGTTACGTAATGATGAAATATCAAGACAAGTAGCAAAACTAAGATACGGTAGTGATGAGTTAAAAACTTGGATAAATAGTGATGCTGGTTTTAAAGCAAGACGTAATTTATATGATTATGGTGGTTCAGAATATAAAAGAATACTTGATGATGCAGATTTTATTGACCAGTATTTACAATCAATAGAAGCAAGAATAAGAATAAAAACTGGTGGTAATGTTGTAAAAGGTAAAGATTATAGAAAGATACCTAACTCACAACAATATAGATACAATATAACATCTTCTGATAATGGCAATGCAAATCTTAGATATGCAATAGCAGAAGGTAGATTGTTTGCTGATGATTTTGATATTAGTAATGCAGCAAAAGCAACTAAAAAAGATTATTTAGATTTTTCTGAAAATCCTGAAGAAACAATAAAATTCTTTAAAAAACGTGCGGTAACAGATAGATTGAGCAAATATCTTGATTCAGATGGTTTAGATTTAGATGTAGGAGCAGTTAAGTTTCCTGAAGATATAAATGATAAAAGTATATTAGAAGGATTAGACAATGCATTTGATTTTGTATTTGAACATTTAATGACAAAACCAATAGGTTATTTAAATAGGTCAACAGCTTTTAAACAATTTAGATGGCAGTTTGTTGGTAATAGATTTAAAGATTTAGATAAAAGTTTACGTAAAAAATATATTAAAGAAGCTATAGATGCTGCAGTTCCTAAATCTGTTATTGAAGAATTAAAAAGTTTAGATGCATTGTATCCATCAGGAAAAATAAAAGATTTTACATTGTTTGATAATCAATCAAAAGCTTTTGGTTTATCTGGTGTACAACAACTTTTGTATGATACAACACAAAGACATGCGTTATCAGATAAAGTTGCAAATATATTCCCATTTGCTGAAGTATGGTTTGAAGTCTTTCAGACATGGGGAAAGATACTAGCAGAAAATCCAGCAGCTGTAAGACAAGGTCATGTTGTAATTAGAGGATTAGGTGGAGCTGACTCATTAGGTTCTAGTTCTGATGATGGATTCTTTTCACCAGCACCAGGTAATCCTGATGAAGAAAAGTTTATTTATCCATTTGGTGGATTCTTAACAGATTCTATATTTGGTGATGATTCAGATGTGCGTATATCTCCAAGAGGTTATGTAACAGGTATCAACTTATTAGGACAAGGTTTTGTTCCTGGACCAAACCCAGTAGTAGCTTTTGCAGTAAACAAAGTATTACCTGATAATGATATTGGAGATGAAATACGTGAAACATTATTTGGTACATTTCCACCAGCAGAAAAAATTACAGATTTAGTTGACCCAACACAACAAGTATCTGCATCTTATAGAAAATTATTTGCTTGGGTACAAAGGACAAAAGAATTTGAACAAATAGACGATAGTTCCAGCGAATCAGAAAAAGCTAGAGCTAATGCAACTATTGATATATTTAGATATGGTATGGCTGCAGGACAACATAATAAACTATATGATGCTGGTAAATTAGATAAACATTTAGATAAATTATTTCCAGGACAATGGAGTCCAGATACTATTACTAAAAGACAAATAGCTGATGCATATTTAGAATACTCAAAACTTGCATCTGGTAGATTATTTGGATATCAATTTATTACACAATTTTTTGGTCCTACAGGATTTCAACCACAATATTTTATAAAAGATGATGTAGGTAATCTTTGGGGTGAATCTGTTTTATATCAGGAATATATCAGAATAAGGGATAAAAATGATGGAGAACCAGTAGCAACGTATAATGAGTTTTTACAATTGTATGGTTTTGAACATCCTTGGATAACTGTTCGTGATGTAGAAACAGAGGGTCCTAGAGAACCTTATACACGTGCATCAGAAAAATGGAAAAGAGAAAACTTAGATATTTATGAAATATTACCTAAAGGTACTGCATATTATTTAAATGTAGATAATCCATTTGATGAAAGGTCATTTAGCGATATTGTACGAGGTAAACAACAAATGACACCTAAACAAGCACAAGAATCGATTAATGATACTATTGGATATTTAAGATACAAAACATTCTCAGAAAATGTAGAAGAATTAGAACTGCCAAAAGTACAAGAAGATATATTAAAAAGAACATATAAAAACGAATTAGTTGAAAATTTACCTGGTTATTTAAGAGACCCAGATGGTACTTTAACATCAACATCAAGTCTTGAAAAATATGAAGAAATGAAACGTGTATGGATTAACAAAACAGAAACTGGTTATAGTGTTAATCCTATACTAGCTGACCAAGAAGCTGCACAAGGATTAGCTGTATTTCAACCATTTTGGGATGAAGCAGAAAGATTATCTAAAATTTATAGCCCAAGTAAAAATCCAGATTGGTGGTTATCATCAACTACACCAGAAGCTAGAACTATGCGTGTTTGGATATATAACAAAGCAAATCAAATAATACAAGAATATCCAGAGTTTTATAATGTATGGCAAGGTGTTATGTTAAAGTTATATAGAGATGACTACGAATATTTAGATTATATTTCAGAAAGTTAAAATGGACCAATATAAAAATTTAATTAGAAAATATGCATCACAACTAGGTATTGAGCTTGCAGGTGATTTTAATGTTATTACAGTAGTCAATGATTTACCAACACAATTTTTTGATGATGATAGAAAACAAAGACTTAAAGATGCTATAAGTGACAAAGATTTTGCAACATTTTCTGATATATTTGTAGCACCTTTAAATGTTGTAGAAGATGATACACCTAAATCACAAACTGAAGATTATATAATAAAAGTAGCACAAGATTTAGGTATATCTGAAGATTCTGCAAATGAATTAGCAACAGCATTAGCAGGAATTAATGATGATGGTGTTGGTCTTAGATTACAACCAGATACAGGTGAATTAGCACCTGATGAATCATATTTTGGCGTATCTACAGACGATATAATTTCTAGGCTTGCAACTCCTAATGAGATAAAACAATTTCAAGATTATTTAATACAATCAGGAGTATTTCCAAGAGGATATTTTGCAGGAACTGAAGGTCAATATAGCGAAAAATTAAGAACTGCAATAGTTGATGTTATGAATTTTATTGATGCAAATATAAATTTAACTCCTGATGTAGTTGCAGATATTAGAAAAGAAACTCCTGTATATTTTTCATCTGTACAACAAGATAATCAAGATTTAAGTTTTGAAAGAAATTTATTTAATTATGGTTTAAAAGAGTTTATACGTATTGATGAAGCTGAAAAAAAGTTTGAAGAAAGTCAAAATGCTAAAGATAGAGCAAGAAGTTTTATACCTCCTGCTGATTCAGAATTAGAAGATTTTACAGAAGCATATTTCTATGCAAAATTAGGTAGAAAACCTACCACTCAAGAATTAGATACTTGGTCTACTAATCTTGCAAAAAGTTATTCAACAGCTTATGCAGAGTCAGAAGCAGCACTAGCAGCGTTTGATGACCAAGCATATGCACAAGGTTTAGTTCCACAAGACTCAATGTCAAATACAAATTTAGATTTATCACAATTTCGTAGTGGAAGAACACAAGCAGGTATATTTGATGAAAACTTTGAAAAAGCTTTTGAATCAGAAATAGATGAGTTTGAAGCAGGAGAACGTAAGAAATCCTATCAAAATCAGTTATTACAGATTATGTTTGGAGGTACATAATGGCTGAAGAAGAAAAAAAAGAAGAGGTTGTTGAACCTGAAAAATTAAAATATAAAGAAGTAGTTAAAAAATCTTATGCAGGTATTAAATTTATGATGGATAGTTTTTAATGAGATATGAAATAAAAGGTCCAGATGGTTCTGGAATTATATATATAGAAGATACAAAAGAATATAAGATAATTGTAGACGCTGGTGATGCTATTTATGTTTTTGATACACCTGAAAGTGCAAAGCTATCTGATTTAACCAACTTTCCTGGTTTTTCACAAGATATAAAAATAACTGAAAAAGAAGCAAGAGATGATATGGAAAGTCAAGGTATCTTGGTAAAAACTAATAATCAAGAATTTTTAAGTGGTTTTTATAAAAATGATAGATTAATCAGTATTCCTAGAAACATTAGTAATATTGATTTATTTATAGATAATGATGCAGCAGATATAATTGTTGGTTTTGAAGAGTCTGTTGCAAGTCTTAAAAGTGATGCACCATGGTGGAATAGCAAAAGATATGTTGATGAATTAAATAAATATGTTTTATTAGCTGATGGTAATGTTGCAGTAGCATATGAAAATTTTAAAAATAGTGATGCTTATGGTCAAATTATATCTAGTTTAGGTTTTACTCAATCACAAATAGATTCTTATGATATAAAACGAACAGACCCATTACAATACGAGCGTAATTATTTAGATTACATTGATATTATAAATGCTACTATTCAAAGAAATGGTGGAGAAGTACCTGTTGAAGCTGTTAAATACATGGCTAGACAATGGGCTAATGGTCTTTGGACACAAACAAAAACTGTAAATCAAATTAATGCAGTATTAGATGATTACTCACCTTATAAAATAGATACAGGATTATTAAGTGTTTTAGATGGTAAATCTGTAACACAGGTAACAACTAACGAAGATAAGGTGCAAGAACTTTTAAATAAATATTTACCTAAATCACAGCATGGAACAATAAATATTTCTGAAGAAGCAGGTAAATTACGTAATATTGGTAACTATGAACAGCAATTTATTAAAGATTTAAAAGAAAAAAGATTTGCAACCTATCAAATGTACGATATAGATATACCATGGCAGAACATTTTATTAGCTAAAAAACAAGCTATTAAAAATATTTGGGGTATAGAAGTTGATGATAGTGATGAAGCATTAGATTATATAATAAGACAAAATGATACAGCTACAGAAAATGGATATTTAAGACAAGAAGGATTGAATAGAGATATACCTAAAGTAGTAAATGAGTTAAATCAAGCTATGATGTCTCAATTTGGCACAGGTATAATACAGGCTACACAATATGTGGAGGGTTAATGGTTAGAGTTTATCGTAAAGATTTAGGTTTTGGACAAGGAACAGATGGTCAAAACTATTACGAAGTATCAGAAGAACGTGCTAGAGAACTTGAAGCAGCAGGATATTCTCGTAACCCTGCAGATGCTGATGTTGGTAGAGGAGACCCTGGTGGTTCTATATTTACAGGCACAGATAGTCCAGATTTTTATGCAGATTCACCAAATACAAATGCTCCAAATGTTGATTTTGGATATCAAAAAGGTTTAGAAAAAGCAAGTGCTTTATATTCTTTTTTATCTCCTAATTTACTAGAAACATTTGCACAATCATGGGCTAAATATGGAGATGCTAACATTGCTATGGGTGCAGTTCGTAAATCCAATACCTGGAAACAAGAGTTTGGATATTTACAAAGAGCTGATGGTACATTAATTATGTCTGAAATAGATGCATTAGCAACTATAGCAACTTATAAAAGCACATTAGCTGAAGTAGGAATTACTGATTTTAATGCATTTGAAAAACAATTTGAAAATTTAATAGCAAATGAAGTATCAGGATTAGAATTTCAACAAAGAATTGATACTGTTTACGAAGGTGTTTCTAATCAAATACCAGAAGTAGAAAGATTATTTAGAGATAGATTTAATATTAGTCTAGATGCACCTACTATTTTTGGTGCTTTAATTAATCCAGATATACAAGATAAAGTTTTAGCAGGAGATATAGCTACATTACAATTACAAGCACAGGCATCATCTAGAGGTTTTAGTACTACATTTGCTAGATTTGATGAATTACGTAAACAAGGTTTAAATGTTCAAGAAGCATCAAATTTATATGAATCTGCACAAGATATTATGTCATCTGCTAGAGGAGTAGGTAGAAAAATAGACCTTGCAGCATTAGAAGATGCAGCTATTGGAGATATAGAATCAAGAAAAGAAATAGCTAGAGCTGCAGATGAATTACAATCAGCAAGCTCTTTTGTTACTGGCTCTAGACAAAAAGGTGACAGGGTTATTGGATTAACCGAAAGATAGTGTATAATAGTTTTGTGCGTTGCTAAGTCCGCCTAAATAGACTTACAAATCGGCTTTCAGGCCTACGTTGGAAGCTTGTATTAAATACGTAGAGTAATGGACTTATAGCTTAAAGCTACCAGAGTATAAGTCAAGTGGTAAGGTAGCACCGCGGCAAGATGCCTATGGTCTTGTCTGATTGGTAAACACATAGAGGAGGTACTAAATGGAAAATGAATTTGATGCAACTGAATCTTCAGGTGCAAAACAAATGAGAGAAACTATCGAACGTAAAGATAAAGAAGTTAAAGAGCTTCAAGCTAAACTTGCTTCTTATCAAGAGAAAGAACTTAATCAAGTTTTTGAGGAAGTCGGTCTTGATGTTCAAAAAGGTTTCGGTAAGGCGTTGAAACAAGTGTATGATGGACCGATTGAAAAAGAGTCTATCGCCAAGTTTGCTAAAGATGAGTATGGTTTTGAGCCAAAAGGAATTGTTGAGGAAGCACCACAACCTGAACAAGAGCCTGTAATTCAAGATGATGCTAGAGCTAGAGTAGCTGCACTTGATGCAAATTCACAATCAGAAGTGCCAACCGATGTAATGGACCAACTGCAAAAGATAGTTGCAAGCGGAGACCCAAAAGCAAGTATCAGAGCAAAGTTATCATTACTCGACCAAGAAGAAAACAAGTAATAATTTAATACAAGATAATAACGGAGGTAGATTATGGGAGCAATTTCGCTTACCAATAACTCAATTTATGCCCAGAATATTAATAACTTTTCTGGGGAGCTATTCCGTGTTGGTGGTCAAAGAACACCTTTCTTATCTGCAACAGGTGGATTAAATGGAGGTAAAGTAATTAACTCTACTTTTTTCCAAATCCAAGCTGCTGATAACGCAACTGTTTCTTCTGAGCCTACAAAAGGTCAAGAAGGTGCACAACCTACCGAATATTTAGGTAGAGACAGAGTTGCATTCACAGGAACTACGCAGGTATTCCACAAAGGTGTCAAGATGACTTACACAGCTATGGCGTCATATGGAAATCAAAATCCATTTGATTTGTCTGCAAATATTGCAAACTCATCTGATGGTGATGGAACAACTACAGCTGGTGATAAACTAGCTTTTAGTGATGGTAATCCTATTGTTGATGAATTTGCAGAGCAAATGGCATTAGCAATGGAAAAAGTAGCAAGAGAAGTAGAATGGTTCGCATTTAACGGAACATTCGCAGACGGTGCAAATACTACTCCTGGTTCAGGAACTAGAGAAATGCGTGGTCTTGCAGAGTACTTAGCTCTTAATGCTAATGCAAATAACTCAGCTGCAGCTGGTGGTATCAATGGTAACATTTACTATAACGATACAGCAGGTGATGGTTCTGGAACTGACCAAAAATTACATTATGATACAATTGCTGGTGCTTTAAAGAGGCTTTATGATGCTTCTGCACCTATGCAAAATCCTGTACTTTTAGTTAGTCCACAACAATTGTTAGACCTTAACAAAGAACTAACAGTTGATGGAGCTATTTCAGGTGCATTAACTGCTGCTGTCTTACCACGTGATAGAAATATTGCTGGTATCGACATTGATACAGTTGTAACACCATTTGGTTCAATTGGAATGATGGTCATTGACCCTAACATAATGCCAGCCAACAAAGCATTTATTGTTGACTTTGCATTTGTACAACCAGTATTTACAAATATCCCTGGATATGGAACTGTGTTCGTACGTGACATTGACCAAGATGATTACGCAAGAGTAGCAAAAGCAATCTACATGGAAATGGGATACGACTTCGGTCCTCCTTCATACCACTGTATGATTAATGAAGTTGCTTAATAGGTAAATATTTAGCGGAAACTTTGGGGGAGTAGCAATACCTCCTCAAAGTTCTGCTATAGTTAGGAAAATATGAGTAAAGCAATAGCAAAAACAGCAACAATAGCAAGTGGTCAAACAACATCAGATGTAGTAGATACATTAGGATTAGCAATAGCAGGTATTAAGTTTCCTGCAGCATTTACAGGTTCAACAGTTTCTGTACAATTTAGTCTTGATGGCACAAACTTTTATGATGTAAAAACATCTGCAGCTGGTGCATTAACATTTAGTAAATCAGTTGATGACTGGACTGTATTAGACCCATATACACATGCTTATTCAGTAGGTGGATACGTTAAATTAGTATCTGCTAGTTCTGAAGGTGCTGAGAGAAAAATAGATTTAATATTAGTTAGTTTATAGGTTTACTATGAGCACAACTGTAGGCAACCTTATAGACAGGGTTTTTAGAGAATATTTAGAACCTAATGATGATGTAGTATCTTTTACTGTTTTAAAAGATGGATTGACTGATTCAACGTCAGATACAATTATAGATTATGATGCTACGTATTTGACTTCTGAAGAAGAAGATGCGTTAGGTACTGGTGCATTTTTAGAAGTTAATAATGAAATAATGTTAGTATCTTCTTTAAATACAACAGCTGCACAAATAACAGTTAAAAGAGCTGCACGTGGTACTACTATTGCTACACACTCTACAGGTGATACATTAAAAATTAATCCACCATTTCCTAGAAAGGTAGTATTTGATGCTATATCAGACCAAGTAGAAAATTTATATCCTACTTTATTTGCAGTAGAAACAATAACAGCAACAGCAGATACAGGATATGTATTGATTGGAACACATGGTCAAGATGTTGATACAAATAATTATTTAGTAAATCCTTTAAAAGCTATATCACAATATACAGATTTTTCTACAGGTTCAGATTCAACAGGTACAATATTTAGTCCAGTATCTACACAATTAGTACAGTTACCTAATCCATTTACATATACTGACTCAGATGGTACATCTAGAACTAAAAGATATACAGAAGGACCATCAGTAGTAAATGCTTTACAATTTTATAATATATCTTCAGGTCATACAGTTTATGTAACATTTAAAAAGAAATTTATTGCACCTACAAGTGAGTCTTCTACTTTAGCTGGTATTGGAATAGAAACAGAATATGAGCCAATAATTATGGCAGGTGTTGCTGCACAGATAATTTCTGGAAGAGATTTACCTATGGTAACACAAAATTATATTACAGAATCATTACAGGCTGCAGTTTATCCTGTAGGTTCTTCTACAAGTATAAGAAACTCTTTATTGCAATATCAACAAATATTAATAAATCAAGCACGTAAAAATTTAAGAGCAAGATATCCTGAATCTGTATCAATAAATGGCACACATAATCCAGGTATATAATGGCAAGAGTACCATTAGCATCAGAAGTAGATTTTTCTAAAAGAAAAGGTTATAACGTACAATTAGATGATTTATTGTTACGTACAGCTACAGGTCCTGATAGAGTATTACAAATACAATCAGCTGAATTTCCACAACAAAGTATAAATCTTGCAGTAAATCCAGAAGATATTACTACAAACGTTGGTCAAATATTTTCAAGAAGTAATTTTAGTGGTGGAGAAGGCCTTGATACAGCACATAAAAGAAATGGTACTGAAGATGATATTACAAGATTTTTTGATTCTAAAGGTGTTGATGTATTTCATGGTGATGAAGAAGGTAGTTACAAAGTACATTTATTAAATGCAACAGATGAAATAAATGTTAGAGGTTCTGGTAATGACCTTGCTGGTTCAAACAATTATATAGCAAGAACAACTAATGGTTATTTATATCTTACAGATACAACAAATATTTATGTATCTACAAATGATGGAGCTGCATGGTCTGCAGTATCAACAGGTTTAACTATAAATAATAACTTTACAGGTATAGCAGCATTTGGTAATGGTTTATATTTAACAACTGCAAATGGTACAACAGCTTCAGAATTAATTAAATTTGATGGTTCTAGTTGGTCAGAGGAAACAACTGCACAAACATCTGCAGGTGGATTAACTGGAGTATGGTTTGTTAAAAATCAATTATTTATAAGTGGACAAGATTCTAGTGCATCTTATCTATGGGCTGTAAAACCTTTTGGGAAAACATGGTCTAGTTCTGATTTAACTACTGCATCTGCATTATTAGTATCAGAAAATACACATGATATAAAAGATGTAGTAGATGCAGGAGCTGTTGTATTAGCAGCTAGCACTGATAGTAATATTTATTCTATAAAAGATATATCAGGAACAATGACATTAAAAGGTCAAACACATGTACCTTTTGAAGAAGTTCATAGTATTGAAGCAGCAGAAGGTATTGTTTTATTTGGGACAAAAGAAATAGGAACAAATACTGGTAGATTATATCGTTCTCAGTTAACAGTTGCTGATGATTTATATGTATTAGCAAATAGACAATTAATAAAAGAATGGATAATTTCTGGTATAGATGCATCTCCTAAATCTATGTTTAGCACAAGAGATAGTGTCTACATGGGTATTAAAGAATCATCTACTGAAGCATACTTATGGAGATATTATTTACCTACTGCAGGATTAGCAAGAGATTTAGAAATTAATACAGGTTCTGAAATAACAGGTATTACACAAGCAAATGGTCAATTTATTATTGTAGGTGCAGGAAAAGATATATATAAAGAATCATCAACAAGTTTTGTATCTACTGGATATATAATCATACCTAATGCAGATTTTTTTACATCAGAACAAAAACAATGGGTAGGTGCTGAAGTAGAACATAATGAACTTGGTGGTGGTCAACAAATAGATGTATTTATATCTACAATTTATGATACTGTAGATAATCCAGATAGTTCTAACTGGGAATTAGTAGGTCAATCTGTTTCTGGTACTGGCGGTGTTGAATATGAATTAAACAGGAATGCTAGATACGTAAATGCAAAAGTTGTTTTGACACCTAATACAGCTTTAACATCTTCACCAGAGTTTAGGTCTATAGCTATAAGAGCATTACCTAGACCAGAACTTGTAGTTGTATCAATACCAATAAATTTATCTGACCAGATAGAAAGACCAAATAGAAAAAGACTTAGAGTTACTGGACTTGGAGAAACTATTTATCAAACATTAAAAACAAAAGAAGGTGATTCTGTTACATTAATTTTACATGAACCTAGTGAAACTATAAGAGGTGTGGTAGAATCTGTTCAGTATCCAATTATTGAAGATGGAAACTTAGGTTCTGTCACGCAATATTGTATTGTAAGAGTAAGAGGTGTTAGAGCTGAAACTACTACTACATCTATATCTAGAATATTAGGTATTGGTAGATTAGCAGTAAGTAACTTAGGATAAGATGGTAGCAAGAGAAACAAAATTACAAAATGCATATGAAAGTACATTAATATCTGCATTATCTGCAAGCAGTTCTGATACAACAGTATCTGTTGCTGCATCTCCTGGAGGAATAAACGATTTTAGTTCTGGTTCTGGATTTTATTTAGTTATTAGTCCAGATAGTGATTCAACTAGAGAATATGTTTATGTAAGTGTAAAGTCAGGTGTTAACTTTACAGTTACAAGAAATATTGACAACTTTGGTGGTGGATTAAATGCACATTCAATAGGAGCAAAAGTACGTTTTGTTGCTATGGCAGAAATGTTTAATGATGTACATGACAGAATAGATACCATAATTAATGAAGATGGTACTGCTGTAAATACATCTTTATTTTTAGATGAAGATAATATGTCATCAGATAGTGCTACTAAAGGTGCTACACAACAATCTATTAAGGCTTATGTAGATACACAACTTACAGCAGAAAATTTAGCTGTATCTGCTGATAGTGGTAGCAATATAGCTATAGATTTAGATTCAGAAGTATTAGACCTAGAAGGTGGCACAGGT
>TARA_R100000388_G_scaffold1902_1_pt1 | contig 14094 bp, 17 predicted proteins | sample TARA_R100000388 | Tara Oceans TARA_R100000388 (sample SAMEA2620360) | marine metagenome | biome: marine biome (ENVO:00000447); feature: surface water layer (ENVO:00002042); material: "saline water (ENVO:00002010), including plankton (ENVO:xxxxxxxx)" | depth 5 m | reverse complement strand
AGAGAGTGCGCCATATAGATCTTCAGACGTCATACTTAAATATGAGTGATACGGAAAGAAAGCTTCTAAAGTCACTAGTACAAAATAGAAGGAGAGAGCTGTTGCTTTTATTTGCAGAAACTAACGCTAACTCATTATGGAGGCAGATCTCTTTACTCGATAAGTTTATGTATCTCTTTACAAAAAATGAAGTGTATAATATAAATGAATATTTTACCATTCATGGTGATTACGTGTCTGGTCATATCTATTCTCCACAATAAAATTATATCATTATATTTGCGATGTGGGTAAAAGAAAACAACCATATCGACTAGGTTTCCCTGAAAGATATTTTACACAGGGTGATGATAGTGCTGGTTCTGATGAAACACACGCAAGAAAAATGAGAGCACGAAAAAAAGCATACGAAGAGGGTAGAAAGATAGACCTAAAAAAGGTAGCCAAGCTAGGCATGAAGGTAAGTAAGTCTCCTGCACAGCAGGCAGCTATAGCTATTTCTAAAAAAGAAAAGGCTGGGGAGATGAAGAAGGGCGGTAAAGTTTCACGTAAAGCTTTAAGTGCTTCAGTAAAGAAAACTTTAAGAGCTAAAGCTAAAAAGTCAGGTAAATCATACGGTACTTTAGCAAAAGTATACCGCAGGGGCCAAGGAGCTTGGATGTCTGGCGGTAGCAGAAAAGGTATACCTATGGCTGCTTGGGCTATGGGTAGAGTGAATAGCTTTATTCGAGGATCTAAAAAACACGATACAGACCTATAATATGAAACACGGAAAATTAATGCCAGGTGGTGGACACCTAAAAATGCCAGGTGGAGGACGTCTTTACGAGATTTTGAAAAAAGGCGGTAAGCTAAAGATGGTAAAAAATGATAAGGGTGAAATGGTTCCCTTTTATGCTGCAGACGGTATTGGAAAGATGGAGTACGGAGGTAAGACTATGGGACATGGAGGTATGATGGAGGATGGTCCTATGCTTGTTATCAAACTAGGTAAGGATGGTATGAAGTATATGCAAGAGGGAGGTAAAAATGAAGACGAAGGGTTTGGTGAAAACGATCCGTTTGAAGGAAGAGCTAAAGGTACTAGAGATAACGAGTTAGTGAATGATGACGGAAAGACTATGTTTAACTCAGGGATTGAAGGTTTTAATCCTAAAACATTAGGAGAATTTTCAAATAGATTTTTTGTTCGTGATAATAATGAAGAGGGCAGCACAGACGGTCGATTTGATGCAGCTGTAAAGCTTGATGACGGCAGAATCGTACCTATATCCAAAGAACAGTTTCTTTTTATGAATGAACAATTCAGAAGTAATGATTACGGTAAGACTATGGAAGCAGGATCTCCTGAGCCTCAAAAAAGAAATCTTATGTTTTATTTACCTGAATTTAATCCTAACTATGACGAGTCTGGAACTGAAATAACAAGTAGAGAGTCTAGAAATTTAGGTAAATTTAATAGAAGGTTTGATAAAGAACTTGATCAATTTTATGATACTGAAGCGTTTGATGTAAGAGCTGCGGCAATGGCGACAGATGAAGAGAAAGAAAGGCTAAACCTTCCACTAAGCGGAGGTGAAGAAAAGCTACAAAAAGAACTAGCCATAAATGCTAACTTAAACCCACTTAAAAGACAAGAGGCTCATCGGCTTGGACAAAATTTTGCTGCTAAAACATTTTTTGAAGGATCAGGAGATGCTAAAGGTATAGAAGCTGTACAGGGCAAAGCTACTAGATTTAGATCGCAAATAGAAGGAACTGGAGAAGAAAAAGATAAAGAAGTAGAAACATCTGGTGCAGGTATGGATACTCCAGGAATGCAACGTATTCAAGCTCCTGATTTTAGTACACCAATCCCAAGTTCATTAAGACAAGAGACTGCATCAGCGATGAATTTTGGGGGTAGACTTCGTATGGCTAATCAAGGGGCAAAGATGGCTAGACGTACTGTATTTAGATTTCCAAGATCATAATAAAAAAAGAGGGGTATAACCCCTCTTTTATATTTATAAAGTTGTGTAAGTAAAGTAAGCGTTTTCATCTAAAATTTGAAAACTTCTTGTTGTTTCAAGCACTCCGTCTTTATTGATTTTTGTTTTACCATTGTCTTTGTATGTATTTACCCAATCATCGCTAATTACCAAGGTAGTGGCAATATTCATAGGAGTTTCGTCATACATGTGACCTTCTATTAAATATACTCCTGGTCTGTCAAAGTAAACTTTCATCTGTCTCTCTCCGTATTTGATCTTGTAAAGACCTAGCTGGATATCTTCATCACTTAAATCTGGTTTAGCAAAAAAACTTCGTACGCTATCTAAATCATTTGCATCGACTGTAGATAATTTCCATATCCATACCTCATCAGGTACTACACCACCTTTCTCGATATTGATGTACTGAATAAATGGTTCTGATAAAAATTCTTGACAGAAAAGTGTGCCGCTAAATACTAGGGCGAGTGTTAAAAATAAATTCTTCATAGCTTTTATATATTTGTTGTTTGATTCAAGTATATAATTTTTATTCGATACAAGTCAAGTTTTTTCAACTTTTTAACAAATAACATGAGGGCAGGTAAGAAGCGTGATCCAAAAGTAGGTACGGGTAAAAAGCCTAAAGGCTCCGATAGACGCTTGTATACAGACGAAAACCCCAAGGATACAGTAGGTATTAAGTTTGCTACAGTACAAGATGCAAAGGATACAGTAGCTAAGGTGATGCGCATCAATAAACCGTTTGCTAGAAAGATACAGATACTTACAGTAGGAGAACAAAGATCTAGATATTCTAAGCCTAAGAAAGTAAAGCAGATGAATATATTTAAAAAAGCAAAAGAAGCGTTACGCAAAAAACACAACAAATGAGATACGGTAAAAAAAGAAAACTAAAGGAAGGTGGTAAGCTAACCATGACAAACAAAAGTGTTAAGGTAGATCCACCAAAGGGATATCACTGGATGGAAGAGTCAGGAAGATTCTACCTTATGGAGGGAGAGTACCAACCACATGACGGAGCTGTAGAAAGAGCTAAGTTCACAGTTGTAACTCACCCAAAAGCTAAATAACAATCTGCTCTAAACCTTCTAGTTTTCTGTAAAACTTTTGTATCGTTAGTCTAGCACGTTGTGTTATAGTGTATCTATTTTTATAGTTTTTCCTTTCGTGGAATAGAGCTTCAGAAAAAGACATCTCGTTGACTTTAGTTCTGTCGAAGGCTTTTTCTATCCACCCACGTTTCTGTAAAGGATATAGAACTTTTTGTTTGAACTTACGTGGGCTCTGATATAACGCATCAGCCATATGGTCGGCTGTAAAAAACTCGTAGTCGTACATAAATATTAAGACGTTGATTTCGTTCATGGTAAGATCTGTACTGTTAGATATGTCACGTATAGCGTGCTTATAGTACTTCATATAGTTCTTCCCGACATACCTATCATTAAGATAACTGAACTCTCGTATCTTACGTCCTTTATGATATCTACTCATTTGATTATATTTGCTGTAAAAATAAGAACATGGGAACTCTTTCTGGAAATGCAATAAAAAATACTTATCAGGGTTTGCTGAAGACCTCTGATGCAGCTGCTTTAACATCCTCGTTAAAGGTTATAGAAGACGGTACTGGAGTAGATAGCGCCTTATCACTTTCTACCACTAGCGTCAAAGCAGAGTCTTTACAAATAAATACTGTAGCTGATGGATCATCTAGCACTGTTCTTGTTTGGGATAGCTCTAGTAAAACAGTTTCCAAAAGAGCCCTCCCAATATTTGATCCCATAACAGCAACTGTTTCAGGTGCAACAAACCCTACTTTAAGAATATCTGATAGTGCAAGCAATAGCTCTTCATTTATATTTTTTGGAGGAACAGGAATAGAAGTTTCACAAGCTACTAATACAATAACGTTTTCTTCTAAAAACCAAACAACCAACACTATTACAGGGGCAACTACTTTAACAGCTGCTGATTCTGGTAAGGTTCATCTTCTAGATGCAAATGCAATTAATGGTGATACAATAACATTACCTTCATGCGCAGATGGATTATACTTTAAGTTTTTATTTATTACAACAAAAGGAACAGAGTTTAATATCGTTACAGCCAATGCTGCAGCATCGGGAACAGTAGAAAGATTTATAGGTAAGGTTGTTGTTCAGAGCACCACTGATGATCAAATAGCTGTTCAGCGTGTAACAAATACAGGTAATACATTTGACAACGATACGTTGTCTCTTGATGGAGATTCTGCAACAAGTGGTGGAATGGAAGGTGATATAATAGAAATTTATGGGTGTACTATTTCTAGTGTAGCGACATGGGTTGTTGATGCAAGACTAACTACAACAAATGCTAACCCATCTAGTATTGCAGTAATAGGTGCTTCATAATGAGTAGCAAGCACGACGCCATAGAAGAGATAGCTGAAGTATTAGATACATTAAATAATATTATATCTAAGTACGAACTAGAAGATGAGTTTGCATACGTCTTCTGTTGCGCTGTACCTTTAGGGGTTAATGTTTTTGAAACGGAATACACAGCAGGATACTCTTGGAGCACGCAAGGTAAAAAAGAGTTTGATGCTATACTTACTATATTAGAAAACGCTTACCACAAACGTGATGACGGAAAGTGGGAGCTATTGAATAACATATCACTAAATTAAAATTAATTACATATGGCAAACATTATCAGAAAGATAGTTGTTGGCCCCAATCCCAAAGACGCAATGGCTTACTATTTAGGTATGCGTGCAGGAGACGGAAGGGTTTCAGCTATCATGGAAAACGAAAGGTCTTTATACAAATTCAATGTTCGTAGATACGAAGTCTACATAGAAGATCAAGATTCTACTTACCTTTGGAAAACGGTTGAGAATCAACCAGTATTAATTGAATATGATTGTAAATTTGAATAGAGATGCAGGGCGTATATCATTTTATTGTAAGTGTACCAAAGAAATTTGAGGACACTTTAAAGCTTGGGGATAAAGAGATATTCTTAGAAAGTAAGTTTAACGAGTTTGAGCATAGGATCTCTTATGGAGAGATTATAGCTACACCTATGAAACATCCAGATCTAGAGTGTAAGCCTGGTGACACCCTTATATTTCACCATCATGTAACAACAAATCCAGCATTGAACTTAGGCGACAAAAGACACCTTGTTCTTTACGATGCAGAAAACGGGAGGATGAGTCAAGCAATAGCATATAGAGATAAAGATTCTGGAGAGTTGCATATGCTTTCTGACTGGCTGTTTGTTTTACCTGTAGACGAAAGAGAAGATGAGGTTTCTGAAAGCGGTATTATAACAGAGCTTGCAACACAAAAAGAACTGCCTGATGAGGCAGAAATATATATGCCTCATCCAGAGTTAGAAGCTCAAGGTGTAAAGCCAGGTGATATTGTAGGTTTTGATAAAAACTCTGACTATAAGATAAAGCTAGATAATGGCGATGTTGTTTATAGAATGAGAGTAGACGATATAAGCTATGTCAAAGTTTACGACGGAGAGTGCAGCTAAAAGGCTTATGTCTTCTATGGAGCAGGCCATAGACAATATGATTAGTGAAATTAAAAAACCTGTTGATCAAGAAATCAATGGTAGCGCACGTAAAGCTGAGTTGCAGTCTATAAAGCAAACTGCTATTGATTGCAAAGAGCTTCTTATAGAACGTCAGAAGTTAGAGCAGATGTTAAAAGATCTTTCTAGTAACGGACAAATAGAAGAAGAGGCTGATTACAGTAGCGGTTTTGCAGAACGTTTTTCTAAATAATGCTTATCGATGTTAATGAATATGATGAGCAAGCTGTTGGCATATGCCCCGATGGTACGCAGGGTAAAGTTATCACGATTAGTGGTCTACACATTATGCTTCCCAAACAACCAGCCGATTCCGATATTGCCTTCTACGACCTTCCGCAGGAGGAGCAATATTGGAGGCGTCAAGAACTACCCAAAGAGTTGCTTAGGATTCGCAGTATGGACGAGTGGATGGAGGCGCCGAGCGAGTTTAGAAAAAGGTTTCGTCCGTATATCGAAGAAGAATTTAGACGTAGGCGTCAGGGTTTTTGGTTTTATAATAACGGCACACCTGTCTATATATCGGGGCGTCATTACATGTTCCTACAATGGTCCAGAATAGATATAGGCTATCCGTCGTATCTTTCTTACCAACGTGAAATCTATCTACACATGGCTGCGTGCGAGTCTGATCCTCGCTGTATCGGTCAGCTATATACTAAGTGTCGTCGCTCTGGCTATACCAATATCTGTGCTTCTGTTCTTGTGGATGAAGCTACACAGGTTAAAGATAAGCTTTTGGGTATACAGTCGAAAACTGGTAAAGACGCTCAGGAAAATATCTTTATGAAAAAAGTGGTCCCGATTTTTAAATCGTACCCTTTCTTTTTCAAACCTATACAAGACGGTACTACAAACCCTCGTATGGAGCTAGCTTTCCGAGAACCCTCGAAACGTATCACAAAAAACAACAAAACTTCTGCAAAAGGTGAAGCGTTAAATACAATCATCAATTGGAAGAACACCACTAACAATGCGTATGACGGAGAGAAGCTACACCTATTGTATCTTGATGAGGCAGGTAAATGGGAAAAGCCAACCGATATAAAGGAGGCGTGGAGGATACAAAGAACTTGCCTTATTGTAGGTAGGAAGATAGTAGGGAAGTCTTTGGTTGGTAGCACAGTCAATCCTATGGACAAAGGTGGTAAGCAGTATAAAAAGTTATGGGAGGATTCTGATCCGTGTATGCGTAATGCTAACGGAAGAACTGTATCTGGATTGTACAGATTGTTCATACCAGCTTACGATGCGTTAGAAGGATTCTTTGATATTCATGGAGATGCTGTTATAGAAGATCCTAAGTCACCAGTCGAAGGTATTGATGGAGAAATTGTAGCTTTTGGATCTAAGACGTTTTTAAAAAACGAGAGGTCTGCTATGAAGACTGACGCTAGGGAACTCAATGAGTTTATACGTCAGTTTCCGTTTTCTCCTGAAGAAGCTTTTAGAGATAGTATAGAGGGTAGTCTGTTTAATATAGGAAAGATCTATGAGCAGATAGAACACAATGATGGGTTGTACCCTAATCCTATAGTTCAAGGAAACTTTGTATGGGTAGGCGGAAAGCGTGACGGTAACGTAGCTTTTAGACCTATGGCTGACGGAAGGTGGAGGGTAGCATGGATGCCTCCAGCGGAAATGCAGAACAAAAGAGTTTTAGAAAGGGGTAAGCTTATAGCACCAAACGCTTCATTCGGCTGTGGGGGTGTCGACTCTTATGATCTTGACGCTACAGTTGATGGTAGAGGTTCAAAAGGTGCGTGCCATTTGTTTAACAAGTTTAATATGGTGTATCCCTCTAACATGTTTGTTGCGGAATATGTAAGCCGCCCTCCTATGGCTAAGATCTTTTATGAGGATATACTTATGGCTTCTTTCTTTTATGGGTATCCATTACTTATAGAGAATAATAAATACGGAATCGTTAGATACTTTGAAGAACGTGGATATGATGGTTATGTGTTGGATAGACCAGATCACTTAAAATCATCTAGTTACAGTAGCAACGTAAAAACAAAAGGTATCCCGTCTAACTCACAAGACGTACTCCAAGCGCATGCTCAAGCTGTAGAAGACTATATCCATCAACATGTGGGGTATAATGAAGATGGAGATATAGGAAAAATGTATTTTAATCGCACATTAGAAGACTGGATAGGTTTTAAAATAAATGATAGAACAAAGTATGACCTTACGATAAGTTCTGGCCTGGCTTTGCTAGCATCTCAAAAGGTAGACAAGAAAATAAAAAAGAGTAATTTTAACGAGAAAACTTTTTTCAGAAAATACAAATACAACTCTTCGGGCCCCTCAATTCTAAAAAAGTGAAAAACAGTATATTTGCAGATATGACAACTGAAGCATAATGGAGTACGGACAAAGTAAAGGAACATACGGCAACTTCCCAGATCCATTTGCAAGTCCCATAGAAAAGGCTTCAAATGAATACGGACTAAAATACGCTAAAGCTATCCACGGTCAGTGGGGCTCTGGCGAGGATTCTTCATCTCTACTAAATCGTAGGATGTATGAGTTTGAAAAAAATAGAGACTACGCTAACGGAACGCAGGATACTTCTATCTATAAACAGATACTTAACTCTCTCGATCCCAACAATGGTGACGGGACGTTACTTAATATAGACTGGTCCCCTGTACCTATCGTGCCTAAGTTCGTAAAGGTCGTTGTAAATAGAATACTTTCTCGTAAGCCTTATCCTGCTGTCGAAGCTATAGATCCAATATCTAAGCAAGAAAAAGAAATGCAGAAGGCTAAGATAAACTCTACGATAAAAAACAAAAAAGAGTTTACAGAGGCTAAGCAGTTAGGATTGACTATGGAGCTTGATCCAGAAAGTGTACCAGACACTACTGAGGAAGCGGAAATATTCTTAGACGAAAACATAAAGACTAGCGCAGAGATGGCAGCACAGCTAGCTACATCTCTTACTTTGGATTGGAATGATTTCGATGAGCATATATATAGGCGCTCTGTCAATGATCTTGTTACATGTGGTATAGGCGTTGTAAAAAGAAATAACGATCCCAACTACGGTATTACTGAAGAGTATGTAGATCCTTCATTCTTCGTACATAGCTATACTGAAGATCCTAATATGAATGACATCGTTTACGCAGGTCATGTAAAGCGTATGTCTATTATGGATCTCAAGCGTATGGCTGGCGACGAGTTTACGGAAAAGGAGTACGAAGAAATGGCTAGAAAGGTAATGCATAAAAGCTATAACGATTCTGGTAAGTTTGCTAGCGGAGGTTACGATAGGAGTGGCAGAAAGATGACGTATGGATATGACGATTATCTTATCGACGTATTACAGTTTGAGTTTAAAAGTGTAGACGAAGTTTTCTATGAAAGTAAAGAATCTCAGTTTGGTAATGTAGGATTCTATTTTAAAGGTAGCGAGTACAAGCCAGTTACTGATTCTGTATACGAAAGGCAGCCATACAAGATGGATGTAGAGACAGTATATGGAGGTTGTTATATTGTAGATAGCGGTAGGTTATTTAACTACGGTCAACAAAAGAACATACCAAAAAATGTTCATGATATATCTAAGTGTACACTTTCTTATAGTATAGCCTGCACAAATATTAGAAGAATGATGCCTAAGTCTTTGGTAGGTAGCGTTACTGGATTTGCTGATCAACTACAATTAACACACTGCAAGATCCAACAAGCTATTGCTAAAGCTAAGCCAGATGGATTGATTATAGATATAGAAGGTTTAGAAAACGTCCAGCTAGGTAGGGGTGGTGAGCTTAGTCCTTTAGAGATTCAGGACATATACGAGCAGACAGGTATTATGTACTATCGTTCTAAGAATCCAGAGGGAGGTTTTCAAAATCCGCCGATACGTTCTATAGAAAATCAGATAAGAAACATAAACTCTTTTATTAGTCTATACAATCACTACCTACGCATGATTCGTGACGCTACTGGCGTTAATGAAGTTATGGATGCTTCTACTCCAAAAGGCGACGCTCTTGTGGGTGTTCAGCAACAGGCTATCGCTGCAGGTAATAACGCATTGTACGATATTACTAATGCCTCTCTTGTTTTATACAAGAAGGTGTGTTCTGATATTGTTAAGTGTTTACAAATTATACCAGAGGATTCTATACTTTATAGCGTGTATAAAAAGGCTATAGGTAAACACAGTATGGAGATCCTTACGTCATTTAAAGATCTCCCTATGTACAACTTTGGAGTGAGGGTTGTTAAAACGATGTCAGATGATGACCGTATTTTCTTAGAGCAAAACCTTCAAGCTTCTTTAGCTCAGAAAGAAATAGATCTAGAAGATGCTATGGCTGTACGTCAGCTGAAAGATATTGATCAAGCTCAAAAACTTCTTATCGTAAGAAGGAAGAGAAGGATAAACATGCTTCAACAGCAGCAACAGCAAAATATTCAGGCTCAGTCTCAAGCCAACGCTCAAGCAGCTCAAGCTGCTTCTCAAGCTAAGCAGCAAGAAATGCAGATGGAAGCTCAGCTCGAAGCGCAAAAAATACAGCTCAAAGGTCAAGTAGACGTTCAGGTAGCTCAGGCTATGCACCAGATGAGTATGCAGCTAGAGCAGCTAAAGGCTCAGATTGCTGGAGGAACTCGTTCTGGAGAACAGATGTTTAGAGAGAAGCTTGAAACAATGAAGGACGATAGAAAAGACCAGAGGGTAAAGAAACAAGCTATAGAGCAGTCTAAACTTATCTCTCAAAGAAAAGGTGAGCGTGCTCCCTTAGCAGATGTAGAGTCTGACAATCAAGATATACAAAACTTTTTACAATCAATGATATGAGTTCAGTAGTAAACCTCGATGTATCCAAAAGATTAGATATCACCTGCAGAAAGGGCGATACGTTTAATCTTGTTATAAATGTTACTGACGCTGCTGGTGCAGTGGTAGATCTTACTACATACTCTTTTAAAATGGAGGTGCGTGCTACAGATACTTCTGAGGATTCTGTTATAACAAATGATCAGTTAACCATTACTGGAACATCTGGCGGTGTTATTACGATTACTATACCAGCAAACATCATGGCTGGTATTACTAGCGGATTGTACACATACGATCTACAGACGATAGTATCTGGTGTAACTCAAACATGGCTTCAGGGCGTGTTGCAAGTAAATGAGGATGTTACAGTATGAGCGATATAAACTTAAGCATATCGACAGGCACTAATGTGCTTACACAGGCTGTAGGCAGTGATGAAGTAAACTTAGCTTTATCTAGCACAACCAATGTGCATACTACATCTATACAGACGCAGAATAATTTGTCCGTAGATGTCGGTATTGGCCCACAAGGCCCACAGGGACCTCAAGGAGATACTGGAGCTACTGGACCTCAAGGACCCCAAGGACCTCAAGGAGCTCAAGGACCTCAAGGACCTCAAGGAGACACTGGTGCTACTGGAGCTACTGGAGCTACTGGAGCTACTGGTGCTACTGGAGCTCAAGGTCCTGCTGGGGCAGCAGGTGCTGATGGCACTACATTTACAGCTGGTGATGGCTTAGACTTAACAGGAGGCACTTTATCTGCTGACTTAAAATCTAACGGAGGTCTAGTTATAGAATCAAGTAAGTTAGCTGTTGATCTTGGAGCTTCTTCTATTACTGGAACTTTAGCTATTGGAGATGGAGGTACGGGCAGCACTTCTACAACATATTGTAATTTAACATCTAATGTAACAGGAACGCTGCCTGTTGCCAATGGAGGCACAGGCGCTACAAGTTTTACAGCTAATGAATTACTTTTTGGTAATGGAACAAGCGCAATACAAAGTTCAAGCAACTTAACATATAATGGTTCAATACTTTCTATTATAGATAGTGATAGCTTTCAGCCTGTGTTACAATTAGAAAACACTAAAAATAACGCACTTTCAGGAAACATAATATTTGCAAAAAGTAGAGATTCAGGAACTTCTGCCGATGGAGATAAAATTGGACAGATTTATTTTATTGGTCATGATGACGCTGGTAATACAGGACAACAGTATGGTTTAATAGAGTGTGCTTCTAAAGAAACTGGTAGCGGTCAAGAGGGTGGAAAAATATTAATGCAAGTTGCCTCTCATGATGGAAGCGCAGTTACTGGATTTACAATAGAAGATGGAGATGCAAGTGGTGAGGTAGATGTTACAATAGGAGCAGGTGCTGCTTCAACAACTACTATAGCTGGTACTCTTACTATGGGTAGTACAGCATTTGTAAACAATAGTGGTGTAATACAAGTAGCTACTCAAGGCACTATTGATCATGATTCATTAGCAAACTTTTCTGCAGATGAACACTTTACTCAAGCAAATATTGTTGCTACTGGCGCTTTGAATAGCGGAAGCATAACTTCTGGTTTTGGTAATATAGATATAGGTTCTAGTACGCTTGATACCACAGGAGATGTGTCAACTGGGCAGCTTTCAGCTAGATCAGTAATTCACTCAATTAGCGGTAATAGTGCTGGTGATTTTGGAACTGGCGCTGAAATATTAACGGGCATAAGTAATGATAGCGTTACTGCTGGAGCCATATATGTTTTAAGAAATGGTGTATGGACATTAATAGATGCTGATGCAGAGACTACTGTAAATCAAATAGTTGGTGTTGCAACAGCTGCTGCAGGAAGCGGAAACTCTTCAAATGGTATGATTATAAAAGGATGTGTAACATTAAATTCTACATATACCGCAGGTACTGACAGTGAAGGAGCAATAGTATATGCATCGGCAACGGCTGGGGAAGCTACACTTACAGCTCCATCTTCTTCTGGTCAATTTGTTAGAATACTTGGACACTCTCTTAATGTAAGCGACAAAAAAATGTTCCTTAACCCAGATAACACATTCGTAAAAATAGCGTAATGGGTTATATAGACGAAACATTGATATTTGAGTCTGACAGGATATATTATACAGATGAGGCATTTGGAGGGGAAATGCAGGTCATGATGTCTTGGGAAGATCCTATAATGAAAGCATCTGCTAATTATGTGTGTGAAGGAGGTGGAGATATATTAGAAATAGGATTTGGTATGGGAATATCTGCTGAACATATTCAGTCTAACTCTATATCATCCCACACCATAGTAGAAAACCACCCTCAAGTTATAGAGAAAGCTAAAGCTTGGGCTGCAGATAAACCTAATGTCACCATAGTAGAAGGAGGTTGGTATGAAGTAAAAGATTCTTTATCTACTTACGATGGAGTGTTTTACGATACATGGGGAGAAGATGACTGGACTTTATTTAGTACTACTATAGCATCATTATGTAAGCCTGGAGCAAAAGTTACATGGTGGAACGCAAATGCTTATGCTAATACTATTCATAACATAGAAGGTGTTTCATATGAAGCTATTTCTGTAAATCCTAAGTCTAATATGTATTTTAATTCAACTACATATTACCTTCCTAAAAAAGTATTTTAAATGCCTACTATAAACTTAAATAAAGGTGGTAGGATTATAGGTACAGTTGATACAACTCAAGCAGCAGCTAGAGATGAAGCTTCTGGCACATCCACAGCACAAGGCACAGCTCAAGATAGTGCTGTTCAATACTTTAAAAGCGCAGGTAGAGGTGGAGGTACATTTAGATATATAAGATCTTTTTTACAATTTGATTCATCATCTATTACATCTGCAGTAGGTACTGCTGTTTTAAATATAGAGAGTCAAGGTATATCTAGTACTGCTGATGTTATAGTTTGTGCAAGTGACGCTTTTGGTGGGGCAAGTGATGATCTTATAAATGACGATTTTAATAATGTAGATTTTAGTACTGCATATTCAAGCGAACTTTCTACTTGGAATGCTAATGGAGCAAATAATGCTATTACATTAAATGCGGCAGCTCGTACAGCTATTCAAAATAATAATAGTTTTATATGTGCTATTGTAGATCATGATAGTGATTTCCAAGACACTGACAATCTTTCTGGTGTATCAAACGGAAGCCAAACTGTAGGCATAGATTTTTCTGGGACAATAACTTTAGTGGTTACGTTAGCAGGATATGCTAATGACGTTAATCTTGTAGCTAGTGCTAACATAGGTGAGGTTAATGGTGTAGCCAGTGGTGATATAGAAAAAATAATAGGTGTGTAAATAAATTATATTTGTAATATGAAAAATAAATCTTACTTATTGGTTTTTTTATTTTGGGTGATAGCATCATGTGTATTAGGACAACCTAGCAACGACAGTATACCTCCTATTTGCTCTGGTGTTCAAAATCTTCAAGGGCAAATTGATTGCTTTCCTTTTGCGCCAAACCAAGGTCAACTACAAGTCATGTGGACTATACCTGAACCTGGATGTAATCCAGTTGGATTTTATAGGGGTGATGACTTAGATAATTTACAATTTGTGCCATACGGTCAATGGTTTGATGGTAGTTTTTACGGTGGTGTGCCGTCTTCACCTGTGTCAAATGATGAATACTATTTTATAGTAGAGTCTCCTGGTGGCATTATG
>TARA_R100000388_G_scaffold23823_1_pt1 | contig 14205 bp, 19 predicted proteins | sample TARA_R100000388 | Tara Oceans TARA_R100000388 (sample SAMEA2620360) | marine metagenome | biome: marine biome (ENVO:00000447); feature: surface water layer (ENVO:00002042); material: "saline water (ENVO:00002010), including plankton (ENVO:xxxxxxxx)" | depth 5 m | reverse complement strand
ATAGAACATTTATATCATCAGCTGAATGGAAATACTCGAAAAGAGTGGGAGCATAAAAATCAGGAAGGTCATAACTTTTATCTTGACAATCAGCTTTCAAGAGATGAAGAAATAGCATTGCAAAATCAAGGAATGCCTACATTTACTATAAACAGAATTATTCCTGTTGTAGAAATGTTAAACTATTACGTTACAGAAAAAGACCCAAAATGGCAAGCTATAGCTGTTGAGGGTAGTGATTCTAAGATAGCTGCTATTCACTCTGACATGGCTGATTATATATGGTATAATAGTAAAGGTTCTGCTGTTTATAATCAAATAGTAACAGATGCATTAACAAAAAGTATCGGATATTTTAGAGTTAGAGTAGATGCTAATGCAGATAATGGTTTAGGAGAAGTTGTTTTTGATTCTATTGAACCTTTTGATGTTTATCCAGACCCTAAGTCAAGAGATTTATTATTTAGAGATGCTGGTTATATTCTTATTTATAAACAAGTTTTAAGAAGCCATTTATTAAATGATTTACCTGAGTTTTCTGCTAAAATAAAAAAAGCTACCGGTCAAAGTCTTTATAATGTTACAGGGCATGAAAGGTCTGATGGCAATGATTTTCAATATCAAGATATAACACAAGGATATAAATCAGACGGAGAAAGAGATGATATTCTTTCTTATTATGAAATGTATGAAAAAGTAAAAGTAGCATATAGAAATATATTTTTTAAGACAAAACCTACTGAAAAAGAGATTGAATTAATAACAGAAGAAATAGAAAATGATATGCAGTCTATTATAGCTGAATCTAAAGTAAAGCTTGAAGAAACTTTAATGGCTATAAAAAAGAATTTTGAAGACGGTATTATTATAGAAAGTAGATATAATTTAGAAACTCAAAAAGCACAATTAGCTGCTGAAGCTAGACTAAATCAAGAAAGAAGTTCTCGTATTAGCAATGCTATGTCAAAAGCTGGTAAAGTAGAACAAACAGTTGTCTCTGAAAAAGAGTTTAAAATTCTTATGAAAGGAGAATTAAAAAACAATTTAGTAGAAGCTATTAAGTTTTTTGATAATAAAATTAAAGTAACTGTATGTGTAGGTGGTGAATTTTTATATGAAAAAATATTACCAGGAACAGAATACCCAATAATACCTATGCATTATAAATATACAGGTACTCCTTATCCTATGTCTTGTGTTTCTCCATTAGTTGGAAAACAAAAAGAATTAAATAAAGCACATCAATTAATGGTACACAATGCATCTTTAGGTTCTTCTTTAAGATTTATGGCTTATGATGGCTCTATTGATAAAGACCATTGGGAAAAGTTTGCTACAGCACCGGGTGCTATATTACCGGTTAATCATGGTTATGATGCTCCAACAGCAATACAACCTGCACCTATTTCTACAGCATTTGCCAATATAGTAGATAGAGGAAAAATAGATATAGAGCATCTAGCAGGTATATATTCTTCTATGCAAGGCGATGCTGCATCTTTACCTGAAACATATAGAGGTCTTTTAGCTAATGATGAATATGGAACAAGAAGAGTAAAAGCCTGGATTACAAATTGCATACATCCTGCCTTACAACAGTTTGGTGTAGTAATAAGAGATTATGCTCAAGCTACATATAAAATTAATAAAGTTTTTAGAATAATGCAACCAAATGCTATAACTCAGCAAGATGAATTTAAAGATGTTGAAATAAATAAGATGCTATACAATGATTATGGTAAAGAGATTGGTATGTATAATGATTATGCTAATGCTAAGTTTGATATTAGGGTTCTTCCAGGTACAGGATTACCTGTAAATAGATGGGCATATCTTGGTGAGTTAAAAGAATTACTACAGTTAGGTGTTGTAGATGATATGGCTGTATTAGCAGAAACTGACATAAGAGATAAAGAAAAGATTGCAAAAAGAAAATCATTATATTCACAGCTTCAAGGACAAATAGCCAGTCTTGAAAAAGAAATTAAAAGCCTTAATGGTGATAATCAAACACTTAGAAGGCAAGTTATACAAGCTGGTATTAAAGATGCTAAGCGTTCTGTTGAACATGAAATGCGAAAAAAATTACTTGATTCAGGTGTTAAATTAAAATCTCAAGTGGCTGAAGAAAAAATTCGACAGATGGGTATATCGAAAGAAATGGATAGTGTTCTAAAAAATACAAAAAGAGAAAGTAGAACACAAAAAACAAATAACTTGCAGTCTAAAGACACATAAGAATAATTTTAGACTGCTGTAAACCTATAGAAAGGCTATCATGGAAAATGTACAGGACAACTCAGAACAAGACTTAACAATCGAAAGTTCTGACCCCAGTGATTTTTTTAGTGATTTAGAGCAACAGGTTAATGGCTCTATCGTAGATGACGTTATTACAGATGTAGTAACAGAACAAGCTCAACCATCGGCAACTCTTGAAAAAGACCCCGAACCACAAACAGAGCAACCTGACATATGGGAGTCAGATGAAAACCCATATAAAAAGAGGCATTCAGATTCTTCAAGAGAGGGTAAAAGATTGGCTCAGCTCGTCAAAGAAGATGAGAAATATCGTGAGCTAATAAATGTAATGAAGAATGACCCAGGAGCAGCACAAGCTGTATTAAATCATATCTCTGGTAAAAAAGAAGAACAACAAGCTTCTAATCCTAGAGAATTATTTGGACTTGATAAAGAGTTCGTTTTTGATATGGATGATGCATTAGATAACCCTAATTCTGATTCAGCTTCAGTTATGAATAACTGGATTACTACAGTAGCAAGTAGTATTGTAGAGGATAAGGTTAAGCAAATTGAAGCTCAACAGCAAGAAGCTAATAAGCAAGCTGAACTAAAAACTAGACAACAGCAATTCATGCAAGAAAAAAACTGGACAAAAGACCAATTTGATAACTGGATGGGTAAGGTGAATGAAGCTCTTTCAGGTGGTATAGACTATAAACATTTAGATAAAATTGTTTCTGAAGGCGAAAAAGCAGAAAATATTGCTAATAGCACAAGACAACAAGTAATGAATCAAATGAAAAATGTTAGTCAATACCCAAATACTGTAAGCAGTGCTAATAGCATTTCAACTAAAGAAAGAACACCAGATGATGCTGTTTGGGATGTAGTTAGAAATGTTGATAGAGCATCTGCTTTAGAAAATTTGTTTGAATAATTAAAATAAAGGAAAGTTAGTATGAGTGAATATATAAGTGCAATTACTCCAAATACTGATTTAACTGTTGCCGATTTTGATGGTAGAGGTCCAGGCACGAGTTCTGATTTTAAGACTGGTGATATTAGGCGTAAATATAATTTCGGTGATAAGGTTTCTGAGCTTGCATTAGCTCAAGACCCGTTTTTCAGATTTGTTAGTCAAGTTGCGAAAAAACCAACTGATGACCCACAGTTTAAATGGGCAGAAAAAAGAGAGAGTTATCATAAAAGATATGCTTATGTAGGTGCAGCTAAAGATAATACTGGTGCTTTTGTTACTAGTTCTGATATTGGTGCAGCTAAATCTCAAGGAGATAATCTTGAGCTTAGAATGATAACTGATTTTAAAAATCAAGGAAATATTCAAAATGTTTTTGGAAGTACAGGTGATGATATACATATTGGTGAAGCAGGAACAATGCCAAAGTTTTTCTTACCAGGTCAGCTTCTAAAAATACCTACAGCAGCTTCAGCAGGTGGAGCAGCTACTGGATATATGGTTGCTAAAATTAATTCTGTAACTGAGCATGCTTTAGCTGGTACTGGTGATGATGCTACAGGATTTAGCAATAATCCTGATATGGTTGCTTTAAATCTTACTGTTATAAAAGGAAGTACACAGTATTTAACAGCTGTTACAAATATTGATGATGGTTCTTATGTTCCTTCTACAAAGAGCATTTCTTCAGTATTAGAGCCAATGAGATGTTATGTTATGGGTTCTGCTCATGAAGAAGGTTCTGGTTATCCTGAAACTTGGAAAGACCAGCCTTATTCTACAAATATTGGTTTATCTCAAATTTGGAAAACTTCTTGTGCTATGACAAATACTGCAAGAGCTACAGTTTTAAAGTATGAGCCAAATGAGTGGGCTAGAATGTGGCAAACTAAACTTGTTGAGCATAAATATGATATTGAACAAGCTTTATTATTTGGTTCTCAAGGAACAGTAAATAATGTTCAGTACACACAAGGTGCTGTTGATTACATTACTAACTTTGGTAATACTTTTAGTTTAGACCCAAATACTAAGACAGCTGATGATTTCTTAGATGATATGTCAAACTATTTAGACCCAAGATATAATAATAGCACAGCTACAGTATTTTTCTGTTCAACTGCTATTTATAATTGGTTGCATAAGCTTGGTGGATACTTTAGTAATAATCTTAATATTAATTCTAACTTTAGTGCTGATTTAGCAGTAACAGGTAGAAAGAAAGTATTAGGGTTAGATACTACAAATATTTCTACACCATTTGGTGATATGAATGTTGTTAGAAATATACACCTAGATGGAACTAATGTTAAGATTCTTGGAATCAATATGAAGCATTGTTATTACAGACCTTTAGTTGGAAATGGTGTAAACAGAGATACCTCAGTATATGTCGGTGTTCAGACGCTTGAAAATACAGGTATAGATAGAAGAGTTGATTTAATCTTAACAGAAGCTGGGATGGAATGGCAGATGCCTGAAACTCATGCTATTTGGTCTTAAAGAAAGGAGAATATTATGGGTATACCTTCATATGGACAATTAGGTCAAGGTAGTATTCTTGATGTGTGGGCAAGTGCTAAAGTTATAAAATTTAGTATATCTGTCTCAACCAGTGGGAATGCTAATAATGCTGTTACTGGAGCATTTATTCCTGCAAATCATGCTGTTGTTTTTAGTTCTGTTACCAACTCTGGCTCTGTTGCTTTAGCATCTAATACATGTGCTTTAGATGTTAATGGTACTGATATTACTCCTAGTCTAAATGGTTTATCTGCAGGAAATGGAAAGGCAGTTTTTATAAATGCCTTAGATTCAGCTTCAAGCGATACTGATATATTAATAGATGGTGGTAGTGGTTTAGTTACTGGTAGTGGAACAACAACGCTAGATTTTGTTGTTGTATGTGTTCCTCTTTCTAGCATTAGTTCATTATAAAAAGGAGTAACTTATGGCTAATGCAAAAATAGGTTCACATCCTTCATTTGGAAATCAATTAGTTGAAAGCGTTACTTCAAGCTTTTCATTAGTTCCTAATGATTCAGGTAAAGTATTTATATGTTCGGGTTCTGCTTGCACATTGACTTTACCGGCTTTAAGTACAGATATAGCTGGATTCCATTTTACATTAATAAATGGTGAAAATACTATTGAGCATGGTGTTGATGGTGGAGATAGTAAAATTTTCGGATATGAATTTGATGAAACTACCACTTCAGATGCTAATCAAATTATGTACTTTAATGGAGTTTCAGCTGTAACATTTGGTAATGAGTCTAAAAAGGGTGATAAAATAGAATGCATGACAGATGGAACTAGCTGGTATTTGTATTTAATAGGCGATAATAACTAATAAATAAATTAGAGTAGCTCAAGAGATTTCCTCTTTCTTCTTGGGCTACTCTATCTTAAAACAACTCATTCAGGCTTAGTCAAGGCTTAGAGAGGAAGGTAATTTGGCAACATTTGAAGCACAAGTAAATAGCTTAACAAATTTAGGAGATACTTTTAGTAGTACAACAACTCCAACAGATGTAGAACTTGACCAGTTCTTAAAAGATGGAGTATTGGATGTTACTAGAAAGACTTTAGAATTTAGACCTCAAGATGCTTATAAATTTTCAAAACAAAGCTCTGAACAAGATTCTAATGATAGCTCTCCTTTAGATTTAAATGGTGCTCGAATTATTTCAGTTGTTAGAGAATCTGGAACTGATAATGATTGGAGAGGTTGTAGGCTTGTACCCCCGTCAATGCAATCCAGAGTAACAGACGAAGATAGTCTAAATTTTGCATCTAAGTTTAACCCCGTATATTGTATTTTAGATAATGGTGAAATAAATGTTTTCCCTGCACCTTCATCTGGTGGTGCTGATTCCTTTAAAGTTTATTATGTAAATAATGTTCCAGAAGATAAGGGTGGTAATGCCCTTACTCATGAACATAGCGATATAAAGTATTTTGCTGATGATAGAGTTTATTTAGTAGTTATTTATGCTGCTATAAAATCTTTAGAAGCTAAAATGGCAGTATATACTGTTGAAGAAGAGGATAATGAGCTTGTACAGACAATAGGAAATAATTTAGCAAACTTAAAGCAGCAATACGAGTCTGCATTTATATCTAATAGACAGCAAACAGGAGCTAGATAATGAAAGTAAGTGAAGTAATGGAAAGAGCTGGAACAAGAGAAACTGGTCGTGCTATTGCATATATAAAAGATGCACTTGAAGAGTTAGCTTTATATTATCCTACAAATATAACAACTTCTAAATTAGATATTACAAAAGACCAAAGATATTATACTTTTCCAGAAGATTCAGTAAAAATTTTAGATATAAGAGTAAAAAATCATTTAAATGGAGATGATAAATATAGGAGTATTCCTAGAATGATACATCCTCCAATAGAAGAAGATGCAGATGGAGTGTAGATGGCTGATATAAAAGAATACGCTTATTATAGACGAGGAAGTCAATTTGCTTTAATGGAGGTAGATACTACTACTATCCCTAATACTTCTTTTCAAGGAGATACATTATATAAAAGCCCACAAGTTTCAGTTGAAGATGGTATTGAAATAGAATATAGTTTTAGTGGTAAATATTTCATAGAAACCACTAATGATGTAGCTCAGAATTTAACACAGTTTCAATCTGTAGATGGAAAACTAGCTGTAGCTAATAATACAGCACCTTTTACTAATTATGCTACTAGCTATGCTTTATCTGCTGGTAAGCATATTGTTTTAAGAAAAGCAGGTAGATTTAATGGATTACATAAAATCTCATCTATAGGTAATAATGGTGGTGGTACTAATAATAAAATAATTTTAACGACTAAATATTCTGGTAGTGAAGCTGCTTGGACAGATTTTGAAAGAACTCCAGATTTATTTTATGCTGTAGATGTTTTAAATGATGAATCAGATACTGTCCATGTTTCTGAGCATTTAGCAAAAGCAGTTGTTTATTATGTAAAAGCAAAGTTGGCAGAGGATGCCGGTCAAATAGATTTAAAAGAATACAATATGAAAGAGTTTTATAGAATAGCTCATAAATCAAAAGTGTCAAGAGAATACGGTCCAACAATAGTTATACCTGGTTCTCATGCAATAAGATAGGAGTCAGAAATGGCAGGTGGAATAAGAAAATTTACAGTTCAAGAGAGCCAAAATCTTGGATTAGGACAAGGTGGAGTTGCTTATACTAGTGATACAAATACATATACTCCTCCTTCTAATACAGTTGTAGTAGCTATAACATTTATTGAAGATACAGTTTTTGCATCTGGAACTACTGTTGAATCAGGTGAATTTACATCTCAATCATCTGCTGGACCAGGCACAAATGGGGATGCTTTTGGTTCAGATATATTTCCAGCAGGAGTAACTATATTTGGTAGATTTACAGCAGTTGATTTAACATCTGGTGCAGCTGTACTTTATTTAGGCTCATAATGCTTAGTTTAATTTCAAGTCTAGTTAAAGGTGGTACTACTATAATAGGTTCATTAATTGATGGAGATTGGATAAAATTAACATCAGTAAATTGGAATGATGTAGATTCGACTAATTGGCAAGATTGGGATAGTACGAGTGATACATAATAAAAGGATTTAAATATGGCAAATTTTACAAGTAAAAAACCTTCAGCAACTTATAAGTCTATACTTAATGTTGGAACAAGTGATAATGAAGAATTAGGTTCAAGTTTAAAGGTTATAGAGGATGGTGCTGGTAATGACAGTGCTATGAGATTAGCTTTAACAGGTAGCACTAATGCTGCTAGTTTTACAGGAAGGGTGGGCATTAATACAAATTCTCCAAGTGAATTATTAGAAATAAGAAGTGATTCAGACCCAACACTTGTAATAGGAACTAAAACTTTAAGTGCTTCAAATAGTCCTGATAGTGGAAAAATATCGTTTAAAGAAGCTAAGGAGGGTGCTGGTGGTGAAGCTGAAAGAATAAATTTAAGATATGATGGTTCTGCTAATAAATTCATTATAGATACTGAAAGCGTAGATAATGCATTTGTTGTTCAAAAAGCAAATGGTCATATAGGTATAGGAACCTCTTCTCCAGGAACTAAGTTGCATCTTGAACAAGGTGATTTTAGAATTAACAATGCCTCAAATGGTCATCAGGTTATACAGTTTGCTGAAGCAGGTACTGTAAAGTCAAAAGTTGGTTATAATAATAGTAACGACTCATTTATTATTAGCACATTAGATGCATCAGGTAATCTTGATACTAGATTAAATATTTTTAGTGCAACTGATACTAGCACCGTACAGATTACAAATGCTGGTCAATCTATTCTATCACTTAATAATACAGCTACAAATGGAGACCAATTTAGAATAATAAGTAAGGTTAATAGCAGTACAGCAAATTTATTATTTAGCGACCATAGTAATGGTACTGACATAATGACTTTAACTCAAGATGGTAATGTGGGTATAGCTACAGCTACTCCAGAGTATAAATTAAAAATAAATGGTGCTGTAGGATATAAGATTCCATCAACTGTTACTAGTGTATCAAGCAATTTAAGTGTTTCAGATACAAGTGTTATTAAGCTAGATGCAGATGGTGGAAATATTACTATTGATGGTTTAAATGGTGGAAGATTAGGTCAAATACTGCATTTAATAAAAATTACAAGTGGCAATACAGTTACAATTAAGCATAATAACAGTAGTGGTGAGCAAAAAATAGGTACTGTAAATGATGGTGATTATGTTTTAAGTAATAAAGAAGGATGTACTTTAGTTTGTATCTCAGCTAGTAGTGATACAGTAGGTAATTGGAGAATAGTAGATAAATAAAAATAAAGGATAAAAAATGGCACTATTTACAGAAGATGAAGCAAAAGCATCTAAAATAGTTAGACTAGAAAAACAAATGTCAGATGGAGTTTATGTCTCTATGGTTATAGGTATAACTGATGCAGATGGTAATTATTATGATTGGGAAGATAGCTCAATTAGGTCAAATGCTAGTAAAGATACTATTAAAGCAGCAGTATCTGCGTATTTACAGGCTAATATAGAAAAAAGAGCTAAACAAGTAGTAAAAACTTTTGAACAACTAGAAGATAAAGGTATAGGAGAAACACTTGGATAAGGTAGAAGAAAAAAAAGAAATAAAAAAACCAACTCCAAAAAAGGAATTAGAAACAATTAAAAACCAATATAAAGAAGCTATAAATCAACAACAACAGTATGCTAATCTTGCACAAAGGTGTTTAGGTGCTATAGAGATTCTTGAAAGAATGATTGAAGATGAAGATAAATAATCCATATAGATGGTACTCATCTTCCACATTGGTGTTGAATTATTATCAACCGAAAGGAGTAGTTTATATTGTTAGTTAAATTTGATGAAATTATAGAAATAGTTATAAAACATGAAGGTGGCTATGTAGATGACCCTAAAGATGCAGGAGGTGAAACTAAATATGGGATAAGCAAAAGGGCATATCCAAATGAGGACATCAAAGAGCTTACTGTGGAAAGAGCTAAAGAATTGTATAAAAAAGACTATTGGGATAGGTATCGTGTTGATGAGCTTCCTAATCGTCTTCGTCATATCTATTTTGATATGGCTGTTAATATGGGTGGTAGAAGAGCTATTAAAATATTGCAAGAAGCTTGTAATAGTAAAAATTCAGAAAAAATTGATGTAGATGGAGGTATAGGTCCAGCTACAATTAGAGCTGCTAGCAATGTAGAACCGTTTAGACTTAGGGCATATAGAGTAATGTTTTATGCAGAACTTGTAATGAAAAAACCAAGCCAAGAAAGATTTTGGGTAGGTTGGTTTAAAAGGAGTTGTGAAGTATGATAGACACATTAAAATCTATTCCAATTAGAGATTTAACAATACCTACAGCAACTGTAAGTATGAGTTTTGTAGATTGGCTACCATTTTGGTTAAGAATTGTAACTATGATTGGTGGTGTTATATATATATTTGCAAAAGCATGGAACGAGATAAAAAAGAATGGATGACTTACTTTATCTTATTAGTGAAGAAGGCTTGCCTACTTTTCTTGTTATTGTGTTTCTTATTGGTGTTGGTATTGTTGCTAAATGGTTTGCCAGTTATTTTAATCACAATCTCAATAATAGGCTTGATACTCTCGACAATGAAATAAGAGAAATGCAATATGAGATAGTAAAGCATAATAATAAAGTGTATGGTATTGTAGAAAAGCTTATATCTAATCAAAAAAATATACAGCAAGATATAAATGCATTAGAATCTTCTAACGATACTTTAATAAGCTTTATAAAGAAAGAAAGCAAATGAATTGTCTCAAAGTGGACTTAATAAAGATGGTGGCATATCATTTACAAGAAAACTTAAAGTTGATAAAAAAAGAACTGATGTTCCTGAAGGTATGTTTTCAAGAAAACCTGGGGATAAAGTTGAAGAAGAAATTAAAAAACCTGTTGAAGAAGAAAGAATTAAAGATGTTGAAGAACTTGCAAAAGCTGAAAGGCTCAATGCTAAATTACGCAAGGCGAAAGGGATACAGGCAGGAGGATTTGCAGTTAATGGAGGAAGCATTATCGCAGCTTTGTTTTACATTGATAGTCTTCTTATCAATCCTGCTACTATTGATAATCTTAACTTAATAAATGATATGACTGGTGCTAATATAGACTTTGAAAATATTATAGCAAAAATACAAGGATACAAAGCTCAAATAATAGGTCTTGCTATATCATCTCAAACTATGATTATGGGTTACAAAGATATGGTTCAAAAGATGAAAGATAGAGGTGATGAAAGTTTTTACAATGTTCTTAATGAAGAGTTAGAAAAAATAGGTGTATGAAATGTCAGCTTTAATATTTACAATTCCCTGGTTAATATTATTATTTATTATTTTTTTATTTTGTTGGTATATAGAAAGAAACCTTAAATGATACTAACAAAAGGATTACATAATAAAATTGCACAAATAGCTCTTGATATGATAGATAAAAAATTAGGAAAAAAATTTCCAATTATTGATAAGATTACAGATATTTTTCAAGAACATGATTATAAATTAAAAGAAATACAAAAACAAATATTAGAAATAAAGGAAAAACAAAATGCAAAAACTTGCTGCTGCAATAAAAAAAATAGCTATTGAGATGATTTTAAATGAAAGTACAAAAGATAAAATTATTTCAAATCTAAATAAAAAATTAAATTTACCAATGATTTCAGAGCAGACAGAAAAAGAACTATTAGAGGCTCTTTATGAGGCAATGCAAGAATCATTAAAAAGCACACTAGAAGATGAAAAGTAAAAAAACATCCACAAAAAAATCCCCGTCAAAACCTAAAAGTGAAGATGTAGCTAAAGTTATAGTAACTCAATTAGAAAACATTCAACTAAAAATAAATGATTTAAACAGTAGATTAGTTAAGCTAGAAAGACTTAATATAAAATCAATGGAGGTAGACGGTAGATTTAATCGTATAGAATCAAGACTAGGAATTTAATGCCTAAACAAAATTATATATTAGACAGATTTGACGGTGGAATAAATACTCATTTTAATGAAAAGGATATTCCAGATAATTCTCTTGTTCAAGCTGAAAACATTATGGTAGATAGGCATGGAAAGATAAGAGTAATGGGTGCATCTGAAGATTCTGAGCTTGGTATATTAACAGGAACTACTTTTCCTGGTTTTGGCATATTTTCATTTCAATCCGATTATGATAACCCAGACCCTTCTGTTAATTTATTTTCAACAAATGGTAATTTTGATATAAGTGGAACAAATGCAGAAGTAAACTATTTAACAAGTAATACTACGCCTGTATTTACTACTTGGCAAATATATGGAAATTACACATCAGATGGAAATCCTGGTACTAATACAGGGTGGAGATTTGAAAGTCAAACCACAACAACTACAACTAATCATCCTTCAAATAATCCTGGTAGTGGTTGGCATCTTGATAGTGGTAATAATAAAATGATATGTAATAAAACTAATGCTGCTAATAGAAAAAATAAATTATATAGAAATCTAGGTGCTAATTCTATTGGAAAAACATTTAAGATTACAGTTACATCAAGAAGATTATCTAGTAGCTCTAATAATAAGTTTAGACTCTGGGCACATAAAGGTATAAATTCAGTAACAGGAGAAGAATATAGTAATTTTATAGAACCCACAGATAGTGATGTTAGTTATTCAGCTATTGTAAAAATAGGTGAAGGTGCAAATGGGAATATAGGTGTTGAGTCAAATAATAGCTCGGATGTTAATTTTGATATAACAGAAGTTATTATTAATCAGCTTCCATCATTATTTGATACTAAATATATTGCAATGCAAGATGAGAATGAAGTTGATATTAGGGATTTAAGTAATAATCAATGGCGAAATGGTTTAATAAATTTAGATAAAGATAATTTATCTGCTGCTACAGACCATCCAAGTATTGATACAAAACCTATTTATTATATTGCTGATGGTATACTTAGAGTAGTTGATTCTAATTTTAATAATTCAAATACTATATCTAAAAGATATGGTATCATTAATAGGACTAATTTTTCAGATACATCTGGTAATGCACAATTCTTAGAGTGGTTATCTTCAGACCAAAAATTATACTCCCCGTCAAGTACAACACATGCCTCTGGAGAAGACCATAATCCAGGAAAAGTAACAGCAGAAAATGATGATGGTTCTGACTCGTACCCACAGCTAGCAACTATAGCAAGTGATGGTTTAAGATTTCATTTTGGTATAGATGATTCACCTACAGGTCTTAATGGTACTTGGACAGGAACATTTGAGTTTTATGTTAGTTTTTTATATGATTTAGAAAAACAAGAATCTGGATTATTTTCATTAACATCAAAAACAGTTACTGCTACAAACAGAGCTCTAGCTTGTGCTTTTAGTGTAGATTATCATGATGGTTCAAGTTTATATAGATTCAATAAAAGAGTTACTGGAGCTAGGATATACTACACAGATGCTGATGACTCCTCTGGTATATTTTATCAACTGTTAGAAGTAGATTTTGTATTGGGATGTAAAAAGTTTGACGACCTTTCTTTTGTATCTTGGACTGAAACCACTGTTGGTCAAAATGCTATTTGTCCATCAGGTGGTGCTTTATCTTCAGGAACAACAACACAATCTAATTCTTTTCATTTTCTTCATCCTCCAAAAGTATTAACATATCAAGCTATAAATGGTTATGAAGTTGATGAAGATACTATATTTAAATACAAAACTGCAGTTATAGCAAATAGAAGATGCTATATAGGTAATATTGGTAAATTAGATAAAACGGATGAAGCTAATAATATTGTTGAAAAATTTAATGATAGAATTATAAAAAGCCCTGTAAATAAGTTTGATACTTTCCCTGAAAGTAATTTTTTAGATGTTACTGTAAATGATGGTGATGAGATAATTAGGCTTGAAACATTTGCTGATAGATTGCTTCAATACAAAAGACAAAAACTTTTTATTATAAATATATCTCAAGATATAGAATTTTTAGAGTCAGAGCACAATTTCATGGGTATAGACCACCATTCTGCAGTAACTAAAACAGAACTTGGGGTGATATGGACTAATAAAAGAGGTTGCTATATTTATGATGGTAGCCAAATTAAAAATTTAATTACATCTAAAATATCACAAACTCAATGGTCTGATTTTTTAACTACAAGTGGTATGATTGGATATATACCAGCTAAAAAACAAATAGCAGTTTTTCAATCACCAACATCTACATCTGGTAATATATATGTGTATGATTTTATTACAGAAAGCTGGACTTTTGGTAGTAATATTTTGTCAAGTGGAACTAAGACCAACATAGCTACATCTTTTGATGGAGATATGATTTATGGAGAATATGTTTCTAATAGTAATGATGCTAATATTATTGTTGGAACAGATTACAATAATGCTAATGTAGAGCCAGTTCCAGGAATAGC
>TARA_R100000388_G_scaffold7490_1_pt1 | contig 14333 bp, 23 predicted proteins | sample TARA_R100000388 | Tara Oceans TARA_R100000388 (sample SAMEA2620360) | marine metagenome | biome: marine biome (ENVO:00000447); feature: surface water layer (ENVO:00002042); material: "saline water (ENVO:00002010), including plankton (ENVO:xxxxxxxx)" | depth 5 m | reverse complement strand
GTGAGGAGGAGGTCATTGATTCCTTGCTCTATCCTGTCATTGACAGGATGGTTCGGCGTGAGTTCCCAGAGCTCAAGGACGTTGCCTTAACGGTGCGGATCAAGTGGGTTTAGGGCTTTGGTGTTAGCAACGTCATTTGAGCAAAGAACATTCCCATCTCTTTTTGCATTCGCTCCTCTGATAGTTGAAAATATTTTTCGCTTATTTCGCTCCCGCAATAGAAGCGGTTATTGATCGCGCACACCAGTGATGTCGTCCCGGTGCCGTTGAATGGGTCGTAGATAAAATCGCCTTCGTTCGTGAAGTTCAAGATTATAAATTGAGCGGCTTTCGAGTGCATGACGGCCTTATGCTCGTCGAACCCTTGCGTCACGCTTGTCCTAAAATGGTTTTTTACATACGTTTTGTTTGCCTTGAAGGACGAACCGAACACAAGGATGAACTCGTAAGCATTCGTGACGTTGTGACCATTTGACGGATTCGGGTTGCTCTTCTCCCAAACGATGACGTCGTAAAGGTCGTCTGCAAAATGGTGCATCAAATTGTAGACGTCTTTCTTATTGTACATTGTTTTTTGGATGTTGAAAAAGACGTTATTCTTTGTCACTCTCAAACATTCGTCAATGATTTCGACGAGCCATTCGTAATAATTGTCGACGTTGTCGTCGTAGTCGGCATACTTGTCGTTTCGTTTTCGGTTATAGGGCGGACTCGTTAGAATAAAATCGACGCTGTTGTCAGGCATACGTCTCATCGTTTCCAAACAATCTTCGTTATAAATGGTGTTTTTTTCGGGCGTGTTCATCACTTAATGGGGAGGGCGCTTTTGATTACTTCAATGCCTAACTCATGCGGTATCATGCTGCGTTCGTAGTTGCCTTTGCGCCCTTGGGTTCCTGTCTTAGAACCTCTCGGGGCTGCTACATGACAAGACGATCCTGGTTTACACATCGGACGGGGCACCCACTCTTTGCTGTTTGTCCAGATGTCTGTGGGCTTCATTCGTTCGTCACCGTACTGGCAGTAGGTCACTGTGTGTCTTGGCAGCTTTTGCATCATGGCTTGTTTGCGTAGCATGCCTCTTGGATTCTCCACAAACCACACGGCAGGTTGGATTGCCTCTATGAGTTGCAGGGTGTGCTCGACGAGCCGTATGCCTAATTTGGCCGTCTCTGTTTTTGGGGTTCGGTCTGGGTTCCAATGATGACCAATCGAAGCAACGCTAAAACCAGTGCAGGGTGGGCTTGCCCATAGTATAGTGTTTTCACCTTGGTGTGGGATGTCGTCAGCCGTCAGGGTCAGAATATCTGCGACGCAGTCAATGCCACCAAATTGATGAATGTCTGTAGTCCAGGTATCGACTCCCAACTCCTCAGCCGCTTTGCTGATGCTGCGGCTCCCTGCGAACAGTTCTATTAGAATCATAGTGCTAATGCCAGGCCGCTCAGGACGCAGACGAGGATTGTGAAGATTCGGAACTCTTCGGCGATGTAGTATTCGATTCCAACTTGGGCGAAGCCGATGACGAAGATGGCGAGGAGGAGTCCGTCTGTTGCTGTGTACATGGTTCTTTGGGTTTAATCTGTCCGAGCTCGATGAGGTCTTGCTCAGTTAGAGATATAAAACCCAGCGCTTTGCGCCGTTTCTCTTTGCGCCTTCGCTCGCTCTCCTCCTTGTATTTGACCGGATCCCACTTGAGCTCTTGGCCTGGTGCCAAGCTGCGCGTGTCCGGGTTGTGGACGTGCAGTCGTTCAAGCAACTCCGAGCGCCTGGACTCCCACTTGCGGCAGACCTCCATAATCTCTGGCAGCTTCAGCTTGTTGTATAGCTTGTGCTTGCCTCGGGCAATCTCCTGAAAGATGAGCTTAAACTCCTCCAGCTTCATCGCAGGGAACTCCTCCGTCAGTGCTCGTATCGTTTCTTTGAGTTCGTAGTCGTCTTCTATCGTGGACCCGGCACCGACCATCTTCAGGCATAGTCCGAGTTCTTTAATGAGGAAGGCGCGAGTGATTTGGGGGTAGTGCCGTAGCGCGGTCCTAATATTGGAGCCCTGTGTCCAGGCTGCCTCTGGTTTCAGGGGCATGCTCTCGTTTTGGATCAGGCTTGCCTCCATCATCTGTATGGTTTGATGCGTGATTTTACCCGTTTCTAATAAAGTCGTCGAGTCCTTCAGGGTCGAAATTGCCAGAGTTAAACCCTCGGCGCTTTTTGGTTGGTTCATTGCGTGTCCATTTTGCGACGGCGTGCCGCCATGATTTCATTGCGTTTCGGCCCACTTTCCATCCGTTGCTTTCGTAATGGTCCAGGAAGTCCTGGGCGATCTGTCGCGGATCCGGTGCGCCCTTCTTTGTGAACTCCTCGACAAGCATTTCGAAGGTGGGCCTTTCCATGTGTCTTTTCTTGTTGTCAGTACCTGTAGTCAGTACCTGGTATTGGTTCGGCTTTTCTGCCACATCCATTTGGCTTTCTTGCCACTTCAATTTGGCAGGTTTGCCACGTCCATCTGGCACGTTTGCCACTTGAGTCCGGGCCTCGTAAAACGCCCAGAGCTCCTCGTCCAAGGTCCACCATGATGTTCGGTCGTATCCTTTCTCATTGAACCTGTCCCTAATCAGTGCGTTGGCTGTAATCAAGTTTTCAAGTCGCCGCCGCAGTTGGTCCTTGGTCCAAAATGGAAACCAGGCGGCCATGCCTCGCACGGAGTTGTATGTCCAATAGGTGCCTTGGCGGTAGTTGCGTCCTTCGGCTTTGTTCTTAAAAACCCAATAGGCGACGTGGTGGATCAGGATCGACCCATCCACGCCGTACCTATCGGTAAGCTCTACAGGAAAGTGGATGTCTCTTCTTACCACTTGTCCTGTCCTGTTAGCTTGGTTAGTCGTAAGGCCACGCGTTCCATCCTACTGCTGATGCGGTTCTTCTCCACCTGGGTCTTGCTTTGCAAGTGCTCCCATAGCAGCTTGTGGCGTTCTTCGCGTAGTCGTTGAATCTCCAAGATGTCGCCTGGTCTTATTGGTTGTCGTCCTTGTCCCATGATTCAAGAACGGTGACGTACATCTTTGCTGTTTCAAGCAGCAGCATGTGGTCCGGGTTCTGTCCGTGAAGGTGAACCGCTGCGCACTTGATGGCCCATTGACGTTTAATCTGCTCGTTGCGGTCTTCGCGTCCGCTGTAGTTGCTGCTGTCTGCACGCCCTCCATAGCCAATCTTGCGCTTGATGTTCAAGCCGGGCAGCTCGCCCGCGTTGCGTGCTTGCCTCATTTCGTATTCGACCTCCTGGCCTTGCTCAATCCACGGGTTGTTGTTCTTCTTGAACAGCTTGGCAACGTCTCCGTTTTCCATTTCGACTTCCCACGTGTAGTAGGCTCCTTGGGTGCCGAGCGACTGAATCGCACGGACTTTGCTTGTCTTACTTTCCATTTTTGGTAAGGTATTGGGGGTTAATATTCAGCTTCTCACAGACCGTCAAGAATTCCGAAACGGTCAGCTTGCCTGGATCCTGGATCTTGTAGCGCAGGGTTTCGACGCTCATGTCCAGTTCTTGAGCCAGGTCTTTTCTGGTCATGCCTTGCATGCTAATGCTTGACTCAATGGCCTCTTTGGTCCGGGCCTTGAATGCGCTACGGTGCAGCGCTACTTTCAATTCACTCATCGTGTTTAGTTATTTCGCACCACTCTTTGCAAGCGGAGCAGATTGGTATGTCTGGGTGTACGGGAGCTCCACAGCAGTCGCTTGTCTCCGTGAGGTATTCTTCTGGGTCAAGCATCCTCCACCTCTTTGAGGATGCGCTCTGCCAATTCCATGAGGTCAAAGCCGGGCATGAGCTCTTCGAGTATCGATTCGATGTCTCCGCTTTCGTTCTTGCCCACGCACATCGTTATCTTCTGTATCTCGATGCTGCTTGGGCTTCCGGGGTGGCCGGATCCGTCAGGGTAGTATAGCACCTCTCGTTCTCCTGGGTCGTAGCTGTAGTAAACTCTAAACCACGCGCCTTGTCTTGTTAGGTCCGCCTGTTCTTCGTAGACGGCCCATGTTTCCCATTCTCCTTTCACAGCTGTTTGATGTCTTGGTGTAACGAATCGAACACCGGATGAGGCATCCACCCGTAGTATTCGTTGAGCTTGTTCAGCACCTCGTGCTTCATCTCCTCTCGTCCGAGCTTGTGCTCTCTGTCGAAGTCCTCCTGGAGCCAGTTGCGTTGGTCCAGAGGATGCAGTCCTTTGTCTTTTATCCTTGCCATCATCCACGCAGTTTGCGTTCTTCCAACAATCGCTCGCAATCTCGGATGACCATGCGGGCAGTCGCTGCGGTCACACGATCCTGCATTGTGGCAGTGCCGTTTGCAATCTTGTATTCTGCGCGAATCTTCTTCGTGTTTGCCGCGCTAATCGACGCTGACAACGTTGCGTTGTCCGCTTGTTCGAGCATGTTCAGAAATGTCATGGTATTCAGTTTTGTGGTTGCACTAAAAAAGGGCAGGTCGTTCCTGCCCTGTTGGGTTCTTTCTTATTTCTCGTAGGCATTGATAATGCGTTCGCAAGCCATCTCATCGATCTCGTGACTCTTGTCTGGGTACAAGTTGAGGAACTTCATGCTTGGTCGAAACCAAGAGCCACCTCCACGTCCGTCGTTTGTTATGTCTCCCCACGGTGAAAGGTCCACCTCGTAGGCGACTCCATCCCTGGTTCTATAGTAGCACACGCTTTTGCATGCGTTCAGCAAGACTTCTTCCGTTTTTGTTTTCGGTTCGGATCCGACTTCTTCAAGGTATTCCGCGTAGGTCATGGTATTGGGTTTTGTGTTGGGTGCAAGTTACATCATACTTTGCTTTAATCCAAATATATTTTGACTTGATTCCATCTTTTTTTGGACTTCGCTCACGATCGTGTACCTTTGTCGTATGTCAAACCCAAAACCAAAAGACATGGATAGTATTATTGAAGCGCTCCAGGCGCAGATTGAACGCGTGAAGTGGAACGTTGAATACCACGAGAAGAAGCTGAAGGAGGAGCAGCTGCAACTCGCGGCTCTTGAAGCCGCCGTGCATCACCACAAAACCTTTGGTCATGAGTCAAAGTGAAATTGTAGCATCTACTTTCCGTTGGTCCAACGAGGCCACTGGAATTGTAGGCTCTGACATCTTGAGCAACCCAGAGACGATTGGTCAAATCCGAAGCGAGATGCGTCCCTGGTATGACGAGGATGAATGCATCGGTCAAGTGCTGCGCGTCTTGGAATCCAACCGCGAGGAGCACGAGTGGACAGATGAGGACGGCTTTGTCCGCATTGTCATCTTCAACTTCCTATGTAAGACGTGGGAGACACCGTCGTATCGCGACGTGAACCTGCGTGAGATAGCTCGTGCTGTAGCCGAGGTGCTTATGGCCCATGAGCCAATGATGAAGCCTAATGAATAAGGGACAAGTCATCCGTCGCACCATGACGGATCCACGCTTGGTGCGTGCCCTCCCCGGCCACAAGCAGAGGCTTGCCTTGGCTCTGTCCTTAATTACTGGACAGGAGATTCGGGTATCAAAGGAGCGGCGGTAGCCACAATTTGTCGAGGGTGCTTCTTGGTCTTGTGCTTGATGTGCAGGTCTAAGAGGTACCCTCCTGTTGGCTTTGGGGGTCGTCCTCGCTCGACGTGGAATCCAAGGTACCCCTCTGCGTATTCCTCTTTGTACGTCGGTGTCCTTACTTGCAGCACCTCCTTGAGCTGCACCTTGTTGTTTTTGTTCAGCCTCTCCACCATGTTCACCATTGCGTAGCTCTCGTGGACGTGTCCCATCCAGATGCAGTCTGCTCCTTGGATCTGTGCGAGCATCCTCTGGTTCTGAATTGTACCCCGTGTCACCGGGCCGCCTCCTCCGGCTCCGTGGAAGTATTTAATCTTGTATCCGATGCCCGCTCCTCCGGCAGCGTGTTTCCACTTCAGCACGATCCACCCACCGTATCCGCCCACTTGTATTTCGGACTTGGTCCTGGCGTTCAGCAAATCTGCGAGGCGTTGGATCAGGTCCGTTTCGCAGTTCTTTAGGATGCTTGTCTCGTGGTTTCCGTAGCCGATGACCTTGATGATTGAGGCGTAAGGCTCGAACCACTCCGCTGCTGTCTGCACCAGTGCGTCGAGGTAGTTGGGCACGTTGTGCTCTTCTCGGATGTCGTCTCTGGATCGTCGTCCGTCGTAGCGTCCCTGCATAGCGCAGAAGGTGTCGCCGTTAAGGAACACCGGGATGTCCTGGTCTTTGCAGTAGTCCAGGTGGCTCTTGAGCAGTTCTCGGTCGCAGTGCGGGTTGTCCCAGTGCAAATCCGAAAGCAGCCCGAAGCGGTACCTCTGGTGATCCGTGTCGTATGCGTAGTCGAACTCGTGGACGTTGTTTCTATCCTTCATTGTTCTCGGGTTCAAAGAAGGACAAGCACAGAGGCAAAACTCCGACGGCACACAGGGTGACCAGAGGCCAGGTGCATCCCGTTTCGAGTATCTCGTGGCAGGCTGTTAGGACGATGGATCCACCGATGGTGCGCTTTGCGCTCCACCTCTTTAGGTCGCCTTTCGTTTTAAAGGCTTGCGTTAGGTCAAGCCCGGACAGGAGCTGTGCGACCTTATTCACTATCCTTGATTCGGTCCGTGACAATCGCGTTGATTAGCGTGTCCAGGTATCCGAAGACTCTGTTATCTGTTTCGGTCGGTGTAAGGTTCACCACCACTTTGGAAAAGGCCAGGAGCGCAATCAAGAGCTCTCCCCAGTTGTCCAGGAAGAATGCGCCTGTAGTTGAAAGTAAGAGTGTCATCTGTATAACCATATAATTCCCGGCGTTTTGTCCGGGTCGCTGTCGCAATGGACGAAGGTTGCGCCAATTCCGATGCGCGTGATTCCGGCTTTGATTAAGCCTCGGACGACCTTGTATCTCGTCTTGCTATCTGGAGTGCTTATGTCGGCTGCGTAGCCGAGCAGATGGCTGCTGTTCTTCGAAGTTTTGTAGCCTTGCTCGGTAAGGTAGTCGTGGTGTTCGGGCGTGCGGTAGCCGCTTGTCACTCGGTATGGGCATCCACTGTGTTTGCGTGCCTGGTCGAGTTGTGCGACAAATTCCAGAACCATGCACTCCTTGCCGGATCCTGGCGCGTCTGGGCTGTCGAACTCGGCAGGGACGAAGTGGTCAATGTCGGACCACGTCATTTGATTTGGTTGCTTGCAAGCAGCAGCTTGATTTCGTTGACCTTGGACAACAGCTCGTTCAGGATCTGCTTGGTATCGGACTCGCTCTTCTCCAGAAGCGCCACCCGTCCTTGGAGCTTTTGCACTTCGCTTGAGAGCTTGAAGTAGACACCAATCAATGCCCCGGCCAAGCTGAGTATTTCAAATATGGTCAGCGTGTCATTCATCTTCGCTTGGTGGCTCGGGGTTGATGTCGACCAGGTACTCGTAAAGCAGAGCAGCGATTTGTCGGACGGATGTACGCACCTCTTCTGGTGTAGCGTCTTCGCTCGGGATGTAGTCCAGGAGCACCTTGATGCCTTCTGGGGTCCATTCCACGTGAGGGATTATCTCTTCTTTGGTGTGGCTCATGTCACAAAAAGTTGATAGTTCATCGGGAAGTAACGGGTCGTCACGCCTGTGTAGGTAAACAGCGCCGTAGCAAAGACGTAATCGTTGGCGGCAACGCTGACCCCGTTGGTTGAGTGCAGGCGTAGGGGAATGATATTCTCGTTGCTTGAGGGAACTGTGACAGACGTGCTTGCCACCAAGGTCCCGGTCCATGCGCTGTCGTAGGTGCCGTTCGTGATGGCTGTGACCTCATCGCTGCCAATCTTCCACACGTAGTAGTAGATGGTCGTGCCGCGCGTCTCTGAGGCACTGGGGTTCTCGTGCACCCCGCTTATGCTGATGGTTCCCGCCTTGGGCACGCGCACCAGGCCGTTGGCAATGTTGTAACCAATCCCTGAGCTGAAGGTGGATGTTCCTGGCGTGCCTGCATCGGTGATGCTGTTAGCGCCGCTGAAGACGTCCGTGGCCCACGCGTAGTAGTGCATGCCAAGCGATCCGGCGAGAATCAGGTGGTTCGCGGATTGGTCGTCTGCCCCCCCCACTTGGATGCGGCCACCTGCGTGCGCAATCAGGGTCGGGGTGCTCCCGCCCTGTGCAGTCCACGATAGGTTACCACTGCCGTCTGTCTTCAGCACTTGGTCAGCATCGCCATCGTTGCTCGGCAGGGTCAATGTGTATGATGCACCCTCACTATGCGCAGGGCTTTTAATGGTTATGCCGTGTGAGTTTTGCGCACAGTTCAGTTTGATAGCACCGGGGTTGTCGTCTGAACCTCCGCCCACATTACCGCGAACTTCTAACACACCTGTGCCACTCGCTGCAACTTTTACATTGCCATTGCTTGTTGTGGTGCTGATGACATTCGTTTGACAATCAAGGTTGCCAGTTAGTTGTGCGCTTGATGCCATCAATGCGCCCGCAGAGGCTACGTTCGTTGCATCCGTCACGTCGGCATTTGCTTCGATTGCGTCGAGCTTGGTCTTGTCTGCTGCTGACATTGACCCGGCAGCGTGACCCGTCGCAGCTGTAATGCTGATGGCAGGTGTGGTGCCTTCGCTTGAGACGATTGGTGCGGTCCCCGTCACAGAGGACACTCCTCCTCCGGATCCGGCAGGGAGGTTTTGTACCTGTATCTTCTTAGTCGTCGACGTGCTCGTGTCGACAATCACCAGGAGGTCGTCGTTCGCTGTTGTCGTCAGCTCTGTCAGGTCGCTGATTTTTGTATTTGCCATGCTTCTTCAGGTAGGTGATAAGGCGCTCCGTGTTCGTTCGCCTGGGTTTGTATTCCTTCATTAATAGACGGGTCCAATCAGGGCACGCAACTTCGCCTCTCGGATGCGATCGCCTGGGTTGTAGTCGACGTTGAGTCCCTGGGTGTAGTTTCTCCTGTTGCGCTTGTACTCGCCGCTGGACTCTGTGTCGAGTGTGGGGTAGAGCGTAGGGTTGTTGTCCAAGTAATCGATGAGTCGTTCAAGGTGGAACTGCCCCAGTTCAAGCGCTCGGTTCATCAGCGGTTTGAGGTCTGCGTAGCTTGCGCTTGTGCTTTGCTCGGAATCCATGACCGTGACGCTGTTGTTCACCACGCGCACGCGAATCAAAGGCAGCGCCTCTGCGTAGGCCAAAAATACGAGCGCAGGTTGGATGTAGCTTCTCAGGAGCGTCTCCTCGTTTCCGTTGAGCGTGGCTCCGCTAATCCCTCCTTGCAAGGTTTCGAACAGCTTCTCACCCAAGGCGGGCAGGATGTAGCGGTCCTGGGCCATGCGAATCGCAGGGGCGAGGTTGTTGTCGTCCACGGATCCACCGAGGTTGGTCTCCTTCTTGAGAAGATTGGGGCTAATAAATAGAATTAGGTCACTCATCGTGCGTCGCTTGGGAGGTTAGGGTTGCGTGGTGAGAATCCCTTGCGGGGCATCACGTTGGGTTGCATAGCCACTCGGCGGTCGTTGACTGGCAGGCGGTACTGCTCTCGTTCTTCAAAGGGCAGATTCCTGATCGTGTCGTTGATCAACTTGCGAGCCTGCGTCACGCTGATGCGCTTGCTGTCCTTGCGGAGGAAGGTGGCCCTCAGCCAGAAGTGACGGCATCGCGGTCCACCTTTGTAGAGCCAGACGTTGTAGTTGTCGGATCCGCGCTCTCCAAAGCCTGGGTTGGCATCGGTGACAGCGTCTGGGCTAAGGTCGGGGTCCAAGTCCTCGCGGCGGTAGAACTTTCCGGCTTGCATCATCTTGCGACAGAACTCTCGTGTGTTGTCGCGCACGTCGCCTGCGTAGAAGTATCGCACCAAAATCAAGGGGCTGTCGTCTGCGCTCTCTTCGTTGCGCGTGTCCTGGATCACACTGGCAAAGTTCCAGGTAGCGTTCAGCGTGCTCTCCGTGTTGTAGTTCACCTCGCGCTCGTCGATTAGTTCGTACTTGCTCTCATCGATGTCCTCACCCAGGGCGATGAGTTTGTCGGCGACGTGACCGGGAGTGTTTAAGTCTTGCCGTGGATCACGGCTGTTGTCCTTCTTTTTCAGTGCTGACAAGCGCTCGATGGCTTTCGTAGCGTCTGCTCCTTCTTGGAACAAAGCTTCAGCCACCTGTGGGTCAAACTGGAGCATTTGAATCAAGAAGACGGTTGCTTGCTCTTTGGTAATGAGACCCTCTCCCACCTTGATGATGATGTCAAGCGCCGACGCAATTTGAGCGCCGTTGTAGGAGGCTTCTTTGTCCTGGGCTACTGCCTCTGCTGCTTTCTCTGTTGGTGCTTCCTGTGGGCTTGCAGTGTCCTCCTCGACATCCGTCACTCCCTCTTTGGCTTGGTCTTCTGGAGTCATCACCTCCACCGCTTCCACGTCTATGAAGTTGGCAGGCTGTAGCGGCTTGATAAATAGGTCGAGTTCAATGCCGTTAATCTGGGCAAGCATGCCGATGCACTCCAGAATCAAGTTCTGAAACGGCAGCACGACGGTCTGTGAAAACAGGCTATAGCTGTCTCGCAGTTCATCCGCGTTGTTTCCGAATCCAGTACCATCTCCTCGCACTCCAAACAACAGCGGACTTGTGACTCGGTGTCCGGCGAGGATTTTGGTTGTTGTCTCCTGGGACAGGAACTGGTACATGCCTTCTGCGTCATTGGCTGATATGCTTTCGATTTGAGGTTGGTTGTCGTTGCCGTCGCTAAAGCTGATAAGCAGTCGCCCTGCGTTGGACGTTCCGCTGAACTTCTCGTTGACTTTGCGCTCAATCTCGCGGCGCTCCTCATCGGTAGGGATGCCGTTGTTAAAATTCAGAAGCATCGAAGGGAAGAGTCCGTTCTTGATGTTGTTCAAGTGGAACACTCCGATCTCCCTGTCGAGCTCGATGTAGTTGGTGCTTCCCACGTAGTCAGGTAGCCCGTAGTAGTAGATGCCTGGTTGGTATGCTTTGATTTGCAGAATCTGCGCGGCTTGCGTGCGGTCCTCCAGGCTGAAGGCAGGGTAGGCCCGTGGATGATATTGCTTTTGCTTGATTGCGTCCCACCGTGCGCTGACGTAGTAGGTCTTGACCACGCCGTCTGCGTTAGCCTTGCCGGATCGCACGTTGCTTGAGCTGATGTGGCGCATCTCGGCGATGCCTGTTCTGCTTCGGTTCCAGATGACCTGGATGTAGGCCATGCCGTACAGCTTCATGTCGAAACTCAAACGGCGCACCAGGTCGTCACTCGACTTCTCCATTAACCCAGAGAACTTGAGCCACTGCTCTCGCTTGCCTGCGTTCTGCAATCGGTCCGTTGCATCGATTCCCTCGCCTGCAATCATCTCAGCCACGCCATTGACCACAGCTGTGTGGATGGAGCTGCCCAGGTAGAGGTCACGGAGGTAGTCGCCGTACAGGTTGTCGAATCCGTAGTTAATCCACTCGCTTCCGGGCTGCTCTTCAAAAAGGGGCAGCTCGTGAGTAGGCAGGTCGTAAATGGAGAAGTTGTGCTTCATTCGTAGTAGGTGTACGTGTTCTCAGTTCTTGCGGGCGTGTAGCTCGTCACGGTTGGCAAGGCGAACGCGTTAGATTCTTGTTTGATAAATGCCACCCCTTCATCGATGACGTTGCTGACTCCGGCGCTTGAATTCTTCGGATCCACGTTTCCGGTGATGTCCGTTTGGTATCGCACTTCGTAGGTGTACATGCCTGGTGGGGTTGACGGGCCACTCAAATCTACGGATCCTCCAAAGCTATCGCTGTAAGTCTGGGCGGTGTTTGAAGCACGGACCGGAAACTTGATGCATCGCTTGGTGAAGAACACCTGCCCTTGTCGAATGTCACCCGAGGCATAGTGGACCGTGTGGTTCGTCGTAGCGCTCGTCAGAGACAATAGAAACGACCCGGCGGTGGGTAGGGTCGACTTTGGAAATTGAGCGGCTGTATCGCTCTTAAAAAGCTCCCACCCCGTCAGGTAGATCGTCGTGGTGACAACGCTCGAGCCTGTGATTGGATTTGCCTGAATGACTATCATCTAATTAGAGATATAAATGCTTCCCGTTCGTCCTGAAAAAGAAAGAGCCCGACCGTAGTCGAGCCCTTTCCGATTCACCAAAACCAAAACCAATTATGTACCTACGGTGATTGTGATGTTCGATGCCTCGTCGGTGAGTCCATCGAATGGGTACTTCGTAGTTGCCGGACCCGCTGTGGCAGGTAGCTGATAGTACGGCTTGTTCTCGTTTGCCACGAAGTTAAGAGTCACACCTGTGAGCTCAGTTCGTGTTGCTCCACTCGTAATTGTGCCTCCTGTCAGGTAGCATCCCTCTTCGGCTCCGAAGATGAAGACGTTGTCGTTGTTGTCCAGGACCGCAATCTGTGGGCGGTTCTTAGACAGCAGCTCAATCTGAGCCGCGTCCACAACTGTGATCTTCTGAAGGACTACAGACAGGGTTTGCTCGTACAGGAACGTGCCAGTCAAGGGGTCGCCTTGGACGTTGACTGTGAAGCTCGACAAGTCTTGCCTCAAGTCATACTGTAGGAACGTGCGAGCGCTGCCGATAGAATCGATTTCGTTCGCGTTCGTGCTGTCCAAAGTTGCAGCTGAGATGAAGTCCGAAGCATAGTCGTTCAGGAAGAACACCTTCTTCAGGCCACCCAGCTGGTCCTTGCAATCGACCAGACGTCCTTTTGTGATCGTGCAAGCCATCCGTTATTAGTTAGCGGATGTAGTGCAAGAAACAACGTCGAGAGGAGTTCCAACTCCAACGCCTGCGGCAAACTTGCCGTAGATGCGGATGTTGTCAGAACCGTCGACTGGCGTGCGGTTGATCACTCCGAGGTTGCTCCAGTCCGTGAGGAGGTTGGTAGCAAAGTGGAGGTTGCTCTCGTACGTCAGCAGGATCGTGCCTGCGGGCAAGCCTGGGCAGACGTGGATCGGCGTGCCGAGGTAGTCGAACGGAATGTTTCCGCCGTACTGGTCGTAGCTAATGCTAAAGCCTCCGCTTGCAGAAAGGTTCTGCTTGTAGAAGCTGCCCACGTCAGTTGAAACGTAGAACGCGAGGTCAGCCTTGCTCAAGATAGCAGAGCGGTCAGACGCTGCCTTGCTGTAGGCTGCGTTGAAGCCCTTGGCAATCACGTTGCTGCCGTCGAAGGCCGTGTCACTCTGTGTGTGAGTGGTTTCACCTGGGCGAATGACACCAGAGGTTCCGTCGCGGAATCCGAGCAGAGCGTTGCTGCCGTTTCCGTTCCAGAGGCCGTTCTCCACCTGCTCGGCGATGATGGCCGCGTAGTAGGCGATGATGTACTCCTCAAACTGTGGAGCGATGCGTCCGTTGATGTGGCTGCCCATGGACTCAGCTTCCCACGAAGTACGGAGGGTCTTCTTGCAGAGGTCGGCTCCGAACATCAACTCCTTGAGCTCGATCGTGTTGTCGGCCAGGGTCGTGGTCGTAGTTTCTGCGAAGTCACACGTAGCATCTGCGAGGTTGCCATCCGTGCTCACCGTCTGAAGCGACAGCTTGTGTTGGATGTTCTCGTGGATTGTAATCCAATTGTTGGCAAGCGTGGCACCCGACTTGAGTGCCGCTGAAAGGTACGGGTAGGCTGCCTGGCCTGCGTAGGTCTGGTTGACTACTACGTCCCCGAACTCGTACTTTTTGTTCTTAGACATTTTGAAAGATTGAATTGCGGACTCTGTCCTGGATTGATTGATTTGAAAACTCTTGCTTCTTCTTGCCCTGCACGGATCCGACCATGTCGGCGAATCCTTCTGGGGTGACTGCTGCGGGTTCTGCACCCGGCTCCTCCTCCAGTCGTTGGAGGCGTGTGAGGATGGCCTCGAAGCCGTTGTTCACCTCCTTGGCGAATGCGGCAAAGTCGGCGCTCATTTCCTCCTTCTTCTTCTCTTCTTCGTGGCCTCCCGCCTCTACCTCCTTCACCTTGTAAACGTCGGAAACGAAGGCAGCGATTTCTTTGGCCTTCTCTTCGGCCACTTCAAAGCGGGACACCAAGGCGGCGAGAACCTCTTCGTACTCGAGCTCCTCTTTTTTCTCTTCCTCCTCCAACTTCTTTTCCTCTTTGTCGTCCTCGTGCTTCGCGAGGTCTTCCTTCTTCTCGTCCTTCTCCAGTTCCTTCTCGTCGTCCTTCTCAAGCTCTTTCTCTTCGTGCTCTTCGAGCGCGATGCGTCCGTCGGCATCAACGGTAAACCCAGAGCCCTCTTCGAGCTTGTAGGTACCTGCTTCAAGTTTCGACGTGGATCCGTCGTCACCAATCACCTTGACCTCAGCGCCTGCTGAGAACTCGTCGGCTTCGGTTGCCACTGTGCGCCCGTCGTCCAGGCGTGCTTCT
>TARA_R100000388_G_scaffold35466_1_pt1 | contig 14490 bp, 3 predicted proteins | sample TARA_R100000388 | Tara Oceans TARA_R100000388 (sample SAMEA2620360) | marine metagenome | biome: marine biome (ENVO:00000447); feature: surface water layer (ENVO:00002042); material: "saline water (ENVO:00002010), including plankton (ENVO:xxxxxxxx)" | depth 5 m | reverse complement strand
GTGATGAGGGAGTAAGTGATGACAATGCCGAAAATAGCAGACCCAATGAGCCTCTTGGTGAACAGTCAAGCGGTTGAAAATGAAATACAAGCAGACGAAAATGACCCCGATGTGGTCGTGAAAGTGTGGGTGAAGGAACTCTCCTTCATGCAGTTGCAAGATGCAATCAAATCTTTCGTTACCATCGGCGCGAACGGTTCAGTTGATATTGACCTTGCCGCGTATTGGAAATACATGTTTGCCGAAGCAATTGAAAAAACCGAACCCCGTCTATCTATTCCGCAGATGTTGTCGCTACGACCATTCATCGCTAATCAAATCACAGCGTTGCTACCACAACCACAGGATTTGATGAGTGGCCCTTTAGCGGATGGGGCGACCGAATAGAAGAAGCATATCAGTTTCTTCGTAAGCCGTCGCCCGACCTTGAATACGGTTTCAACGCGGCGGCTTATTTTGTCGCGAAACATTACGGAATAAGCATGCAAGAGGTATGGGATATGAGCATAGAGGCATTTGAGCAGTCATTCATTTGGGCCAATGCCGCTGAAAGAATCAAAGCAGAAGACATAGAGAGCGCGACCGAAGGTGCAAAGAATAAGACACGCGTAGGGTCAACACACGGACCGATGCCGTTTAGCAATTAGGTGATACAATGGCAGATGTAGCAAAACTAAGCGAAGATACTTCCGCGCTTGTTAAGCAACTGGAACTGCTTGGTCTTGTCAATCTTAACGCCTCAAAACAAATGGGAATCTTTGAAAAGCAAAAAGTCAAAATCTCACAGGCAATTAAGAAATCACCTATCTATGGGTTGGCTAAAACACTAACTGGATACGCGCAATCAGTAGGTAAGGTAACGAAGATAACAGGACAAAATGTAACGATGACCAAAGAGCAAAAGGAAGAGCATCGCAAAGGTATGACGGTAATGGAAAAACTTGTAGCCGCGACCATCTCCTACGGTGTTGCGCAAAAATTATCTAACAAAATATTGAAAGTTTCCAACAACCGATTTACGCGTTTGATGGTATCAGCGTTTTCGTTGGTCAGCATTTTCTTGATTGTTGGTTTTGCGCTCGCGGCATTATCAATTGCTCTTGACGGAGCAAACAGTCCTGTTCTCAAGTTGACCGAAGATTTGGGACCATTACATGACGCGATGCAAGGGTTGGTGCTTGTCATATCCGGTGAAGGTGATGAAGGTGGTGCGGCGGCGGCATTTGATGTGTTAGCGGCTTCAATGCTCGGAGCATCAGTCGCGGCTATTGCGCTTGGTGGAACTATGGGTGTGTTAGTAGGATTTGTTATTTTGGCTGTCGGTGCAGGGCGAATGTTTTACAATGAGTTTGAAAACATGTATGCGGCTATCCTTGTTGGTATTGGTATATTCATAACTTTGATTGGCACAGTGTTGATGGTCAAAAAAGTATTTGCGCTAATGAAAGCAGGTAGCCTCATTGCTATCAAAGGCACAGTAGGTGCAGTAGTGGCAGGTATTGGTATGGTTATTGCCGGTATCGGCGGTCTTGTGGCGTTCGCGATGGGTGCTGGTGAAGGTATCAAAGGTATTCTTCTTGGTGTTCTTAGCGCGGTGCTTATATTCGTTGGATTATTTATAGCAGGTGTCGCGGCAATTCCAGCCGCTATAATCGCTGGTGTTGCTTTACTTATTGCCGCTATCATTCGTTATTGGGACGAGATAACAAGTTTCTTGATGGGTGCGTTGGACTTCCTTATTGGTATTGGCGCGTTCTTATTTTACAGCGCAATATCGGGTCTTGGTGCTTTATTTGCTGGGGTGTTTGCACTTATTACTGGTGCAGTAGGAATAGTGCTTGGGCTTGTTGCTGGTGTTTTTAACGCTCTTTTCCAAGTTGGTGTATCATTTTACAATGATGTCATCAAAGGTGGAGGGTCGTTGATTGATTGGTTTATCAGCATACCCGGCACAATCAAGGATGGATTCGTCAATGGTTTCAAAGCCGTTTTCAATGGTGTCACTGGTATTTACAATAGTTTTGCAAGAAAGATGAAGTTTGACATTCCTAATTGGGTTCCTGTTGTTGGTGGTAAAGAGTTCAAACTACCAACTATCCCAAGACTGGCAAAAGGTGGTATTGTTGATTCACCAACACTTGCTATGATTGGTGAAGATGGACCGGAGGCTGTTGTGCCACTTAACCGCAAAAACAACCCAAGAGGCATCGGTATGGGAGGTGGCGTTACAGTCAACATCAATGTCGGTGGTGTTACAGACAAGACCGATAAGCGCGCATTAGCAAAAGAAATTGGTGATTTGATTCGCGCTGAAATGACTCGCGGTGGTCGCTCACACGGCAATAGGAGGTCAAGCGTATGACCAAAATCCGTTTGATTAGGAACGACGGAGAAGTGTTAGTCCTTGATGCCACAGATTACAGCCTAAACATTACAAGAAGCGTTCCCGTCATGCCTGTTCCCGTTCTTGGTGAAAGATACGCGATTGACTTGAACATGGTCACAGCCGACTTCAAACTTAATGTCATACTCGCTGATGATGATTGCGCCGCTCTTGCTAACGCTCCAAACGCCGCATCAGCATCAATTGACTTTAGCGCGTTAGCCAATGCTGATGGTGGAACTCGCCAAGCGTATATGACAAGTGGAACAGTATCAGTCAACGATTTACACAACAATTTCTTTGAAATTGAATCAACCTACACAGGCGAAAACACAGTTCGCCCTCCTGTTCGTATCAAGTTCAATAAAAACTCCGCCTCTCACAGCAGTTCAAACACACCATCAACAGTGCTTGTTGGTATTCAAGGAATCACAACAGACGACGCTTTAGCGGCGGCTGTGAAGACAGCGTGTGAAGCGGCATCATTTACACAGCAATTAACGACTGCTGGTGGCACATCGTTCAGCAGTGCTTTTACAATCACAGTAAGCAACGGTGAGTTAACCAACAACGCGCGATTAACATTTACACAAACAGAAGCAGGGTTTGGTGGCAACAATGCAACTCCGGTGTTCAACAAAGGTTTCACTTCCGTCATACCATTGTTTGATGAGTTTGCTGGTGGCACCAACAAATCTTGTCGTAGCGCAGGTGATAAGTTACAAGACCTCATCGCGTATGTAGGCAACGCGAGTCTTCTTGGTGTTTCCGGTTCTGCTCTTGGTGGTCGTGCAGACCCCGATGACACAAACTCTTTGATTGAACAAGATGTGAGTTTATCGGAGAAACAAACAGCGGACTACATTGTAGGTATGCAAGTTCCTTACAACTCTATGATTACCAGCACATCACCTAACGATGATTATACGGAGCGTAACATCATCATGATTACAGGAAGAAGCGACGCTAATCAACAAGACTCAACAGCAAATAATCTTGATGTCGGTGTGGTGTTTGACCCAACTAACAAATACACAGGTATTGCTGGAACAGTGGTTGCTATGTCAATGAATTATGTTGCTGGTGAAAATGTATATGAGGGTTCTTTGACTTTCATGCCAGTGGACTTTATCGTGGGGAGTTAAGATGGCAGTTATCAGTTCGTCAAGCCACGCATTATTCTTCAACGGAGTGAGTGACAGTGTTGTTTGTCCTCAAGGTGATTTCACTAAAACAGGGCATAAGCGCGAAGTAGGAAACAAAGTTGCACGCTCTTCCGCCCCTGTTTTACAAGATGGAGACAGTCATCGTTTTGCTAACGCGAACAATCAAACACTGGACAAGTTTACTGTGGAGGCTTGGGTATCTCCCGATTGTGGTGGAGTGATTGCCAGCAAAGGAGGTTTGTTTGAACTTCGCATGGGAACAATCAACGCACCCGGTGTAGCATCATTCAAGGTTGAGTTCACTAACGGTGTAACAGCCATTGCATCAAGCGCAAACAACTATCCAACAACCGCGGCTTCTTTTATCAACAACAATGTAGGATACAATGTAGGACAGCGCGAATTGTATCACATATCCGGTGAGTTCAATGGTGAACAAGTCAAACTCTATGTCAACGGAGAGTTGATGGCATCACACAAAATGAACAAAAAATACACATGCAATCTCAATGACCAAGACTTGTTTATTGGTGGTAAAGGCGGTGAGTATCGCGGATACATTGAATCGTTGCATTGGAAAAGTGATGTATCAACAATGGAGAGTCGCGCTAAACCGTTAATGAAAGTCAACAGCACAATTGGTCTTTGGCGATTTGAAGAGCCGGTTGAAGTTGATGATACGCCTTTTTACATCACATCAAGCGTCAACGCGGGAGACACAACTATCACAATTGGTAGCACTGCGTGTCAAACCATGTATGAGTTGGTTAGCGGACAATCAAACACACTATCTTCAAACTATCCTCTTGAAAGTCTTGGTAATTATCAAGTAGCAAACGCGACACACAGCAACGGTGCAACAGTTATCAGCGTGGCTCACACACCATTCAATCTTATTATCAACCCGACAGCAACAGACACACTTACTGGACTACCAAACAATTCACCACCGGAGCGTGTTCGTCTAAAATCAATCAACACCGACGGGACAATTACGGTTGAGAGCATTCACCTTGACTTTTCTGTTTCAACCGATACAGGTTCGCGTGGAGTTTTGCACTCACGAACAGCATTTAACAGCACCAACAATCTTGCTAACGATTCATTGATGGTTCTTGTCCGCTCGGATTTGTTGATTGATAGCGAAACTGGTAAACCGTTTCAGCGTCTTGGAACAGGCAGTCAAGCCATTGATAGAACAGGTGCAATGGTTATTGATGAAAGTCCAAATGAGTTCCACGGTTTTATGTATTCGCGCTCTCTTGCGGTTAACACAAATCACTTTGCACCTTCTTCTTGGACTATCGCGGAGCGTTTCAAAACAGGACACACAGGTAGGCACACGCACACACAAAAAGAAGGACACGCGTTTCTTCGTTTGCTACCTCCTATCCATGAGCAAGAACTAACAAGAACCATTGACGGTATATCGGATGACGCGCTTATCACTTTTGCTGGTAGTTACATCGGACTCAAAGACGCTATACCAATCAACAGCAAAGTTGCTGTTTCGCACACTGCGTTCAACGGGCGCATCATGGAATTGACAACATCGGCTACAACAAATGGTATTGTTCGCAACGGACTTGCCTCCATTGATGCTCACCGCGACGGTGTGATTGCAATATCGGTTGATGACATTCAACCATTTTTGTTGAAAGGTGGAGGCATAGGTGTCAATTCACAATCGGACACTCAATACAAAAAACATCTTACGCCCGAAAAAGATGCGCGTATCGCTATTCTTGAAGTGCCGGGTTTGACCGCTGGTTATGTTGAGGTTCACTACAATGCAGTTGACCTTACAGGGGGTAAAATGGGACTATCAAACCCGGCACTTCTTGTCACAAAAACGGTTCCCGATGGTGGCTCTTTGCTTAACGCAAAACGCGTAGCCGAGCATATTGCTGATGCTGTTGGTGCTGGCGCAACAATACACTCACCCGGTGGTGTCATCACTGCTTCTTCAAATGATATAGGAGCCGCGCAAGTTGTAATGAAACCACATCATCTTGTTGGTGATAACGCAGGTGGATTTGATTACGAGAAAGACTTGAATGAATCTTTATTACCGTCAAACTACACTCCGAGATTCACTGGTGAAGATGGTAACGCACCACCACAAGGTGTTGCTACAACAACTCACCCATCAGCGTATCACAAAATACACATCCAGCCTATGCAAAGAAGCGCGAGTGACCCTCCGATAAATGAATCACCAACTCACTATCAAGAAAGTGTTCAGTTTGCTTCGCAAAAAGGAGGCGCGTTTGAGATGTTTGACATCATTGATAACGACAAAGATGGAGATTCATACATTTTTGTTGTTCAACCAACCAAGCGCGAAAGAACAATGCAGTTGTCGCGAGCAACACCAGCGACCTTTGATTTCAACGATTGCACATATTTTACAATTGAATATGTTCAATCAACAGTAAGAGTATCCTCAATGGAAGTAAATGACTCCGGTATGGGTCGTTACCTCATCATGGAAGGTCAAGGCATCATGACTGATGTTGCAGACCAAACCGTTTCTTACGCAGGTGATGGTAGTCGTGATTCACACATTGTCAAAGAAATACAACCGGGCGCGCCTGTTGTATCTGTAACACTTGGTGGTCCGGGTCAAGGGGCTGTAAATACAAAACCTACTTGGGACCCAGCAACGCTTTCGCGCGTAGGTTGGAATACACGACATGCGTGTGGTGTAAAGGTATTACAGGTTGATTCATCAGCCGGAACAATCTTAGTTCAACCATTAAACAACAAAGGAAGATTAGCAAACTGGGGAACTTATTGTTTCCCAGCCACAGGTCGCGTTTATTTGTCTAACGGAGCGTATGCTGAATACGCATCTAAAACAGGAACCACATTTACATTCACAGCGGGTGCAAACAAGTTCATATTAGCAAACGGGAGGGATGGAGGCAGTTTTTCAAACTGGGTAACTTCCAACAGTATATCACCAGCAACTTCACTTTTACTTGACCCTCTATTTGACACATCAAGTGTTTGCAGTGATGGAACGACTATCAATGACAGACTCTTTCAGTCCATCGGTTCTGTTCAACACGATTATCAGTTAGGAACTCAATATGCAAGCACACGCGCGCTTGTTGAAATCCCGCTTTTCCCTCAACAATTCTTTGAAGACCGCGACGCTGGTGTATTCCCCGGACCGGACAACAGCATGAAATTACATCTTGATGCTACAATGACTGCACAAGCATGGAACCCTTCTCCTGTTGGTCGTCGCGCACCAAACTACCCAGCAACAGATTATGAAGCATTTGGACACTACCAATACGCATCAGCAAACAATTTACCAATACGAAGCAACATTAGGGACATAAACAGATTTGGAACAAATACAATCACTCTTGACACTAATCAAATACCGGATTCAAGTTTTAACAGCGGTGCAACAGTCAAAGGTGTTAGCACACGATTAACACGAAGAATTGTTCTCGGTAATGGTGAGTGGGCGTATTATGAAAAAAATGGAGGTGGGACATGCACTCTTACTTTGAGCGATTTGGTTAGTCACTCAAGTAAAGACTTTTTTTCATCATTAGAAATAGGCGCGCAGGTTTTAGTTGGTGAATTACCAAACCAAGTCAATTTCCCATTGACAGGAGATGTTAATTTTCCATCATCCGGTCAAGAGTATCGTCGCCCGTTTTACTACGACCGCGGAAGCGTGATGACACAAGGTGGTAATCTTGACTATGGTTTGAGACAGTATGTTAGCGCGGTTGAGTTCAAGGCTGGACCAACTGCAAATCCACATTTACCTCGTATTCAATCAAAGAACGCTGTCATTAGTTTGGATTTGATAAACCCTCTTTATGCTGGTTCGGGCCAACAATTTACTTTTAGCGGTAATATACCAAAAGGTCATTTACCAAACCTCTATGAGTTTGCCGCGATAAATGAAGCAACCGGTAACAAATACACAATCACTTACAATTCTTCAACTAATTTGTCATCATTGATAATAAACCCTCACCCCATTCTTGACCAGTCAGCACCAACTCTTTCAGCAGGTGATGAAATAGTCTTGTTGGGTATTTATTCAATTGACTCACGCACTGCTCCGTTGATGCTACCCGACAGCATAGCAAACGAAACATGGAACAATCCCTACTGTCCGGGTGGTTTGCGTTATGGAGATACAGTTTGGATGAACATGCACTATACCAATCCACACGCAATTGAAGGAATGTTTTGTAAATCTCGCGGAGTCTTAAACGAATATGAGGTATGGAGAGGATTCAACGGCGGTAAGGGCGATTTGGGGATTGAAGCGCGCGACACTCTCCCTCTTGAAAACTTCCTTATTGGCGATACTTGTATTGCAACTGCTCGCAATTTTGTTCAACATGTAAACAAAACCATTGAGTTGAATTGGACTGAATTAGGTCATGATGTTGCCACACATAAACCACCAATTGTAGCCTTCCTTGACCCTTATCTTAGCACAGAAACGCACGCGCGAGTGTTGCTTTACGATGTCGCACATGACCGCGAGTTTATCGCATTCCATGACCTTCACATGCAAGTGCAAACAAATCCGACTACACCAACCATCAATGAACTTGATGTTCCCGCTGGGTTTAGAACTCAAAGAAAAGACAAGCACTTGGAAACTTTTCCTTACATACAAACAATCAATTCTGTTCCATACGAATACGAGGATGGAACGGGTAAATCACACTTTATTGAAGGAGCATACGCGCACCGCAGTTGGTATTTGATGGACAACTCTTTCTTGGTTACAAGCCAAACAGGTGTAGCAACATTGCATTATAACAGAAAAGGAAGAAATACACCACACTACATCAAGTTCGGTGAAGAGACTGAACAATTTGGTCAAGGAAGAACTTCGCAATCAACTGTTGATATTGAAAAAGCCGCACTGCGACACGCTGAAACAATTGACAATGCTTTGTCGGAAGAAATTATTGACGGCATTCAAGGGGCAACACAGTTTACCGCGACATTTTTTGATACACCGGAAGGAACTCGCGTCATTTCAGCATTCCTTTGTTTGAAAGGTAAACGCGCTACTGCTAATGTTCTCGGCAGTCATTACGAACAAAGATTGCAACATTTACCACATTGGAGTGATATGGACTTCGTAAGGCGATTGACTATTGATATGGGTGAAGTGGGACTACGCGAGGGTGTAACAGATATAGAAGCCGCCGCGCGTGAAGTTGTTCGTCTTATCAATCAAGCAGGTGCGTTAAATGGTCGTAGCAGTCAACGAAGACCATCCGACCAGTATCCGGGTGAAGGTGAAAGATTTGACATCAATCGCCGGTCCATATCCAAAGGAGGTAATGATACAGAAGAGCCAACAGATGCGACAGCACCGCACCATCACGCTGACTTTGCAGTAACAGGTTCAACACACGACCCGGCACCCTTTTGGATGGATAACGCGTTTACTTCTTTTGACCGAGGTTCGCACATGGGTTATGTTCGCGCACATTTGGGTCGTGTTGTTGAAGATGCTAACGGTAATGAAGGATTCAGCATAGTAATACACAGCACAGTTCCGGGTGCAACAAGTCGTAATTTTTGTGTATGGCTTGACAACGGTAAAGGGCAAGCCGAATACAAACCGCAGTATCTTATCGGACACGGAGGAAGATTCCGCAATTATTATTGCGCACCACCGGAAATATCGGGAGAAAATATGCACCCTGCTCCTATGCCTATTGACAAGAACGGTAAGCCGTTTGCGCCAATTACTACTTTGCGCGAGTATGTAGCATTGGATGAAGCCTCGGATGAGTTCTTTACAAACTTACATCTTGGTTTTGGAGCAAACTTCAACACGACGATTAGCGGTGAAGAGAGTCCGAACACAGGAGCAACTACCGGTCGGTCATCAAACACTGGCTCTATGGAATCGTTTGAGAACGGTGGTCAAAAATACTCAATACGCGAAGGATTACAAACTGGAAGTCGCGCTTATGGAAGGGTTAACTTTGGTGGCATTGTAGCGGCTGGCATTCCCGGTTTTGCTCCCGATGCTGGCATTTGGGGCTTTGGTGAAGATGGAAAAAGCACTGGTCGTTTTCAAAGCATATACGGAAGAAACCTTAGTCCAAGCGATACTCTTTACTCAACATATCAACAATACGCACCTACATCTCAAACAAACGACACTGTTGTTGGAACTCAATCATTGTATGGAATGAAATTAGTTGACCATCGTGGTAAATCCCACATTCTTCGTTATATCTATCGTCGCGGTGGAGAATCATTCTCACACACCAATTCTATTATACCGAACACAATTGATGAAGAAACGCTGATTTGTTTTGATGACCGCGATATTGGTCAAGGTGGATTTACGATAGGCGCAAACATGTGGGGTAATGGTGGTGACGGCACACCATTCTTTTACACAGGCTTAGGCCAAACTTGGCGCGGAAATAAATGGCGTGGTGTTTATACACCAAACGCTGGATTTGCTGTAACAGTCAAATTGAACTCTCCTAATAATACGCTTCAATTGAATAATCAAACTGGATATGGATACCACAACGGAGGTATTTGGCATCAACTACCCGATGTTGGTGATGTTCTTGGTTGGATGGGATTCCCCGACAGCGGTTTGATTTGGTTGGCTTTACCTGTTTCTTCTTCATCATACGGTCGCGTAGGTCAAGTGTTTTCATACACTCACAGAACACACAACGGTCGCGGAGGGCCACATGTGTTTTATGGATTAGCGGGTGTAAAAGCAAGCGAATCAGCATCATTTTATTTTGCTTCACAAGATAAGTGTGGACCCATAAGTGTTTCAGATAATCGCGCACCTGTAATTATGAGTCCACATCTCAATCAAACTACGATTGTAACAGATGAGTTGATTGCCGCGGCCACTGCTTTTGCATTTACTGTTGACCCTAATGAGGGCGACCAATTCTTTGATTGTAGTGATTTGCGCGCACCCGATGGTCGCACATACGGTGAAATACTGGGCGACAATGCACAGACCGCTATCAAAATAACCAAGTTCAACCAAGACAAAGAGGTAATACCGATTGGCAAAATGTTTACCGCATCTCTTTCGCGCGATTGGGGACTTCAAGCAAGCAACACTGATGCTGACACCATTCCCTCAAACTTTGGTGGATTCGGTCAATATGGTGGGGCTAAAAACACACAAGACAAAAGAACGCTGATGAACGATTGCGGTTATCTTCCTTACACTCTTTTACAAATACAAACTCGTTTTAAAGGTAGTAATGCGAATACAGCGACACCAATCTTTGTTGACCAAACAAACAACGCAATATCAACAGATGAATGGCAAAAACATTTGCGCGGTGAAAAGTTTACACGCTATGAAGGCGACCACATCACACCTTCACTTGAATCAGCAACATACGAAATAGACCCGCAATTAGGTGGTTTGACTTACCCAAGTGGAACCGAGTTTACTACTTACCAATTGCAACTGCGCGACCCTGCTCACTTTGCTGTGCTTGGTCGTCAATACGCATGGCAATTACAAAACATCAGCGGCGGAACAAACTTGAATCAAGAAACAATTCTTACCGAGTTCGGCGGCGCAATAGATGGTTCTTGGTCGCCGTTTAAGAGAATGGATTTAGATGCTGACACATACATGTATTGTGCCGCTTTGAGTTCAATAACTGCACCAACTGATGTTGCAAGAGATTTGATTGCGTGGCATCATGGTGATTCTAAAGGTGATTTCAAAGACAAACTTGCAACAGACCTTATTCTTCAACGATTTAAGTTCGTAAACGACATACAAGGATTGCGTCTTCGCGCTAATCGGCGAGGCAACCCTTTACTGTATTTCCGAGGCGCACAAGATAGTATTGACAACCATATTCCTCTTTACTTTGGTGGAGGTTTTAGTGGCGTTGTTATGGACATCAATGACGGTTCTCGCGTTGACTATTCCACACACAACAAACATCCATACGCTAAGGGGCCGACTGGTAGTGCTGGATTGCAAGACATTGGTGAAAAAATGGGCGCATACGCGCTACTTGACACAACAGCCTTGTTTGCTATGTTCCCAGCAACAGTTCTTGCAAACCAACATCGCGGTGAAGCAACTCCACCATTTGCTAATCAAGACGCAATCCTCAATCCCGACATAGATGGTAATAGCAATGGACATACAATCCCAAACACTACTTACACGAATGTCAAAATTGCAAAACCGTTACCTGTGATTCTTCGGTTTGCTCATCCATACGCGCGATATGGTGATTCTAACAATAGTGTAGCCTACATGATATTTGGTCCGGGTCAAGCAGTTCCGAAACACTGGTATGGCGAAGGTGTAAGTTTTGATATGTCGGTTGAACCATCAGCAAAACACACAGCCGCAGTAAAAGCGTATTGTATGAAAGATGGAGATGTGGGTGCGCAATTCCCCTTGACGACAGAATCGGGTCGTCATTTACCAAACGAGTTGAGTAATACAGCATTGAATGGGGGAGCAAATCAATTTTTACCTATGACCGACGCGTATGGTGCAAACAATGTATTTCCTTACTCAACATTCCGACATTGGGAGCCATCGTATGGCTCACCGAACTCCAACTTTAATCAACAATATTCAACAGAAGCGCGATATGTAACCAACCATTTTATGAATTACAATCAAGGAATAGGGCAAAATGCTGGAAATGTATATTCTCATCCATTCTCACATTATCGCGCTACTACAAGATTTACAAACAGTTCATGGCATTTAAGTGGAGTAATTTATCATCTTGATGGTGGATATACTGCTGGTGGTTCTTGGTTTGATAACAGTGTGCGAAAGAATCCACCACACCCTGTAACAGCAACATTAGTCAATTCAGTAGGTTCACCAGCAGACTACATTGGTCACATTGGTTTGAACGCTACTATGTTTCGCGTTGGCTCTCAAGTCTTAACCGATTATGACCACGATTTGAGCGATGCTGTTCCCGATGATGTGTTTTTGATTGATGCTACGCGTTGTCAAAACAGTGAAGAAATGGGAGCGATTGTTGCGGCGGCAATCAATACATGGCCGGGGCGCGCTAATCTCAAAGCACTTGGTGGAACCTTCTTGCCTTCGTTCCAAGATGCACAACGACAAGACCGATACGGTTGGGTTCATGTCGGACAACTCGGTGCGTATCAAGGCAACCCACATGGCCTTGTTCATGTCAATACTGGTTTTGCTGGTTTACCAAAGACACTACCGGAGTATGGTTGGATACGACTTTCTAACGGCACAAAATCATACTATGGTTATTATTCACATTACGATGTAGCGCAAGAAACATTCATTCTTGGTAATAATCAAAGAAGTGGCTTCCCATTGTTAGAAGACCCTACATCAAGTGGAACCGCGGGTGTTAACGCAGTTGACGAAGACGCGGGACCACACGATGTGTTTGTTTGGTCAAAAACTGGCAATTTGCGATGGGATAACGGATTCCAACAGGCTACTGCCGCTGGTAGGATAACAAGCGCGACACCACATCTTCAAGCATCAAATGGTCCGTTTGACCACTTTGCTACTACACATGTTCATTTCAACGGTGCTACCGATGCCATAGATAGAACACGCGCGGTTGGTGCTGTTGGTTGGCATGGTGAGCGTTATTCAATGTTAAACAGTCTAACAATTACAGATAACGAACAACCCAAAGTAGCATCGGGGCTTGGCGCATGGCACCCGTTGACAGGTTTCTCTCCATACGGCGCGGCAACATCGTGTCATCAGCAATCTTCTATTGAGTGGATTCTTCGCGCTGGCGACCCCAGCGACCCATTAGAAGAAAACATAGAGGCTGTGTGGGAACCAAAAGTCACACTACATGACGCTGTTGGATTACACCAACGCCACTTTGTAGTTATCTCCTATGAAGGCGACTTACCTATCATCGCTAAAGCCTCACGAAACGGACAAAAGACTTGCGGCGATATGTTATCACTGAAATGGTCCTCAAGCACACAAGGTGGCACAGTTGTTGCATATCACAATGAAAGATTCAACAACGACCGATATAACGCTGAATCAAACGCAGGTCCACATGTTGAAGCATTGTATGATATGAACATGACAACTCCAACAGACGATAACGCGGATAGTCGTCTTTGGGTTCAAGGTGGCGCGACAACTCCAAGTGAACAAATCACTCAAATGGAAACTTGCTTGTTTCCAACAGGCGATTTGTTTTACGATAAGAATGAAAACAAGAACAAAGAATTGTATCCAACTGACCCAATATTCGGTAGTGAAGCACACACAGTTGAGAATATTGGATACAGCGGTTACATGGACCATCGCGCACAAATATACAATTATTTCAAGATAAGAAATGCGGCTCGCAATTTCTTCACTGAACATGTAGTATGGAAGCGTATGGGTGGTGGCAATCTTACATTACCTGCTCAAAATGCGCGCGGACTTGGTAGTATTCCGTGGGCTGTTCACGAAGTTGGTGGTCAATACATCAAGTTCGGAGAAACAATTTACGGTAATGTGCGCTTCTCATTTGAAACAACAAACGCGGCTATGTATCCAATTATTCAAGCACAAGAATTAGCAAGTCCAGCATTGGCTGAACAGTTCCCTTACGAAGTAAGAAACGCGCTAATAATACCCAACGAAGAAATACAGTTTGAAGAATTGCCAGTGATTGACGATACAGGACAAGAACACAGGCTACCGGGTGGCTCACCTCTTGGTGTTATTATTCGCGACTACGAGTTGATACAAGACCGAGAAACAGAAGGTCTTTCACCAGCAATCGCAGGTTCGGGTGATACACCCAACATGCAGATTCAACTACCCGACCATGATGAAATCCCCGGCAACATTCTTGTTCGCGCAGGTTATGATAGACTACAAGCCTATCAACACGAAACTCTTGGTAGCGGTGGTTTGCAACA
>TARA_R100000388_G_scaffold31667_4_pt1 | contig 15055 bp, 14 predicted proteins | sample TARA_R100000388 | Tara Oceans TARA_R100000388 (sample SAMEA2620360) | marine metagenome | biome: marine biome (ENVO:00000447); feature: surface water layer (ENVO:00002042); material: "saline water (ENVO:00002010), including plankton (ENVO:xxxxxxxx)" | depth 5 m | reverse complement strand
TCTAATTCTACTACTCTACCACCTACTGCAAACTTCTCACCACCATTAGCATGAGAGTTACCATATACCATACCTCCATCTGCAAACTTTTGACTAGCAATTACAGCTACCTGTCCTGCTGTTGCTGCTACGATTGGTGGTATAGCTATACCTGCTGCCACACCTGTTTGAGCTAAAACTTGTGTAACAGCTAAAGCACCATTGATTAATGCTTGAGCTATAGACCTTCTTTGATCTGCAATAAATTTATCTTTTTCTATCTTTCTAACCTCTTTGTCAAATTTATCTTGATTTATAATACCACTTTCTAATTGTTGTTGCAGTCTTTTCTTATCTCTTTCAACTTGCTGATTTCTTACATTTTCTTGTATTTGAAAGATAGCATCAGCAGTTGATTGAGTCATAGCTATAACACTCATACTTCTTTGCTCTTCTAGTTTTTGTTCATCAGTATATTGCTTGAATCTTAACTTAGTTAACATATCATAAAGTTTTATCTTTTCATCTGCTTCAAGATCAACTAATTCTAAAGTTTTTTCTAACAATTCAATTCTTTTGTTTGTAGATACTTCTTCAAATAAATCTACATCTTTCCTTTTATCCATTATGTGATTCATTAATTGAATTTCCATTTCCATAAACTGCGTTTGCAATATTTGTGTTCGTGTCATCTCTTTTGTTGCGTCTGTGGATTGATTTGTATTTGTTGTGAGTTCTTTAGTTTTATTACCTAAATTATTTAAATTAACACCTAATTCATCCCCAGCATCAAGCAAATCTTGCATTTCTTTACTATTATCTTCCAATTCTTTATTTAATTTACTTTGTTCTTTGCTTAAGATACTAATCTGAACTGCTGAACCTTGATTAACTAATCTTAGACTTTGCTGGTCTTTGATGTTGATCTTATTGTTTTTTTGCAATTGATTATCGATAATGGTTTGATTTGTTTTTACTGCATTTTCATTTTCTGTAATTTCTGTTGAAATTTCTCTTAATCTAATAGCTATTTCTAAATTTCTTTTTGTTATATCTTGGAATTTTTCTTCTAGAGCTAAAAGAGTAATTCTACGAGCAAATGCTTTGTTAGCGTCTTCTTGAGCAGTTTCAAGGTCTTCTAAACTTGTTTTTTCAGAAATTATATTTGGTAAATACTCACCATATTTCATATTTAACTCTGCCATTAATCTATTTCTTGTTTCTTGTGATATGTTTTGTTTCTTTATAGTTTGAAACAAAATATTCATTTCAGCAGAATCTTTTTTTAACTGTTCCGACATTGGTGTATCAAAGAAATCAGTGATTGCGTTTTTTAAGTTAGCAAACATATCTACAAGATTTTTCAACGCTTCTCCAAATTTTTCTACTAAAACGATTTGTAAACCCTGTGTTGCTGATTGCGACCTTTTAAATGCACCCTCTAAAGTATCACCTACAATAAATGCCATTTGTGATGCTGCACCAGTTGCACCTTCTAAAGCATCTCTTAATTCAATAGTTCTTTGCCTACTTGTAATCATTTGCTCAAAAGCTGCTGCTTGTCTTAAATCTACAACCTCCATAATCTCTGCTAGACTACCACCTTCTTCTGAAAACTTAGTCAAAGCTGGTACTAATTCATCTAAGCTATGTATAGTCTTACCAAATGATTTTACTAAATCAGAGTTAGGGTCTTGCATTTTAAGAAGTATATTTCTTAAAGATGTACCTGCAATAGACGCTTCAATACCTGAGTCTGCAAGTTGTGCCATAATAGCTGTAGTATCTTCTATAGAAAAACCTGCTGCTTTTGCAATAGGAGCAACCTTAGTCATAGATGTTTGAAACTTTTCAATATCTAACGCTGACGATGTAAATGCTACTGCCATAACATCAACTACTCTTTGTGTTTCTGATGCGTCTAATCCAAAACCTCTAACAGATGCTCCAGCTACAATCGCTGCTCTACCCAAGTCACTATCTGTTGCTGTTGCAAGTTGTAATGTAGCTTCCTGTGCATCCAAGATTTCTTTAGTTGAAAAACCTAACTTACCAAAGTTAGTTTGTAGTTCAGCTACTTGTTGTGCTGTAAAGAAGGTTGTTCTACCAAGTTCTTGAGCAGATTCTGATAATTGTCTAAACTCTGTGTTGTTTGCACCAGTGATTGCCTTTACTTTAGCCATTTGAAATTCATAATCTCTAAACGCCCTAACTGAATCAGCAATTAATTTATTGATTGTTCTAAAAGCTGCTGCACTACCTAATACACCAGCAGTCAGTAATCCATATTGTTTTACTAAACTACCTACACCCTTTGTTGCTTTTTTTGTTGTAGTATTTAGATTATTTAAATCCTTCTCACCTTTTACAACTACCTGTACTACTATCTTTTCTGTGTTTGTTGCCATATCAACTTAATTTTGTATTGTTTCTAATCTCTTTACTTATCATGTCAGCTACATCTTTACCTACTGACTCTGCTAATTCTACTGCTATTTTTTTTTTAAATTTTCTTGCTGTATAACCAGCAAAATCTGTTCTTCTTAGATTATTACCTTCTGTCCAATAAACATATGGTTTACCATAAAATTTATTTTTAAGTTTACTGTATATAAATATTGCAGTTCTTAAAATACCTTCACTATCTGTTGGAAACCCTGATTTACTTCCTTTACTCTGAATCCATTTTTGTATAGCTCTTATAGATACTGTATAAGCTGTTTTAGGATTTTGCAACACATTCCAATACAATTTATTAGTTTCTATATTTAAGACACCTGAGTTTCTTTTTGATCTAACCTTAAAACTTTTAAGTAAAGCACCACTTGCAATATGTTTTTGGTTTTTAAGTTCTTCTTTCAAACCTTTTACAACAAGTTTACCAACTCTTAATAATTCTTTACTTGTATGTTTAAATGTAATCATTATTCTAAGGTTTCTGAGTAAGCGATTAAATTATTTGTTTGTTCTGTATTATATTCAGTAACATCCTTATTTGTACTGAATATCAAAGGTTGAATATTACCAAATTCATCTGTAATAACTACTTGTGCATATTCAGAAGCCGAGTTTTCATAATACACATTACCTGCACCTATTGTTAGAATACCTGAACTGCTAACATTTAAATGTTTTAAAACTGAATTCTTTTTTGCTATTATGTCTTGTCTATATCTACCCATATTTTAAACTTCAAACCATTGTATTACCTCCACCTTTGTAGTTATGTTTTTAGCAGGTGAATAATCTACTATTTTATTTATCCTCCACAAACTACCATCAAAAAATATTAGCTTTCTAAAATCTAAATTAATTATATCTTGTGATTTTAAATTCATATGCACTGTTCTAATTCTTGGTGATTGCAACATTTGCTTTATCATTTTTTCATAATATGTAGAATACAAACCTTTGACTAAGGTCGATGTACCTGAAAAAGGTGGCTCTATAGTTTCATCATTATATGATAGTGATGGAAAAGTTGCATCTTCAAAATCTACAAAAGTTGCTCTAGGATATGATGTGCTACCCAAAAAGTTATTAGCAGATATTTCTCTATCAAATCTAGTGACATAGTTACTATTATTAGGATTGTTAACTTGCCCATGATAGTATGCTATTCTTGGTTCGTACTTATATCCTTTTTCAGGTCTTTCTATTGGGGGAACAAGCAAACAATCAAAACCTGTTGTTACAGATGGTGGTACTTCCGACCACATTACAGGGATTAGCACACCATTATTATATGATGCATAAACACAATCATTATCCCATGTTTGTATCGTTGGTGCAAATAAAGGATTGACAAATTCTTTTTTGCCTTTTGGAAATTTATCACCTAAGTCAATGTAATACGCAAACAAAGGATTTTCTAACGCATTTCCATTTTCGTTTTCATTTAGATACTGTGCGTATTTATCATTACTATCTTCTTTGTATTTAAATATAACTTCTTCATTTAATCCTATCTCATATTTATCTTCTATACCTTTAGAATAATCAACCTTGCTAGACCAATCTAATGCATCGTTAGCAGAGCCATAAAAATCATTATATGGTTCTATATAAACTTTTTTACTCTGTACGTCAGTATAAAATTGTAAATTAAACATATGTGATATGCCTTTGATAAAATCTATTTGTTTTATGTTACATGGTAAAATATCTGTCAACTTAAATGTTTGTCCAATCATTAAATCTTGAGAATCATACTCAACCTTAAATGTAGAAACTAGGTTTTGAAAAGCATTAATACCTGCAATACCTCCAAAAGCTGCTGCTACTCGCAGTGAGCTAGAAGTACTTCCAGTACTTGTCAAATCAATTCCTACAACAGCTTCTACAGTTTGACCCTGTTGGAAATAAACGTATTGAGAACCAGTAATTGAGTCTAAAGTAGTTATAGATTGAGCACCATAGTAACCATAACCACTATTACCTGCTGGTGATGTGCCACTATTAGGATAAAATGCGTTAGTCCACCTATCTAAGAAAGTACCACTTGAATCTCTTTTTATTAATCTGACTTTCATTCTTGTTAAAAATGTTCCATTAGACGCTTGACTAACTCCAAACAATATATTTGCACTAGCACTAATCTTATATCTACCTGTTCTTGGACAAGTCCATTTTCCAGTTGATGTATTATATGCGTTTACTGGATCAGAAATTTCAGTATCATATTTTAAAATGACATCTATTGCACTATTAGATGATTGTGGAAAAACACCATGAGCAGCATTTATAAACGAACCACCTAACGCACTAGAAGTACCCAAAATCATTTGTAAATCAGAAACACTTGAATCAACCCTATGTATCTCTGCACTATATGCTCTTTGTTCTGCTAAAGCATCCTCATTGCCTTTTGTAAAATTAAAGTGTGATATTAGCTTTTTAAAATTAGCAGTTTCAATAAATGTTGAATCTATTACAAAACCAATGTTTTTAAATATTTCTTTTAGTATGTTATAAACCCAAAACCAACCTCTCCAATCATAGGAAGGTAAATTTTCCTCATATATGTTTACACCACCTAATGTATTATCTTCATTAAAATCACCATAGCTTACTAAAGGATATATTATTTCTGAATTAGCTTGTGTTTTTGCCCAACTATTTCTTATTGTCGTGTAATCATAAGTTTGCAAACCAGCCGTAGCAAACTCAAGATCACAAAGTTTTTTATCTTTGATTTCATTAACCCAAGAAAAATTACCACCAAATATAGTACAAGAATAAGACTTTGGATTTTTATCTTGAGTGCTACCAGATAGTTTGATTTTCCCTACAAAAAACTCTATACTATCAACTAAAATTCTACAATCTTTTAGATGATACATATTTTTTGTATTTAAAACTTGTGAATTATATATGTGTTGAAATATTCTGTTGTTATTTTTTGTTGCTGGTAAATTAAATGTTTTTGAGAAATTACCAAATCTACTTTCTAAATCTTTACCATCTGAAACTGTAAAGTTCAATGATAAAGGAAAGTTTTGACTATCTGTAATATCTAACTGCCCTATAACACCTGTGCTAAGAAGTGGTTGTAAATCTGCATTCAACAACACATGACTACCACCACTTACAGTTGTTACTAAAATTCTAATTGTAGAATTGTAACCAGCTCCAGCATTTGCTATTGTAACGCCAGTGATAACAAACGGATCAGCTTGAGTACCACTACCTGATGTAGTCAAAGTTACACTAGCAAATGTCGTTGGATTTGGTTGACCTGCACCATTAAGAACAAGAGCTACAGGTGTAGCTGTAAATTGACCTCCATCAATAATATTAATTCTTTCCAGACTGTCACCAGTTTCAAAATCAATAACCTCTATCTGTATTTTTTTATCTGCCATTTAGTTTCTCTGTGTATTGATTTTATGAGAATGTGTATATTCAATGTTAAATTTGACAAGTCCTTGCTCTTGATTGACAGTTTCAACAGAACTATTGGTTATGATAACTGGAAAGTAACCTATAGTAGAGGGATGTGTTGTACTATTGATAGTGTTTGCTCTTGTGGAAGGATCATTTTCCAATTCTATCCAAACAGATGGTGAAGTAATTAGTTCGCTTAACCAATCAGCTTCTATCTTATCCATAGGTTCTGTATATACAGAATCATTTTTTGTAGCATCTACATTTAAAACTCTAACACTTTCTTGATAAGTTTCTGAAAAGTTTGTATCTACTGTATTAGTATTATTATTAAAAGATGTATCACTTCCGTATATGTCTGGTGTTGTATCTTTTTCAACATAAATTCTTTGGTTAGGTCTTTGTTCATATAAATTTTTAGAAACATTAATACTTTCTACAACATCTCTTGTGCAAGTATAGCTATCAATACCACCCAACCTATTCAACCAATGAAATCTAACAAAACCATAAGCAAACTTAGTCGGTTGCTTATCTATAACATAATGCCTGACCTCTGAGATTGCATAATCAGTACCACTTTTAGGATCAATAATTAATTGTGCTGTGTAAGATATTGTGTCACTTGTGATTGTACTTGCTGTAACCGTATTTATAAATGCTGGTGAAACATTTTGTATGCAATAAGCTCTATATATAGCATCATCAGCATCATCAATATGATTAGTACCAGCTTCATCAGTTATTAAATTATTGAAGTTTGTTAAGGTAGCTGTATTACTTGACCCATCACCTTCGGTAGTTGTAATTAATATATGAACACCATTAGTTCCATTATCATTACTGTCAGTATCATCAAACTTACCTTTAAAAAGATAAAAATGCAACCACTCTGCTTGATGTGCTAATCGTACAGGTTTTTTGTAAGATGGTGTGCCAGAAGCTATCCCATTAGGACAGTATGATAAAAATTTTTGCGTTAAATTTTGCAAACCATCAGCACCACTTATTGTATATTTATTAAGTCTATGCATATCAGTCCATTGAGGTACAGCATTGACAATACCAAAAGATGTGCCATTATAATATTGGATTGTACCAGAACTAGTTGAAGTATCTGCTATTGTTAAGTCACCATTACTATCTAAAACTTCTGCTTTTGCTTTGAAAGAAATAAAACGAAAAGCTCCAAGCGACTTCATATATGGACGTGCACTACCTTGAAGATAAGATGATACTTCTCCATTATAACCACCAAAACCACCACCATTAGAAGCAATAGTTCCTTTTTTTATTGGTGCAAGTGTGTAAGATAATAAGTCAGCACATATAGATTGTATGTCAAAACTAAAAAACTGCCTGTCTGATGTTATAGATGCATATTCTCCTGTATCTTGAAATTGAAAAGGCAAGTCCCTAGATTTACTTACCTCTGCTATTTTTAGCATATCTCGTGGTGCACTAAAACTTTGATTAACACCAAATTTATTACCCATGTAAATTTCTAATATTACATTTACTAGGTCACCTTCTACTTGTGGCACATATGTACCAGTAACTCCTGTACCTGACCATTCCATCTGTATAGTGATTGGTAAGTTTGCACTAAGCAATTCATTTTCATCACTATGGTGATAATTATCGTCACCTGTTAATGTTGCTTTTGGTTCTATTCTAATTGCTAATGTTGTTCCTGATTTTAATACTGTTCCCATCTTAGTATATTCTGTATTTTTTATTTAAATAATCTTTTACTGTTGCTAATTCTGTAGTGTCTAAAGCTCTGTTAAATACTATTAATTCACATAAATCACCTTTGAAATATGTTGCTGTAGATAAAATAGAAATATTACCAATAGTAAATACAGCATCGTCAAAGCCAGTGTTGTTGTTATTAAAGTTTGCTACATTAGTTGTTACACTAGCATTGTTGTTAAATTGCACTGTTAAGTCACTACCTCCTGATACTTTTTTACATTGAGCCATAGCAATATTAAAATCACTCATAAGTTCCGATACATCAGACAAGACTTCACCTTGATTATTCAGATCGTCAACAGCTTTAAAAAATATTCTACCAGTGTCATTTATACCAAAGATAACTCTATCTGTAGATTCTCTTATAGAAAAAACTCTTTGACTATTATTGTTTAAATCAGTATATTTAAAAACACTAAGTATTGTAAAATCATTAGCTGTTATTGGTGCATTATTATTAGATGTTAATATGTGTGAAGTACCATTAAAATTTATTCTTGCTTTATCATTAGCTCCATCATAACCAATTCTTAATGGTTGATTAGCACTTGTAGCTTGTGCTACACTATTAGCAGGTGTATTGCCAGAATAATCTGTCCAAGCACTTACTTGTTGTGTTGCAATGTCAAATGTAACACCACTATCTGCTCTTAGCCATACTACTAAATCACTAAAGTCTGTCGGATAATTACTTACTGGTCTAAAGCATTTAGTAAATGCAGACATAGTAAATGATAATTTTATTTGCACTAATCTATCGTTTGCTACTTCTTTTACTCTTTCAAACTCTATACCTGCTTCATCAAGATAAACGTCAACGCCATTGTCTTGATAATTTTTTAAAACTTGATCCATCCATTCTGTAGCTAAATCTTGTAAATTATCCCATCTGTGTTGCAAAGTAACAGCAGATTGTGCTGCTTGTTGATAAAGATTATAGAAGTTTACTTCAAACTCAAACTCTTCTCTACCAGTAATCACATCAGGTATAACAGATTCTGGTGGTTGAATTATCATTGCTGGATATTGCGTGTTATGTGTTTCATTGATTTCACTTTCATAACCAAATCTACTATCACCATAAGTCCACTTATTCTCAAAAACTGTTATTATGTCTTTTAATCTTGTTATTGCCATAATTTACATTACTTTATTTGGGTTGTTTACCATATCATTTACAGCATTTTCATAGTCATTCTTTGCTGTGTTCCAACTCAAGTATGTTAAAATTTTGTATAGATTTGCTCTTTTGACACTATCTATATCATTATATCCATCTTCTCTAAAAACACCTTTCTCTGCAACCATATACAAACTATTTAACCAACCATAAGGTCGGATGTATTTTTTATAGAGTCCTTCTGTTGAGATTTTTCCTCTACTGGTTTTGATTCCTCCACCTGATCCTGAACCAAATATGTTTGGAAAGTCCTTGTTAATTTGACGCTTTGCATAGTCAAAAAAAAACTGAACTCCCAAACGATGTCCATTGTTAATTTTTTAAATTTATCTGCTTTAGCAGGTATAGCATCATCATCAAACTCTTCTGTTGCTTTTCTACATAAAATTGCCATCTGTTCAGGTAGCACATCAAACTTACCATGCTTCATCATTTCTATAGTAGCATCTAGTTGTGTTGCTTCTATGTAATCCCCAAAAGTGTTGCGTTTCAAAAATTCTTTAGGAAAATAATATGTTTCATCTTCAAACTCAAAATGCTCTATACCTTTTGGCTTATATTCTTGTAATAACTCTGATACTGTTGTTACTGCTCGATTGACACTGTCTATATCAAGTTTGTTTAACATATTATCATTTACTCCTGTAAGATATTTAAAAATATCTCTGTTCATTCTCAAAACCTCAATTTCTTCTAACTTTTCTTCTTTTATATTTTTTTCTTTTTCATCTACTTCCATCTTTGTGTGTTTTTTTATAATCGTATATAAACCACACCACCATTCAAGTGTAATGTCTTTCCACTCTGTTGGTATTTCATATTTGTTTTCTTGGATTTGTATTTCTACCATATTGTTTATTATATTAGTTCTTCTATATCTAAAATTTTTAAATCTTCATGTAGTATATCAGTAATCTCAGCAGTTAGTGCTTCTGTCTTTCTTGTTAGTCTGTCAATTAACATAATTAAATCATATTCATTTGATTTGTTCTTTAATCCTGTCATAAAACCAATAGTCATGTATAAAACCAAATTTGGTATAATATATGCAAACTCTGCTTTTAATTGTTTGTTACTTTTTATTGATTCATAGAAATTATTAGAATATGCTATTATTGTTTCTAATATATCGTGATATTCCTTAAATTTACCTAGTTTACTATCTTCAGTAGCAAAGTATGCTACTTTTTTGACATATACTAGGTATTTATTAAGTAACGCCTTGTGTTTTTTGTTTACTGCATAAATATCTTTGATATTCATAATATTTCTTAAAAATTTAATATTATGCAATAATATAAAAAAAATATCGCTAAAATTCCTTATTTTATGAAGTGATACAAAAAAAAGTTAACAAATGCAAGTAATTTTAAGAAAAATATACTACTGATCCCTTATTTGACCATATTTCTCTATTGATTGCCATAACTAAACAATCTACCATATCATCATGCTTTGCTGAAGGAAATTTAGATAATTGATCTAAAAAAGTTTCGTTCCACCTACCTGCAAGTAAACTTACTCTACCTGATTCAAGTGTAGCAGATATATCTTGTACTCTTGCTACTTTATCTTTTGTTGGTGGTTTATCTTCTCTTATATTTAAACCTGTTTCTCTAATTAGTGTTTGTACTATTGACTTACCAGATGCTTTTGGTTCTACAAATATTCTTGACTGTGGTGTGTAACCATTTTTTTGCACCCATTGTGGTATATACTTGACAAGCTCTGGAAACTCTTTGTGTACATTGATACAATCTATGATTTGCCAAACATTGTCTTTGTATGTATATGCTAATAATGCTGAGGGATCGTTCTTTTGATTTGCAGTATACGCTGGGTCTATTACAAAATTTATTGTAGCATCTTCTACTTTGTGTTTTGTTATTTTAAACCAACTGGTTTTTACCATACCACTATCTATTGGTGTTGGTGTTTGCATGAGCTGACCTGCATAACCATAAGTACCCAAAGCAGTTTTGTAATCATCTAATACTTCTTTACCAAATCTTTCTTTCCAAAAATATCCATCTTCATAAAATTGAATTAGTTTCTTTGGTTTGACATTACCATCTTCTGTTGCTGGTATGCAGATGTGATTATAATTAAGTCTTGTTTCTCTGTCAAGCAAGAAGCCACTCAAATCATTCTCATGTATTCTTTGCATGATAATTATTCTTACCCCTGTCTTTGGATTATTCAATCGAGAGTAAAATGTCGTTCGATACCACTCGTTAGCATTTTCTCTCTCTGTGTTACTTGCTGCGTTTTGAGGTGATACTGGATCATCCACTATTAAGAAATCACCTCCCTGTCCAGTAACAGTTCCACCAACTGATGTAGCTCTTCTTACACCCAAATGTGTGTTCTCATATCTTTCTTTGAGGTTTTGATCTTTCTTGATCACGAATACTTCTCCCCATCTTTCTTTGAACCATTCACTAAAGATTATATCTCTGCTCCTTGTTGCGTGTTCTATTGATAGTGACGCTGAGTAAGAAGCAGTGATAAATCGTAGGCGTGGGTCTTTTATCCAGCACCACACAGGAAACATCACTGTGACTAGGAGAGATTTGGTGCTTCTAAAAGGAACATTGACAATAATATCTTTGGTTTTATTCTTACCTTCTATGATTCTCTCGCACTCTTTTTGCAAAGTATCACAAAGATATTTATGATGCCAATTCGTAGATAAGGGAATAGAGGGTTCTACAATATGCCACGCCTTCTTAAAAAAATCGTAAAAAGACATCTCGCATAGTTTTTTTTCTAATGCGAAATGCAACTCTTTATTACTCATCTAAATTTTTTATATCTTCTAACTGTTTTCTTATATCATCAACAGTTGCATCTTTACCTAACTTCACTTCTATTTTCTTAGATGTGTTATCTTTTATTTCAGTAGATGATAATTTAGGTACAGCATAATTCATAAGTTTTGATATTGCATCTATGTATAGCTTTGCATCTTCTTCAAAGATTCTATCTAGTGCCATCTTAATTTTAAAACTATGACCTTCTAGTGCATGAGCTATTGTCTTTCTTGACATCTCAGTCGCTAGTGGTGTTTTTATTTTGCTTTTCCTACCAGCTAATACTGGTCTTACATCTCCTTTTTTAAATGTCATTTTTAAGTTTGTTAAGTAGTCTGTCAAATACATAATTCATATCTTCCTTCACTTCTTCTTCTTCTTTAATCTCAACTTCTTTCTCTTTCATGTTGTAAGTTAATTTTATAGAATATTCTTTTCCTTCTTCTTCATGCATCATCTCAACCATTCCTTCTCCATGAAGTTTAGCCATTTGCATTTCTGATATATCTATATGTAAATCGTGTTCAGGGTTACCTTTGTATTTTTTATGTTCCATATTTTTTTGTACTTCTTTTTTTGTGTTTCTCATTGGATGTCCTTCTGGTAATAAATCAGTATCATGCTTACCACTTCTATACCTTCCATTCCTCAATGCATAAAGGAAAGAATTGCAACGAGCTAACGCCCACTGATCAGGTCCTGTTACTCCTTCTCTTACTGATTCTGGATTTGTATAGTATGCACCTACTCCTCTTCTAAAACACTTTTCAAGTTTTGCCATAGTTACTTTTGGATTCCAATCTTTCTTTAAGTCTTTGACATCCTCATTGTGCTTTTCCATTTTGTTCTTTAGTGCCTTCTTTATTCTCTCACTGATCTCTACCTTCTCTTGATTGAAGATAACATCTGTTTCTTTCTCTTCATCTACCATTGCTTTTCTTTCTTTATCTATTTGTTCTAATTTTCTTATTGCCCATTCTATACCACTTGTTCCTCCCCAACAGTCCCAAGCTATACCACCACAACCTTCATCGTAAGGTACATCTTTGTTTTGTTGATGTCTTTTAAATGAAGCCATACGAGCAATCGTTGATCTTGTCAAACTTTCTCTGTTCTTGAGCTGATTGGCTCTTGCAAACCCCACAGGGGTCAGGCAATCATTTGGATTATCGTTTTCTTCTAACCATTTCAAAGCTCTTTTTGCATTGTTACTTGCTGATTGTGGATAATCATCATAAGTCTGCTCTGCATAGTAATCTTTGTTTGCTGCTTCGCATTGTGCTTTGGTATCATAGGTACAAGCACCACTCAAGCCAAACTTATACTTTCCATTTTCACATTTATAACAAGGCATATTTTATAAAATTGAACTTAATATAATTATACAATTTATTTCTAGCTACAATATAAATAAAAATAAATGAAATCTACAATCAATTTACTGACAGAACTTTATTACTTCACAATATTACTTTTAAATATCAAAAAATTATTGTACCTTCCAACTTCTTATAGAATGTGTATTGCTCATATCGCAATGAACACATTTAATACCAAACTTAACATAATAATATAGAGTTTATAAAATTGAACTTTGATCTGGTGTGTGTATGTGTGTGTGGTTAAAAGCTAAGGCATTGCATTTTGACGGAATTACAATACAAACCCCAAAAAAAAATACTTAATCTGTCAAATTGACACAAAAAAAAATATTCTTTTTGCTTTTTTTTAGTCTTTTTTTTAAAAATGTTGGTGAAAATTTGCGAAAGTGTGTCTAAAAACGTAAGCCACCAAAATAACACAATAATATAAAACAAAGTAAACTACATAACAAACTAAATAAGATATTTTTTAAAGGGTTTAAAGCGTTTAAAATATATATTAATAGTTAACCATAAGACAAAAAAAAAGGAGCTTTTAAACTCCTTTTATTTATATGTATTATTAATTTATTTAATGTGCTTTGATTAGCTTTTTAAATTCTACTGCAAAACCATTTTCAATAAAAAGTAATTGCATTTTATATTTATTTATGTTTTTTGCAATAAAATTATTAGCATTTTTATAAGATTTAAAATATTTAGTTTTGTACATTTTTGTAAAGTTTAGTTATTAAAAATTATTGTATTGTTGCATCCTTTTTTGGTAGTGTGCTTCTTTATAATTATTATGTAGGTTTATGAATAAATTATATTGAGCCTGAAACAGCATATCCATGCCACAACCACTAATTGAGCCATTTGCATTAACTCCCGCAAGGGATAAGATTTGTTTGTCTCTTATTATATGCAATTTATTTTTATAGATGTAGCCAAGTTTTATTTTGCGACTCATGCCACTTTTAGAAACACTTACTACACTAGCGTAGAATCTGCCTTTTAATAAAGCATTTTTAATATTTGTTAAAATTTCAGCGTTCCATTTTGTTAATTGGTCTTTTTCTTTATCAGTCCAAAAACCTGATTTTTTGATTTCCTCTTCAGCCATTGCTAAAGATAAATTTTTAATGCGTTTAGTAGTTTTCATAATTTTGTTTTTTTGTTTAGTTAATTAATAGTTTTGAATCTTAATCATTATTTTATCTAATATCTGCTCGGACTCTCTCAAACTTAAATAGATATGGTCTTTTATGTTTATTATATCATTTTGAATTAATGAGTCGACCCAATTATTATAATCTTTATTTGTCAATATATTAGAATAACTTTCATATAGTGTAGAATCAACACCAATGTTTTTTTCACTAAATAACCACTCTTCAAAATTGTTTTTTTCTTCTTCCAATAAGTAATGATTAATATTAGCTGATAATTGACAAAGTTTGTCAACTAGCTTAGTATATTCTGTTATTGTGTAATCTTTCATTTTTTTGTTTTTGTTAGTTAATATGTTACAAATATAAAAAGAATTTCAATTTTATAATATTAACTTAACTTTTTTTATCTGACAATATGACCTTAAATATTTGTTAATCAATAGAACACAAAGGTCATCGAAAATGATCGGTCAACAAATCTCAAGCAGTTTCTTAGCAGTTTCTGAGCAGTTACGTACAGTTTCTTAAAATTATTTTTAAAAAATTTTCTAAAAAAAAAGTGTAGAAAATTATTCCTACACTTTTTAAAACCTATTATGAAAAAATAATTAAGTTACACGATTGTGTACTTTTTTTTATTAGTTCGCAAATATAACAAAGTATTAATATTAATCGTTCTAAATCCTTCATTTTTTAAGTCATAAGCTATAATATGATTATAATCATTTGGATCGTAATTTAATCCAACACCCTTAACACCTTTCTTTACTCCTAGTCTGGCGTTCATTATGCGATGCGATCCATCTTTTTTGACAAACTTACAAGTGAATATTTGATTTCTATAATCATGTATTAACTCCTTTGCTTCGTCTGTACTAATCTTTATTGTTTTCATTGTTTTTG
>TARA_R100000388_G_scaffold92691_1_pt1 | contig 15341 bp, 28 predicted proteins | sample TARA_R100000388 | Tara Oceans TARA_R100000388 (sample SAMEA2620360) | marine metagenome | biome: marine biome (ENVO:00000447); feature: surface water layer (ENVO:00002042); material: "saline water (ENVO:00002010), including plankton (ENVO:xxxxxxxx)" | depth 5 m | reverse complement strand
ACGCGAAGGTGGCCGTACCGTCGGTGCCGGAGTGGTAACTAAAATCTTAGACTAAGGATCTGATCGTGGCAACACAACAGAAAATCAGAATCAAATTGAAGTCATACGATCATAATTTGATCGATAAATCAGCTGAAAAGATAATTCAGACTGTGAAATCTACTGGTGCGGTAGTATCGGGACCAATCCCGCTGCCCACTCGTAAAAGCATCATTACGGTGAATAAATCCGTTTTTGTTGATAAGAAATCACGTGAGCAATTTGAGTATCGTTCTCATAAGCGCCTCATCGATATTCTTTCAACCGGATCACAAACTGTAGATGCGTTGATGAAGCTGGAATTACCTTCCGGCGTTGATGTAGAAATTAAAGTTTAAAGGACCCGAACACGATGAGTGGTTTGATAGGAAAAAAAGTTGGTATGACAAGCGTGTTTGATAACATTGGTCGGAATATTCCGGTTACTGTTATTGAAATTGAACCTTGTGCTATTACCCAGATCAAAACAGAAGAAACAGACGGCTATAGTGCTGTACAGTTAGCTGCTTTTGATCGTAAACCAAAGAATGTAAGTAAAGCCGTAAAAGGACACTTCGCTAAATCAGGTGTTTCACCAAAACATCAAGTAGTAGAGTTTAGAGATTTTATTCCTGAAGGACTTGATGTCGGTGATGAGCTAAACATTAGTGATGTATTTAGTGTTGGCGACACCGTAGACGTAGTGGCAATATCCAAAGGAAAAGGTTTTACAGGTGTTGTAAAACGACATAACTTTTCTGGAGTTGGCGATGCTACTCACGGTCAGCATAACCGTTTAAGAGCACCTGGTGCTATTGGTAATGCTTCTGACCCATCCAGAGTATTCAAAGGAATGCGAATGGCTGGTCAGTCTGGAAACGAGCGAGTTAAGATTAAGAATCTTAGCATTGCTAAAATTCTGGAAGACTCAAATGTTGTTTTGGTTACCGGATCTGTTCCCGGAGCAAAAGGCGGATACGTAGAAATTCATAACAAAGCGTCTGTTAACAACTAGTCATGAAATTAGATATATATAAAATAGACGGAAAGAAAAGCAGTAAGAAAGCTGAACTCAGCGATGCTATTTTTGCCATCGAGCCTAACGAGACTGTTCTTTATGAAGATGTTCGTCGGCACATGGCTAACAAGCGTCAGGGTACAGCTAAAACTAAAGAGCGTAGTGAAGTAACTGGTAGTACAAAGAAAATGTACCGCCAGAAAGGAACTGGTAATGCTCGACGTGGTGATATTAAATCTCCTTTATTGAGAAAAGGGGGGACGGTTTTTGGACCGAAACCACGCGATTACAGTTTCAAGATGAATAAGAAAACTCGTCAGCTTGCTCGCAAATCTGCACTTACTTTGAAAGCAGGAAACGAAGCTATCGTAATAGTACAAGATTTCTCTTACGATGAGCCTAAAACTTCGCAAGTAGCTGATATGTTATCTGCTCTTGAGGTTTCCGGTAAGAAAGCATTGATCCTGACTGGCGAAACAGACATGATTATTTATAAGTCTGCCCGCAACATTCCTGGAGTTAAAGTTTTAGAAGGCTATAAGCCTAACACATATGACATTATGAATGCAGATGTGCTTGTAATTCAGGAAAGTGCGCTAACAGCTCTTGAAAATAGTATTGAAGGAAAAACTGAAGAGGCCGCAGCATGAGTGTTATTATAAAACCAGTAATTACTGAAAAATTAAGCCGTCTTCAGGAAGAAGGAAAATATACGTTTGAAGTAGTGAAGAACGCTTCAAAGCCTGAGATTAAAGAAGCTGTAGAAGCAACTTATCCAGGAGTAAAAGTGGCAAAAGTAAACACTTTAATCATGCCTTCTAAACCAAAAGGCAGATATACAAGAAGTGGTTACCAAGGAGGCCGAACTAAGGTCTGGAAAAAAGCCATTGTAACGGTCAAAGAAGGCGAAATTGATTTCTTTGCTGAAATTTAAGGATTAGAGAATAATGCCTACTAAGAAATTAAAACCAATTACACCAGGAACTCGACACAGGATTGCTCCTGTATTCGATGAAATTACAACTGATAAGCCTTTAAAAGCTTTATTGGCTGGAAAACATAATACTGGTGGACGTAACAGACATGGACGTATCACTTCTCGCCACAGAGGCGGAGGGCACAAGCGCCGATATCGTATTATCGATTTTAAGCGTAACAAATTTGATGTGCCGGCAACAGTGCAAACCATCGAGTACGATCCCAACCGATCTGCACGAATCGCACTTGTAGCTTATGCTGATGGTGAACGACGATACATCCTTGCACCAAATAAATTGAAAGTTGGAGACACCATTGTCTCTGGAGAAAAAGCTGCTCCTGATTTAGGAAATGCACTCCCGATGATGAAAATGCCTCCAGGTACTTTCATTCATAATATTGAATTGAAGCCTGGCCAAGGCGGTACTCTTTGCAGAAGTGCAGGGACTGGTGCTCAGTTGCTTGGTAAGCAAGAAAAGTATGTAAGCATTAAACTTCCATCTGGTGAAGTTCGCTTAATCTTAGGTTCTTGCTACGCAACCGTTGGGCAGACAAGTAACCCTGACCACATGAACACGACTATTGCCAAAGCAGGTAGAAGCCGATGGAAAGGTAGAAGACCACAAACTCGTGGTGTTGCAATGAACCCTGTTGATCACCCAATGGGTGGTGGTGAAGGAAAAGCTTCTGGTGGACATCCGCGTTCACCTTGGGGACAATCCGCTAAGGGTAAGAAGACAAGGAATCGTAACAAATTGTCTTCCAAGTACATCGTAAGAAGAAGAAAAACTAAGAAAAAATAATTATAACGTATGCCACGCTCACTGAAAAAAGGGCCTTTTGTTTACTACAAGCTTCAGCGTAAGATTGATGAAGCTAATGAAAGTGGAAGCAAGAAAGTGATCAAAACTTGGTCACGTAGTTCTATGGTTACTCCTGATTTTATGGGATTAACCCTTGCAGTACACAACGGAAAGCAATTTATCCCTGTGTTTATAACTGAAAATATGGTAGGCCATAAGTTAGGTGAATTTGCACCTACACGTACATTCCGTGGCCACCCATTGAAGAAAGCAGCTAAATAATTTAATCGGATTTAAGAGATGGATACTCCAGTATTTGAAGCACGAGCAATACAAAAGCATTTGAGGAGAGCACCTCGCAAGGTACGCCTTGTTGCTGATGCCGTTCGTGGTGAAACAGTAGAAAAAGCGATTAAGAGACTAGAATTTACTAGAAAAGCATCTGCAGAAGATGTTATCAAAGTAATTAAGTCTGCAGCTGCGAATTTAAGAGATAAATTTCAGGAAGAGCGCTTCGACAATGAAGACCTTATTATTAAGGAGATTTATGTTGATGAAGGCGTAACGCTGAAAAGAATTCAGCCAGCACCGATGGGTAGAGCTCATCGTATTAACAAACGTTCATGCCACATTACTGTTAAAGTGGCTCCGCGTGATCAAGAAAGTGTAAACGAATAAACGAACAATACCTTGGGACAAAAAACAAATCCGACTGGTTTTAGATTAGGCATTATTCGAGGATGGGATTCCAACTGGTTTTCGGAAGAAAATCAACCGGCACTCATCATAGAAGACGAAAAGCTTCGTGAATATTTGCATACAAGACTTCGCAACGGCGGTCTTTCAAACGTTATTATTGAACGTACCCCAAAGCGAATTTTGCTTACGCTCAGAACAAGCCGACCCGGTGTTATTATTGGGAAAGGCGGTGAGCAAATTGAATTGCTTCGCGAAGAGCTTAAGAAGATCACCAGCAAAGAAGTTCAGATTAACGTAAGTGAAATTAAACGTCCAGAATTGGATGCAAGTTTGGTAGCTCAAAATATTGCACAGCAGCTACAGGCACGTGTTTCATTCCGTAGAGCAATGAAGACTGCCATCGCATCTGCTATGAGAATGGGCGCTAAAGGTATTAAAGTCCGCTGTGCCGGACGACTTGGTGGTGCTGAAATGGCCCGAACTGAACAATACAAAGAAGGGCAAGTTCCACTACATACAATTCGTGCAGATATTGATTATGCAGCTTCTACTTCAAACACCATTTATGGTTCAATTGGAGTAACAGTATGGATTTTCAAAGGCGAAATTATTGGCGATGTTGATTTGACTCCAGGTACTCAGACTCGACAAGACTCTGACTCTGGCCGAGGAAAAGGCAGAGATGACAAAGGTAGAAGAAGTCGTCGTCGCAGCAGAAACAGAAACAGATCTTAATAAAAACAGTTAATAAGAAACGATGTTAGAACCAAAACGAGTTCAGAGACGCCGTGTACATCGCGATAAGCTGAAAGGCAATGCGCAACGTGGCCACATTATTAACTTTGGTGATTTTGGACTAAAAGCACTTGAGCCGAAGTTCATAACTTCACGCCAAATTGAAGCTTGCCGTATCGCAATTGCACGATCGTTGCAACGAGATGGTCAGACCTTCATTCGAATTTTTCCTGACAGACCAATGACTAGCAAACCAGCTGAAACCCGTATGGGTAAAGGTAAGGGTGCTTTGGATCACTGGGTAGCTGTTGTAAAACCCGGCCGAATTCTATTTGAAATCGGCGGTGTTGATGAGGAAAGTGCAAAAGAAGCTCTTCGACGTGCTTCGCACAAACTACCTATTAAAACTAAGTTCGTAGTTCGAAGAGACTATCAGGGAGGATAAGATGAAGGCACACGAATTAAGAGACTTGACAATTACTGAATTACAAGCTCGCTTGAAAGATGAGCGTGATGTACTACAAAATCTTCGTTTTTCTAAGTCAGTAACCGGACAACTTGAAAATCCGGCACGACTTAAAAATCACAGAAGAGAGGTTGCCAGATTGGAAACCGTTATTAATGAAAAAAGTAGTGCTGAATAAGCAAAGGATTTAAACTATGGCACAAACAGAAAGAGCCCGAAGACGAGAACGAGTTGGACATGTGGTTAGTAACCGTATGGACAAAAGCATAACGGTCGCAGTAGATCGTCAGGTAAAGCATTCCATTTATGGAAAGTATATTACTAAGACTACTAAGTACATGGCACACGATGAGAATAACGAAGCAAACATCGGTGACAAGGTGCATATTATGTCTACCCGACCACTATCAAAGCGTAAATCATGGCGATTGGTAGAAATCGTCGAAAAAGCTAAGTAACGAAAGAGAATTAGGAATTAGCGATGGTTCAAACTTCAACGACATTAAATGTAGCAGATAACAGCGGCGCTAGAAAGCTGATGTGTATTAAAGTTCTGGGAGATTCCAGACGACGATATGCACGAGTAGGCGATTTAATTTCCGCATCTGTCAAGACAGCAATACCTGGTGGAAACGTCAAAAAAGGCGAAGTAGTAAAAGCCGTTATTGTTAGAACGAAAAAAGAATTCCGCAGAAAGGATGGCAGTTACATCCGTTTTGATGAAAATGCTGCGGTTATAATTAACAAAGATCAAGAACCGGTAGGTACACGTATCTTTGGCCCAGTGGCTAGAGAACTTCGTGAAAAAAGCTTCATGAGAATCGTGTCGCTAGCACCGGAAGTACTTTAAAAAAGGAATTAGAGTATGCCACGCAGGTTCAATAAACAGAAGAAATTACACGTTAAGAAAGGCGACGAAGTTTTAGTAATTGCCGGTAACGATAAAGGAAAAAGAGGCCGTGTATTGATGGTTTTCCCAAAAAAGGAGCGAGTACTCGTTGAGGGAATTAATATGCAAACCCATCATGAAAAGCCAACCCAAGACAACCCACAAGGTGGACGTCTGAAAAGAGAAGGAGCTGTTCACATTTCTAATGTGATGGTTATTGATCCTTCTACTGACGAGCCTACCCGTGTTGGTCGTAAGCGAATTGAAGAAGACGGCAATGGCCGTTGGGTTCGCTATGCCAAGACAAGTGGCGAAATGTTGGATAAATAAAGCAGATTAGATAGCAATGGCTGAAGCAAGATTATATACACAGTACAAAGATGAAATTCGCGATAAAATGCGCGAAGAGTTTGAGTATGAAAACCCAATGGCCATACCCAAACTTCAAAAAATCGTAATTAACGTAGGCGTAGGTGACGCTATAACCGACAAAAAGATTTTGGATACGGTTGTAGACAACGTAGCTGCAATAACTGGTCAACAACCAGTTACTACCAAAGCGAAAAAATCTATTTCGAACTTTAAACTTCGTGAAGGAATGCCAATTGGCTGTAAAGTAACCCTTCGTCAGCGAATCATGTTCGAATTTCTGGATAGACTTGTAAACTTGGCCTTGCCAAGAACTCGTGACTTCCAGGGAGTACCGGATAAAAGCTTCGACGGTCGGGGTAATTATACCCTCGGCATTAAAGAGCATACAATCTTTCCGGAAATAGATACCGATAAGGTTTCAAAAGTACACGGAATGGATGTTACATTTGTAACTTCCGCCGAGACTGATGAAGAAGCTTATGCACTGCTTAAGCATTTTGGAATGCCATTTGTAACGAGAAACTAAGAGATATTGTATTATGGCTAAGAAAGCTTGGATAGCACGTAACAAAAAAAGAAAAGAAACTGTAGCAAAATACGCTGAAAAACGTCGTAAGCTCAAAGAAGCTGGCGACTATGAAGGCCTTCAAAAACTGCCTCGCGATGCTAGCCCTACCAGGGTTCGCAATAGATGCAGTATCACGGGAAGAAGCCGTGGTTATGTTGGCAAATATGGAATATCACGAATCAAATTTCGTGAACTTGCCTTAGCTGGTAAGATTCCTGGCGTTCGAAAAGCAAGCTGGTAAATTTAACTAAGGAATCGATGACTGATCCTATTGCAGATTATTTAACACGAATTAGGAATGCCCAACAAGCCGGGCATCGCAGAGTAGATATTCCCGCTTCTAAATTGAAGCGAGCCATGACCAAAATCCTGGCAGACAAAGGATATATCTCAAAATACATTGACATTGAAGACGGCAGACAAGGAATGATCCGTTTGTTTCTGAAATATGATTCATATGGCCACCCTGTCATCCGTAGCATGAAACGACTTTCAAAGCCCGGTTTAAGAGTTTATGAAGGTGGAGATAATGTTCCACGTTCTCAAAACGGCTTGGGCATTGTAATTCTTTCAACATCAAAAGGTGTAATGACCGATAAAGAAGCTCGCAAGCTGAATGTAGGCGGCGAGATTTTGTGCACCATTTATTAATAAACAGTTTTTAGAACTATGTCACGAATTGGAAATTTACCGGTACCTATTTCTGAGAAAGTTGAGTTCAGTATTAACGCTGATAACATTGCAACTTTCAAAGGCGATAAAGGAACCAATACGCTCCGTATTCACCCTGATATCAGTATTGAAAAAAGCGAGAATGAATTGCTCATTAAAAGAGCAACAGATCAGAAAGAGCACCGAGCTCTTCACGGTTTATTCAGAGCTCTAGTTAACAATGCTGTAGTAGGTGTTTCGGAAGGCTATACAAAAAAATTAGAAATCATTGGCGTTGGTTTTCGCGCATCCATGAACGGTGATGTGTTAGAACTTAACCTGGGTTATTCTCACCCAATATTCTTTGTACCACCTGAAGGTGTTGACATGGAAGTGGATACCAAATCTGGTAAAAATCCGATCCTTGTCATTTCTGGTGTTGATAAAGAAATGGTGGGCCAAGTTTCAGCTAAAATCAGATCATTCAGAAAACCAGAGCCTTATAAAGGTAAAGGTATCAGATATCTGGGCGAACAAGTTCGTCGTAAAGCCGGTAAGTCAGCTGCTAAATAGAGGATTTGAATAATGGATAAAAGACAACAGAAAAAAACTGAGCGAAGAAACAAGATCAAGCGTCGTATCCGGTCTACCATTAAAGGTACAGCCGAGCGTCCAAGACTTAGCATCTTCAAAAGTAATAAGTACACATACCTACAATTGGTTGATGATATGGCAGGAACCACTCTTGCAGCATCAAAAGCTGATACAGGTGTGGAAAATGCTAAAGAAGCTGGCAGTGATATTGCCAAATTAGCTCAGGACAAAGGAATTAATAAAGTGGTATTTGACCGAAGTGGTTACAAATATCACGGCATCGTAAAGGCCGCCGCTGATGGCGCCCGCGATGGTGGATTAGACTTTTAATTGAATTGGGATAAACAATGCCTAAAATAAGAAGAAAACAATCTATACCTGCTGCAAACCTAAACCTTGAAGAGAAGTTGGTTCACGTAAATCGTGTTGCCAAAGTTGTAAAAGGTGGACGTCGTTTTAGCTTTAATGCTATTGTAGTAGTTGGCGACGGCAACGGAGTTTGTGGGCATGGCCTTGGAAAAGCAAACGAAGTTTCTGATGCTATCCAAAAGGGATTTGATAACGCCAAGAAAAACCTAATCCGCGTACCTTTAACAAAGACTAAAAGTATTTACCATCCTATTGTTGGTAAAGCTGGTGCTGGAAAAGTTTTATTACGTCCGGCAGCTGAAGGTACGGGTGTAATCGCAGGTGGTGCCGTTAAATCACTTCTTGACGTAGCTGGTGTACACAACATTCTGTCTAAATCACAGGGTTCTTCAAACCCACACAACATGGTTAAGGCAGCTTTTACAGCACTGAAAGAATTGACTGATCCAGTTGAAGTTGCACAGAGAAGAGGTATTTCTCTCAACAAAGTATTTGAAGGATAATATCTAAAGGAATTGATGATGGACTTAAGTAATTTAAAAGCACCGGTACCAAATCAGAAAGGCACTAAGCGTGTTGGTCGTGGTCAAGGTTCAGGACGCGGAGAACAATCTGGTCGTGGACACAATGGACAGCGTTCACGTTCTGGTTTTAAAAGAAGAGCTTGGTTTGAAGGTGGTCAGATGCCACTACAACGCCGTGTACCTAAGTTCGGTTTCACAAATATAAACCGCAAAGAGCACCGTGTAATTAACGTGCATACTGTAAGCGAGTTTATTGAAGCCGGAAAATTGAACACCAAAATATCCCTGGAAGATATTATAAATGCAGGATTGGCTAGCGAAGGCGAATCTGTAAAACTTCTTGGACGTGGTGATTTAGAACAAAAAATTGAAATCGAAGTGCACGCCGCAAGCAAGTCTGCTACAGAGAAGGTAGAAAAAGCTGGTGGATCATTAACTTTAGTGCAAAACTAATAGTATAGACGGCGAATGAGTCTGATAGAAAACTTCCGCAATATTTTCAAAATCGAAGATCTTAAGAATCGTATTCTATATACGGTTGGAATCTTAATGGTTTATCGGGTAGGTAGTTACATCACACTTCCAGGTGTTGATGCTAACCAGCTTATCAATAATTCCGGAAATGCAGCCAGTAGTTTGCTGGGCCTTTTCGATTTATTTGTGGGAGGAGCATTCTCGAGGGCTGGTGTATTTGCCCTGGGGATTATGCCGTACATTACTGCTGCAATTATTATACAGCTAATGGGTGCTGTGGTACCTTATTTTCAGAAGCTTCAACGTGAAGGGGAAGAAGGAAGGCGCAAAATCACCCGTTTAACACGATATGGTACTGTAGGTATTACTTTGGTTCAGGCGATCGGATTTTCTATAAACCTGATGGCTACTGCACCCCAGGCTATTGTTGTAAATGAATTCTTTTTTGTGATTACAGCGATGGTAGTTCTAACTGCTGGTACTGTTTTTGTAATGTGGCTGGGAGAGAGAATTAGTGAGCGAGGTATTGGTAACGGTATCTCTTTGATAATCATGATTGGTATTATCGCTGCACTGCCTGCTAGTTTCTATAACGAAGTAACTACCAGCGCAAACGCGATTTTAGTAATTATTGAAGTTGCTGCATTAATACTTGTGATTGCAGCTGTTGTAATGCTGACACAAGGAACTCGTAAAATTCCTGTGCAATACGCTAAAAGAGTTGTTGGACGTAAAGTATACGGCGGTACCACTCAGTATCTTCCTTTACGTGTTAACGCTGCAGGTGTAATGCCGATTATTTTCGCACAGTCTATCATGTTTATACCAAGTACCATTGGGTCTTTCTTTCCGGATAACCAAACCGTTCAGTTTTTGACGCAGTGGTCAGTTGACTTTACAGGACTCACTTATTCGATTGTATTCTTTTTCGTGTGTGTGTTCTTTACATTTTTCTATACAGCTATCGCCATCAATCCAAAAGAAATGGCCGATACTATGAAACGACAAGGTGGTTTTATTCCAGGCGTACGTCCAGGGAAACAAACCGTTGAGTTCATTGACAATATTTTGACCAAGATTACACTACCAGGTTCTTTGTTTTTATCCTTTGTAGCTATCCTTCCTGCAATTGCAGTAGGACTGTTCGGGATTACTCCTGGTTTTGCCCTCTTTTATGGAGGAACAAGTTTGTTAATTATTGTGGGTGTAGCATTAGATACACTCCAGCAGATTGAAAGTCACTTAATGATGCGTCATTATGATGGCTTTATGAAAACAGGTAGAATTAAAGGACGTCGAAGAGCGTAAATGATATACCTGAAGAGCGAATCTGAAATTGAGAAAATGCGCGAAAGTGCGCTTATTGTCTCAAGGACTCTGGCTGAAGTTGGGAAACATATTGAGCCAGGTGTTGAAACAGGAAAGCTCGACAGAATTGCAGAAGAATATATTGCTAAAGAAAAGGGACGACCTGCATTTAAAGGTTATGGTCCTAAAGGGAATCAATTCCCAGCCACACTTTGTATTTCAGTAAATGAAGAGGTGGTACATGGAATCCCGGGTAAAAGAAAATTAGAAGAAGGCGATATTGTTTCTGTTGATTGCGGAGTTGAAAAGAATGGATACTTCGGTGATCATGCCTACACATTTGCAGTTGGTGAATGTGATGAGGAAGCTTTGAAATTATTGAGAACTACTTTAGAATCTCTTTATAAAGGGATTGAAAAAGCCGTTCATGGTAACAGAATGGGAGACTTGGCGAATGCCATTCAAACACACTGTGAAGATGAAGGCTACGGAGTAGTTAGAGAATTAGTTGGCCATGGGATTGGAAAAGCAATGCATGAAGATCCCTCAGTACCCAACTTTGGAAGAAAAGGAAAAGGTGAGAGACTCCGATCAGGAATGACTCTCGCAGTTGAACCTATGATTACAATGGGTTCTTGGAAAACAAAAACATTGAACGATGGCTGGACAGTAGTTACAGCCGACGAGAGTTTAGCCGCTCACTTCGAACACGATATTGTAATTCGTGAAGGAAAGGCTGAAATTCTCAGCACTTTTGATTATATTGCTGAGCTCTCGGAAAAAAATCAAAACAACATATTGTATTATGGCTAAACAAGAGCCGATAAAACAAGATGGAGAAATAATAGAAGCACTACCTAACGCACAGTTTCGTGTGGAATTAGATAATGGGCATGAGATATTGGCTCACGTATCAGGTAAAATGCGTATGTATTACATTAAAATTCTCCCGGGAGATAGAGTGGCAGTAGAAATGTCGCCCTATGATTTATCTAAAGGAAGAATAACTTACAGATATAAATAAAGAGGTTGTCATGAAAACGCGATCATCAGTAAAGAAAAGAAGTTCAGACGACAAAATTGTACGACGTAAAGGAAGACTTTACGTGATTAACAAGAAAAACCCTCGCCATAAGCAGCGTCAGGGCTAATCGAATAACCGAGTACTTATATGGCACGTATTGCTGGAATAGATTTACCAAAACAAAAAAGAGGCATAATCAGCCTTACTTACATTTATGGAATTGGCCGCTCTAAAGCAGCTGAGATACTTGAAGGTTTGGATATCGATAAAGATACCAAAGTTCAGGATTGGACAGATGAAGAAGTAAGTAAGCTACGTACTCTTATCGACGAAGAATATAAAGTTGAAGGTGCGCTTCGAAGTGAAGTGAATGGTGACATTCGTCGCTTGATCGAGATTGGTAGCTACCGAGGTGTTCGTCACCGACGTGGTCTTCCAGTAAGAGGCCAGCGTACTCAAACCAACGCACGTACACGTAAAGGTAGAAAGAAAACGGTTGCCGGTAAGAAGAAGGCCGTTAAATAATACAGAAATTGAGATAACCCATGGCTAATAAAAAACCAAAAGCATCTTTAGCTGCAAAGCGTAAAAAGAAAAAACAACTAAGTGATCCCAATGGGATGGCTTTTGTTAAAGCTACATTCAATAATGTGATTGTAACAATAACCGACGCTGATGGGAACGTTGTTTCTTGGTCATCTGCCGGTAAAGAAGGGTTTAAGGGTTCACGTAAGAATACTCCTTATGCCGCGCAATTGAGTGCCGAGACTGCTGCCAAAACAGCTCACGAAATGGGCTTGAGAAAAGTAGAAGTATTTGTAAAAGGTCCTGGTTCAGGACGTGAAGCAGCGGTTCGTGGAATGGCTAGTTCAGGTTTGGAAGTTACTTCCATTAAAGACCGTACTCCGCTACCACACAACGGATGCCGACCACCGAAACGAAGAAGAGTTTAATTGTAAGAAGATTGTATAATGGCAAGATATAGAGGACCAAAACAGAAAAAAGCCAGACGATTCAAAGAGCCAATCTTTGGACCAAGTAAAGCCTTAGAGCGTAAGCCCTACGGACCTGGTGAGCACGGCCGCTCAAGATTTAATCGTAAATCTGAGTATGCTATTCAGCTTGAAGAAAAACAAAAGGCAAAATACACTTATGGGTTGCTCGAAAAGCAGTTCCGTAATTTGTTTAAATCAGCTTCAGCCAAAGATGGCGTTGCAGGTGAGAATTTACTTCAGGCATTAGAAAGTCGTTTAGACAATACTGTTTTTAGAATGGGTTTTGCAAGAACCCGACGTCAGGCTCGTCAGCTTGTAACACACAAGCATATTGTTGTTAATGGAGGAGTAGTTAATATTCCTTCCTTTGAAATGAGTCCTGGTGATGTTGTTTCAATTCGTCCTAAATCGAGAAACCTTCTTGTTATAGAAGATGCTTTAGACGGATCATCAAGAAACAAATACAAATGGGTTGAAACAGATCCGAAGTCAAGATCAGGTAAGATGCTTTATGTTCCTACTATGGAAGAGATACCTGAAAATATAAACGTTCAGCTTATTGTTGAGCTTTATTCTAAGTAATTATAAAAGTTTAAGATCTTATTATGAGCAATTACAGCATTCAGATGCCTGAAACTCTTAACGTTGTTGAAGACAGCGACAATTTTGGTACGTTTGTTCTTCAACCGCTTGAAAGAGGTTTTGGTGTAACAATAGGAAATTCTTTCCGACGAGTTCTGCTCTCTTCACTTCCGGGTATTGCTATCAACGCCGTTAAAATTAATGGTGTTGATCACGAATACTCAAGTATTAAAGGAGTGAAGGAAGATGTCTATGAAATCATCCTTAACTTTAAGGAAGTTCGATTCAAGCAAGTAGAGCAAAGTTCTGGTGTAATTCACATTTCTAAAAGTGGACAAGGTGAATTAACTGCGAAGGATATTGATGATGCTACTGCTGAGTACGATGTACTGAATCCGGACTTGGTAATAGCCAACCTTGCTGATGATGCTGAGTTGGAAATTGAACTTAAAGTAGGTCGTGGGCGAGGCTACGTTCCCGCTGAAGAGATGTCGGTAGAAGAGGAAGATGTAAATCTAATTCCTATCGATGCTATTTTCACACCTATTAAGTCAGTAAAGTATAATGTAGAAAACGTTCGTGTTGGTCAGCGTACTGATTACGAAAAGCTGGTAATGGATATTGAAACTGATGGATCCGTTAATGCAAAAGAAGCTCTTACCATTGCTGGTAAAATTCTTAAAGAGCATATCGAGAAATTCATCACTGAAGAAATCGAAGAGCCATTCACACAAGAAGAAGAAGAAGTTGATGCTGAGAAGCAGCGAGTTGCTAATCTGTTGAGAACAAGTATTGAAGATCTCAATCTTAGCGTTCGTGCTTATAACTGTCTTAAGTCAGCGAACATTAATTCTATTGGAGAGTTAGTATCTCGCGATGAGCAAGACCTTCTTAAATTCAGAAACTTCGGTAAGAAATCGCTAAGTGAATTAGTTGAGGTTATCGAAGAGAAGAATCTTGAGTTTGGGATGGACGTATCAAAATATTTGGACTAAGTATAAAGGAATTTAAATCATGCGTCACGGAATAAAAGGTAGAAAATTAAGCAGGACAGCTGCTCATCGTAAAGTCACCATGCAATCTCTTGCAATGGCTTTAATAAGAGAGCACAGAATTACTACAACCCTTGCTAAGGCTAAAGAACTTCGTGGTTTTGTTGAGCCTTTAATTACCAGAGCTAAAGAAGACACTCATCATAATCGAAGGCAAGTATTCTCTTCTTTGCAGAATAAAGAAGCAGTAACGCAGCTGTTTACTGAAGTAGGTCCAAAGAGTAAGGATCGCCCAGGTGGTTATACTCGTGTTATCAAGGCCGGCTATAGAAAAGGTGATGGCGCTGAGATCGCAATCGTAGAGTTAGTAGATTATAACGACATTAAGCCAGAAGGAAGCTCTTCAGCTTCTGACGGCAAGAAAAAGACTCGACGTGCAGGAAAGAGTAACACTCCTACAACTTCAGTAGACGAGAAATCTACTAAAGAGAAGAAAGAAGAGCCTGCAAAAGCAGAAGATACAGAAGTAGTTGAAGATTCAGCTAATGAAGCTGATAACGTAGTTGCTGATGAAGAAGCAACAGAAGATTCTGCTGAAGAAAAAAAATAATTTAGGTACCAGTATATTTTAAAAAGCCTTTAAATGTATTTAAAGGCTTTTTCTTTCGGGTATAGATTTGCCAAAGGACTATACCCGAAAAGATGTCAAAAAAAGTTGAAGATTTATTAAGATAAAGTTGACATCTAAGTAAAATTAATCTTATCTTTGGTTTCTGTCACAAAAACGAAAAATACTTGTGACATTTGTTCTTAGACATGAATGAAGTATAGATCAGATTGTTTGTGCGAGCGAGAGCTTGTTCAATTCTTTTTACAGAATGACCAAGAGCGTAGGGTCAGCTCACAGAGTATATATTAGATATTTACAATGGAGAGTTTGATCCTGGCTCAGGACGAACGCTGGCGGCGGGCTTAACACATGCAAGTCGAAGGAGAAGGTAAGTGCTTGCACTTACTGGAGACTGGCGGACGGGTGAGTAACGCGTAGATAACCTGCCTATATCTGGGGGATAACATTCCGAAAGGGATGCTAATACCGCATAATGCAGCGGGGCCGCATGGCCACAGTTGTTAAAAGTTTCGGCTGGATATAGAGGGGTCTGCGTACTATTAGTTAGTTGGTGAGGTAACGGCTCACCAAGGCAATGATAGTTAGGGGGTCTGAGAGGATGATCCCCCACACTGGGACTGAGACACGGCCCAGACTCCTACGGGAGGCAGC
>TARA_R100000388_G_scaffold737_2_pt1 | contig 16412 bp, 14 predicted proteins | sample TARA_R100000388 | Tara Oceans TARA_R100000388 (sample SAMEA2620360) | marine metagenome | biome: marine biome (ENVO:00000447); feature: surface water layer (ENVO:00002042); material: "saline water (ENVO:00002010), including plankton (ENVO:xxxxxxxx)" | depth 5 m | reverse complement strand
GACTCGCGCAAAGCGTAAGGCGACGAAGGCCGGTAAACAGGTTTCTAGGCAACCGAAGAAGATAGCGAAGAAGACCCGCGCGTATAGGAAGGTACGATAGTGGCTACTAAACTTGTCACAAAATCAGTTGACCTAACCACGACGGGCCAGACGACGGTATACACGGTGCCTGCTAATCACTCGTCTGTGGTTCAGGCTATTATTTTATCTAATACGGATTCGACTAATCGAAACATACTTATACAGAGAGTAGCCGGAGGGGTTACAACAAACATATTCGAGGCGCGTGCCATATCGTCTAATTCCTCTGTAGCATTAGTGGATATGAATACTCCACTGTTTTTAGATGCGGGGGATGTTATTAAGGCTACGGCAACAACCTCTAACACTATACTCGTAACTGTTTCTGTTGAGGAGCGTTACGATCCTAACAAGTCATAAACAAGGGAGTAAATTATGGCTGCAAAATCTGATTATCTAGAAAAGAAAATTCTAGATTACGTTCTCACGAACACGGCTGACTGGGCACCAACTTCCGTACACTTATCTCTTCACACAGCAGACCCTACAGACGCAGGCACTGGTACAGAGGTATCTGGTAACGGTTATGGTCGTCAGGAAATAACTTTTAATGCGGCACACGCTACGAATGGAAGCACTACTAATAGCTCTTCCGAGACGTTTACTGCTAATGGTGGTTCATTCGGTACAGTAACGCATTTCGGAATATTCGATGCTTCTAGCGGTGGAAATTTGTTGTATCACGGCGCACTGACAGCATCTAAGACTATTGCTGACGGAGATTCAATCACCTTCGCTGCGGATTCAATCACCATTACAGAGGCGTAGATTTCATGTCGGAATCGAATGCGTACTATGAAGTCCTACCAGTTGTGCTTCCCCTCGTAAAAATTCGTTGTTATGACGAAAAGGGAAGAGAAGAGGTAGCTGTACTAGAAGACATTACGGGGTGGAGCCTTAATTCTGTGAATGATGCGTGTGAAGTAAAATTTCAAGAGTGGGTTGCGTCTAGGTAATGGCTACTTACTGGATAGACCCTTTTTTAGAGGCTACCACGCAGGGTGCAGGTACGACTGATACCTCTACTAAGGACGGCTCATATGCTGCGCCCTTTTCTCTTAACGATTTCATAAGCACCAGTAATAGTGCTATAAGCACGATAAATGGTACTAGTCTTTCTGACGGTGACGAATTGCGAATGAAAGGCATTGCCTTCAGTACGCTTTTTGGTAGTGAAGGAAATGTCTATGGCTACCACACCGTCGGCACCCAACTTACCACAAGCTATTTATACCCTGTAACTGGTAATAGCACTTTTGACGCCACGCCTAGTGACACTACTTCTAATTTATTTGCTTTTCAAAATAGTGATATAGCTAGCTATCTTCCTAATTGGAGTCACCCCCTATTTTTTGCGGGTAATGAACACAGCACTAGCAGCAGAGTAGCCACCCTTCTTCACTCGTTTATCTACCCTGTTATACATGTGCAGATGGGTCACAATTCCGCAAGCAGTACCGGAATTGAGCTTTTTAGAGTAAAGGATGAATACGCTAATATTATAAGTTATAGCTCTAGCCACCACTATTCTTTTAATATTTCTGTAAAAGTTACTTTGTCCGCAGGATGGACAAGTGAAACAGAACAAAATGGTTACAGCATTTTTGAAGTGTATGGCTCTACAAATTTTAGATATTTTTACATAAATTCTGCTAGTACAACCAAAATAAAATACGACTGTGAGCGCCTTATTTTTTGCCAAGCTGAACATCCCGGCGCAGCTAGTTATCAGGGATTGTATCCGGAATTTCACGAAAGTGATGCTAGGGGCGAGGCTACAGACCACGTATTTCCCGTATTCGCACTTAATTTTTTCTACATAACTAATTTTTATTATGGGGGTTACTCTGGAGATACGTGTGTCTTTCCTATGATTACTGGGGGGTTAGAGGGTTACGATAGTTACATAAGACTTTTTCCAATAAGTACTTCAGGTTCTGGAGCTACAACTACGTTTAAAAATTTTGTATCTGGTCAGTGCTACCCTAACTTTTTGAGAAGTTACAGTAACCACGCACATAAATTCGGAAATATGTATGTTAAAGCCTACGATGACTCTTCAGTTTCGGGTACACAGAAACTTTTGAGGTATTCAACCAGCTATCTACCTACCACTTCAGGTAATTCCGTTACTTATTTACAGAATAGTGTTTACTGTTCGCTGTCAGCGGGCGACAGTTCCGATACTGTTTTAGATAATCACGGAGGAACAGTCGTCTACGAATCCGGTTTGAAGAATCCCGGAATAGCTCCTCTAGCGTCTGTTGTACCCGACGTAGGAACATACGGCGGCTATCTAGGCCCAGTAATGGGAGGTGTGGAATCTGCTGAATCAAGCAGCCTTGCTCTTTTTAATTCAACAAAAACAATCAACGCGTCACAGAACTGGTATGACCCCAAGTTGACTCGCGACGGATTTTTTGATCCGATAAATTACACATCTTTTGGAAAATTTATTCTCGGCGGTAGTAACTACAAGACTACTGCTCACAATGTCGGTTTTAACGTAAACAGTGCTTTAGGCTCAACTGCTGCTCCGCAATTTTTAGTCGCATCTGCAGAACATAATGATTACGATGGAAAACCTATATCTTTGATAGGTGATCCATACACTGCGGGGACACATTTTCCTGCGCTTATGTACAACGACACTGTTAGCAGTACAGATGTTCTGGTTGGACAGTGGTGTGGAACAACGACCGGCAACGCATCTACACAGTCGTGGATACCTCTCGATCTCGCTGTTCCGAGCTACACTGCCGGATCGGACGATTTAAGAGCAAAAGTTGTTGTGGCTTATGCAGATGGAAGTAGTAATTCTGCGGCAGGGTCTATTCTTTTACGAGCGTGGCACAGGGATACCACTCAAACAGGTAATTTTCGCGTGTATAGCTCATCAGCTACAACCGTATCTGCAGGAGGTGACCCTAGCTCACCCACAACAGTTACTTTAAATTTAAGTAATGTGCCGACCAGTGGTCAAGAAGATATTACTAGCGTGTGTTTAGGTATTCGTCTCGACTTTGCTTCGAATACTAACATCCAAAAATACTACATAGTTTCCGCTGACATAGAGACGTACTAAGATGGCTTTACCGAGAGTAAGTGCAATAGGGTTTTACGATACCCTCACTGTTTCTGGACTCGGTTTTGTTGACGCAAACTTTTCCTCTGACGGTGCAGCAGCAACAGAACATACCGGTGCGGCTTCTGTGTCAGGTTCTGCTTCTGTTACTGCAGCGGCAGCACTTTCCGGAGACGGACAAGCATCTATTACCGGCACAGGCTCTGCGTCTGCAACTGGGGTACGAACTCAACTAGCATCAGCAAGCGTCACTGGCACAGGCTCCGTAACTGCTTCTGGAGTGCGAGTTCATCCCGGAACAGGCAGTGTCACCGGCACAGGCTCTACATCTGCATCCGTTACGTTTGAAGGAAAAGGCGCAGCAAGTGTCGCAGGAACCGCAAGTGCTATCGGTTCGACCACAGGTATTGTTTCAAGCGCATCAGCAAGCATCACCGGCACAGCATCTGTATCTGCAACGCCAGAAGTCACTTTAGATGGAGAAGCATCTGTTAGCGGAACTGGCTCTGTATCCGCAACCGAAGAATTTACAGCTAAAGGAGCGGCGAGTGTTACGGGCACAGGCACTACGTCTGCAGCAGTAACACTCACTCATTCAGGGGGAGGTAGTGTTACCGGTACGGGTAGTGCCACTGCAACGGGGGGATTTGTCTTTACCGGAGCGGGTTCAGCCTCTGGGCCAGCATCCGTAACAGCAGCAGGAAACTTGCTTGCGGACGTATCCGGAACGAGTTCTGCAACCTCTTCAGTAAGTTCTTCTGGTGACTTAGTCGCGGATGTTACATCCGGTATAACCGGCACGGCAACAGTATCCGGCGCAGGCACACTTACAGGAAAAGGCGTCGGGGCCGTATCCGGTGCAGCGACAGTAGTTGCGGACGGATTTCTTTCCTTCCGTTTCGATCCGGCGCTGTATGAGCGGGGCCGTGCTGTGCTTGTCAGTCAAGAGCCTGCACGAGAAGTGGCAATCCGTGAACCGTCAGATCGTATAATATACATTCTTCAAGATACGCAGCGCACTGTTTCTATCCGTAAAGAAAAGATACGGGTGATATCTGTAGCCCAGCCGCAAAAAAGATTAGTAAAGGTAGCATAACATGTCATTACGTTGGCCTGACAAAGACCCGGACGAACGGCTAGACTACACTGTAGACTGGTCTCGATACCTCGATCTCGATAGTGTAACCATAGCCTCTGTCGCGTGGCGTTTCATACAAGCGAACGGCACGGAGTCGAGTAGCTTGTCTGCTTCAGATACGTTTAATGGCATGACTGTAAACAGCATTTCGAACACAACTACGACTGCAACTATTGTGCTATCGGGTGGAACCGCAAACACAGATAACAAACTTGTGTGTGAGATCACAACAAGCACATCGTCTAAAACCAGTGCTGCTATTGTTACGAAACGAGTAATTAACTTGCGAGTGAGGGAGCGTAGCTGATGCCGTACAATTATCTCGATATCGTCAACGAGGTTGGCAGGCGCTTAAACGAGGTAGAACTAACAACTACCAACTTTGCTACCGCAAAAGGGTTTCACGGCACGATAAAGGATGCGGTGAACTCTTCTATCCACGACATCAATCAGTACTATCTTTACTGGCCTTACAATCACAACTCGGATGAGATCACGCTGGTTGCTGGGGAGACTCGCTACTCGTTTGCAGATGAAGCTAAGTATGTAGATTTTGATACGTTCCGAGTGAAGCGTGACACAAGTCTCGACTTAGGCAGGGCACGTAAGCTACGTAAGATTACATACGTAGAATACGTTGACCGTTACATAGATCAAGAAGATGAGACAGATACCTCGAAGGGTGGTGTGCCCGAGTTCGTATTTAGAACACAGGATGGTTACTTCGGCATCATACCCATGCCTGACAAAGCGTACACAGTTGAGTACGAATATTTCTTACACCCTGTAAACCTATCTCTGCACGATGACGTACCTATGATACCAGAGCCGTACAAACATGTGATCGTAGACGGTGCTATGTACTACTGCTACATGTTCCGTGACAACATGGAAATGGCTTCAATATCGAAAACCAAATTCGACGAAGGCATGAAAAACATGCGTAAAATACTTGTAAATGAAAACTATTATGTAAGGGCAACTTAACATGCCTGATCGTTGGCAGACGTACCCTATCGAGTTTCGTGGGGGTCTCATCAGTAACCTTAGTCCCTTGCAGCACGGCAGTGCCGCTCCGGGTTCTGCACGTAACCTCATCAACTTCGAACCGTCTACAGAGGGCGGCTATCGACGTATCGAGGGTTTTAGTAAGTTTAACTCGAATGTTGTTACCGGACAGAACAACGTACTGGGGATAACATTTTTTCGAGACAGAGTTATAGCAGCACGAGATCAGTCGGGCGGTGACCCAAAACTTTTTGCGGGGGCATCTGGGTCGGGAGCGTGGGTAGACCTGTCAACATCTTTGACTGTCGGAGCGAACTCTTCTCGCGTACGTTTCTGTAAGTACAACTTTGACGGTAACGACAAGCTCTTTATTGTTGATGGCATAGGCTACCCCCTAATACTTGCGGGTATAACTGCCTCTGATTTATCACAACTTTCCGGACCGACAGACTTACAGGGTGCCAGCCACGCAGTAGAATTCAAGGAACACATCTTTGCTGCAAAGGGTGAGAACCTCATCTTTTCTGCGCCATTCGAAGATGATGACTTTACAGCAGCTTCCGGCGGTGGTATAATCAACGTAGGCAGCACCGTAACTGATTTAATAGTTTTTCGTGAACAACTTATCGTCTTCTCTGAAGATCGTATATCGCGCATCGTCGGCAACAGCGTTGCAGACTTTCAGATGCAGCCGATTACGGACAACATAGGTTGCGTTGTAAACGACACGGCACAAGAAATATCAGGCGATGTCATCTTCTTAGGTCCGGACGGTTTGCGTACGGTTGCAGGAACAGAGCGCAACGAAGACTTTAACTTGGCGTCAGTAACTAAGCCAGTACAAAAAGAAATTGTTGCTCTTACATCTGGTAACACGTCTTTCTCGTCTGTGACAATCAGAGAGAAATCTCAGTATCGTATCTTCGGATTTGCATCGACGACGACAGCGGCAGCATCGAAAGGTATCATAGGCACCCAGATACAAGGCGCACAGGGCACAGAATTAAACTGGGCCGAGACGACAGGAATAAAAGCATACGTTGCAGATTCGACATATACGGGCAAAACAGAAACTGTAATTTTTGCAAATGATGACGGCTACGTATACCAGATGGAGTCGGGCAACAGCTTTGATGGGACGGACATCACAGCTAGTTTCTCAACTCCTTACTTTCCTATCACGGACCCCCGAACACGTAAGAGCGTGTATCGTGCTACGATTTACACCGATCCGCAGGGTACAGTCAACCTCGACTTCAATATGAAGTATGATCTTAGTGAAACAGGGGTTATCGAACCAGCAACAATTACTCTGGATAATACGTCTAGTTCTGGGGGAATTTTTACCTTTGGTGATCCGGGAGCGATATTCGGGACATCAACATACAGCGGAGAATCGCTACAATCTATTTTTGACACACAAACACAAGGCTCCGGATTCACTGTATCTTTACAGTTTGAGTCAAGCGGCACAGGCCCACCGTTCTCTCTCGACGCCGCAGTGATAGAGTACGGACAATACGGAAGAAGGTAATCAACGATGGCAGGCTACACTCGTAACGATACGACAAACCAGATTGCAGACGGCAACGTAATTAACGCTGCGCCTCTCGATGGTGAATTTGACGCCATCCAAGCAGCGTTTAACGTGTCGTCCGGACATACACATGACGGCTCTACCACAGGAGATGGCGGACCCATCAGTAAGCTCGGCCCGTCTCAACAATTAACACAGACAACGACAGCCCTAACACCTAGTAGCGACAATACAATCGATCTTGGTACGTCTTCTGCCGAGTTTAAAGACCTATATCTCGATGGCATTGCTTACATTGATCGCCTTATTGTAGCGGCTTCTGACGGTTCTGCAGACGGCGTAGGTTCACACTTGCAACCGCTAACAAACGCGTCCTTTGATCTCGGCTCTACTACCTATTTGTGGAACAACGCATATCTTGTCAACCTAAATGTTCGTAAAAACGATGCCCCTGTCATCACCCTGACCAACACGTCTACCGACATTCTTGCGGCAGATAGTGTTGGTTCTATTGTTTTTGAGACTTTAGATACACAGCAGTCAGGTGTAGATGTTGCAAAGATTGATGCTGTTGTTGTCGATACGCTCGATGACACGGGTGGTGATGACGTAAAGCTCGTCTTCCAGACCGGAAACGCAGAAGCCTTAACCACTGCCCTCACTTTGCAAGACGATGATGTGATAGCTCCGGACGATGTGTTCCTTCGCTCTGATGCTGCCGTCTTAAACTTTGGTGCGGATGACGACGTAAACCTTACACATGTCGCTGACACGGGTCTTCTTCTCAACGCCGCTATGGAGTTGCAGTTCCGAGATTCGGCTCTGACTATTGGTTCGACAGGGGACGGACAACTCGACATCGACGCAGACACAGAGTTAGAGATAGTTGCACCGACTGTTGACATCGACGCATCGACAGCCGTAACCATCGATACCGCTACCCTGACTATCACGGGCGCTGCCAACGTAACAGGTGACCTCGACGTTGACAACATCAACATCGATGGTAACACCATCATAAGCACCAATACAGACGGAAATATCGCTCTGACACCAAACGGTGCGGGCGAGGTAGACATTAGCAAAGTTGATATTGACAGCGGTGCAATCGACGGTGTGACTCTCGGTACGAACAGTGCAGTTACCGAAGCACAAGTTGATAATATCAACATCAACGGTAACTCAATCACCTCAACAAACACGGACGGCAATATTGGCATAGTGCCAAATGGTGATGGTAAGGTAAATCTCGATGGAGATGGATCGTCGGGTGGCGTCAGTATTTCAGACGGCTTGGTTGACATACGGACAGGGACGGGTTCACGTTCGCAAGTTAAGTTTTACTGCGAGGCGAGCAACGCACATGCACAAACCGTACAACCACAGCCACACTCTGCAGGTGTTACAAACACCCTGACCCTACCTGCGGGTGGTGATCAAGAGATTGTGGGTACAGATGCCACACAAACACTGACTAATAAAACTTTTACCTCTCCAACGCTGACTTCTCCGAATCTAACTTCCGCAACTTTGACTGCCCCTGTGCTTAATGCTGGCGGTGCGACTACTGCAGGTTCTATTCTGTTCAAGGAAGGCACGGACAACGGCACCAACTCCGTAACTCTAATTGGTCCTGCGTCAACCGCAGATGTCACCGTCACTCTTCCTGCTGCTGCAACGACACTTGCAGGATTGGCAGTCGCTCAAGAGTACACAGCGTCACAGAACTTCGATGAACAGACTCTGTCTGACGGTGCTACTATAGATTTAAACTTGCAAACACAACAGGTTTCTAAAGTCACACTGGGGGGTAACAGAACATTTAACGCGCCTAGTAACCACGCCGCTGGTCTAGTTTGCGTCTTGACAATCATACAAGACGGCACCGGATCACGTACTGCAACATTTAACTCCGCATACAAATTTGCAGGTGGCAGTGCGCCCACTCTGACAACCACAGCAAGCGCAAGAGACATTCTTGTGTTTATGAGCGACGGCACAAATCTCCGCGAAATCGGGCGTAGCCTAAATGTCAGTTAAGATGCAACTAGAGCAAACGATGGAACCTGCACTTAAAACCCAGATGCAACTCGAAGCGCACGAAAAGGAGTGCGCCATGTTTCGAGAACTGGTTCACGGGAAGCTGGACAGCTTAGACAAACGTATGTGGCGCTTAGAAGCGATGATCATGGGGAGTACGATTTTAGTCGTGGCTATGGTCGTCTCCGTATTTATGGGATTTAGATAATCATGGCAGAACCTAACAAAATATCTGACGATCAAACGATGCTAGATCAGATCAATGCACAAGCATCCGGACAGATGGACGGGGTTCCACAGGTTGTTCCGGTACGTCCGGTGGTTAAATCGGAGGAGATGCAAACGGCACCACAGCTTCAAGGGGATGTAACTGCATCAGTAACTACTGCTCCGACGACAGGTCTCGATGTAGGGTTGCCCGCTGCACCCACGCCGGGTCTTGGCACGTATGACAGTACGCAACAGATTGCGCCCGATATTACGCAGATGGAAGCTGCACAAATCGGGGCTGCACCTCAAATCGATATATCACAGATTCAGGGTACGGTTTCTGCGGGTTCTCAAGCGCAAGCTGCTACCGAAGAACTCGACGAGCGTGCCACTGTTCAATACCAGTTAGGAGAATTACTAGGCAGTATCGAAGAGGGTAAACCCCTTCCCCCGTGGGCCGCGCCAAACGCACGGAAAATTGCCGGTGTTATGCAGGCTCGGGGTCTGGGTGCATCATCTATGGCAGGGGCCGCTATAACGCAAGCGGTCATGGAGTCGGGCGTACCTATCGCAGCAGCAGACGCGCAGAAGTACGCAAACATCCAGCTAAAGAACTTGGACAATCGCCAGAAGACCGCCCTTCAGAATGCGGCGGTTGTTGCGGCAATGGACAAGGCTAACCTCTCCGCCCGCCTACAGGGTGCGGTGGTAAACGCGCAGCTTCTCCTTGCTACCGAAACCAAGAACCTCGACGCACGGCAACAGGCGGCAACCTTATCATACAACGCCCTCACGCAAGCTATCTTTAAGGATGCGGCAGAAGAAAACGCCCGCCGTCAGTTCAACGCCAAGAACGAGCTACAAGTGGAAGAATTCTTTGCGGAACTCACCTCGCAAGTTGAGACGGCAAATGCAAACAGGCTTGCCGCTGTCGAACAGTTCAACGCGGGCGAACTAAACGCACAGTCGCAGTTTAACGCTGCGATGCGGGACAACCGTGAGAAGTTCAACGCGAACATGCAATACGCAGTAGATCAGTCAAACGTACAGTGGCGCAGACAGGTCAATACTGCTGACACTGCTATCCAAAACGAAACAAATCGTCTCAACGCCCAGTTCGTTTTCAATGCTAGCCAGAATGCCTTGAACAACTTGTGGCAGAAGTACCGCGACAACGCGGCGTGGAACTTCCAGAAAACAGAATCGTACTTGCAAAGACAGCACGAGATAGGTATAATGGCTATGGAATTTGCTAATTCTAAAGCCCTGTATAATCAACAACAAAAAGATCAGCTTGCTGCCGGTATCGGCAACTGGCTGGCCTTGTGGTACGCGAATAGGAAATAGTTATGAATCTTAAAACTGGACTGATTGCATTAGCAGGAGCCATGATGTTTGGCGGCGGTGGCACACAAAAAACTAGCGGTGAGGGCAGTATGAATCTAGGCGAATCCTTTCTCGTTGCATCCGGGGCGATAAAGGGTAAGAGCGGTATGCAAGGTGTGCAGCCGTTTTCAGCCCCAGAGATGGCACGTCCCCGTACAGCAGGAGAACTCGCTGCGGGTTCGCGGAAAGCTACTACCACTCCCAAGATGGACCCCATCCAAAGAATCGTACAATCTGATCCTCGTCTCACTTCCGCAATAAATAAGATGTTCACCGAAAGCTCGAATCAACAGATGCGAGACTTCAATGCAAAGTTCGCAGTCCGTGCAACCACACCGCAGGGACGTAAGACTCTTGCCGTAAAGCAACCCGGCGATATCAAGGTAGTATAACATGGCTGAAGAACTCGTACCACAACGCGGAACAATCGAAGCAAAAGATCAGTTTGCTATGGCCCCTCCCGGTTTCGGCTTGACACTGGACAACGAGCGTTGGCCGTGGGGAAAGCCACAAGAAGCTGCTGATCCGGAAACCGTACTCCGTGAGGCCGTCGATTCGTTAGAGGTGCCGCACGTACGCGAAGAAATGATGAAGCTCCTCATGGTGGGTGCGTCTGTCGAGGCACTCGTCGAGGGGTATGTTTTTCAAGCGTTCCAAGAGGGCGGCTTCTCTCCGGACGTGGGCTTGCTAATCAAGGGGCCGCTGGCTATGTACATCGCGTCCGTTGCAGAAGATGAAAACGTACCTTACCGTCTTTTTGAAAACGACGACGCTCTGACCGAAGATGAAATGGATGACGCGACGTTCTTCTCAATGATGAGAGAAAACAACCCGGCTATGTTCGCGTACGTCAGTGAAACGATCAATGAGGGTGTTCGACAGGGACGTGCGCCCCAACCTCCTCGTGAGGAAAACTTTATGACGATGAAGAAGAAGGAATCGTAAGAGATGGGTATCGGATTCGCACTTGCATCAGGACTCGTTCAAGGGTTCACGCAAAACATCGGACGTGAAATGGAGCGTCGGGCTTCTGAAAAGGAAAAGCTCGAAGCCTATCGTATGGCTATTACGAATGCTGCTCTAACAGGCGGGGAAGATTTCAACAAGGCAAACGCTAAAGTTATTGGGGAGATGGTTTCAGCGGCAGAGGGTCGTCTCGATAAGCAGGCAGGTATCGATCTTTTTGGCACGGCAGGTGACTCTATTTTTGAGGGTGATAAAGATGCGTTCGAAGACTTGATTGCTAAACTGCAAGGCGGTGATCCTGCAAAAGCGGGTATGACTACTGCTAAAATTGGTAACCTAGAGTTTCTTGTACCTGAAGAGTATGCCGATCAACGAGGTCAGCCTCGCGGTGATATAATTCTTTATGAGGGCTTGAACCAGTTCGCTCTCGAAAACAAGGCTGCCTTTGAAAAACACTTTATTGACAACCCCGAAGACCGTGAGATTTTTAAGAAAAAAATCCCGCAGCTTGCCGGTACGTACTTGACTGCACGTACAACATCAACAGACGGTAACGTGATGCGTCACATGTCTTTAGATAAACTCGATGGGTACGGATACTTCGACAAGTTTTTCCACATCGGTTCGGCAGCAAAATTCGACGCTGACAAGACTGCGATGGTTACGGCTGCAGATAGTCCATTTAATGTCGATCTCCGCAATAATCCGAGCATGGTTCCCATCAGTGCGCGCCTGATAGATGGCAAGTCTGAAGAGGGAGCTATGGCTCCGTTCATCATGTCAGAGCTAACAACCTCTGACAATCGTCAGGTTTATAACGACGATATGCAGAATGCAATAGATCGCCTCGCAGTTGTCAACGGTATGTCGAGCGGACATTTCCTCTATAATTACTCTAAGCAGTTTGATTCTCTAACAGATTTTGCAGACGGTATGGAAGTTGTCACCGAGCTATACTTGCGAGGTGCTGCAGGAGACAAAAAGGGAGATGTAACTGCTGAACAACTAGCGTCTATTGGGGAGTACTTAGTAACAAACGAGCAGTTCAAAGATGATCCGCTGCTCCAAGCAAAAGCCCTCGTAAACTTCCGCCCAATGATTACCAGCCAAGCAGAACGTGACATGGTGGATGCGGGCATCAAAGACCCGGACTTCTTTAGCAGTAAGAGCTTCGAAGAACAGTTCGAAAAATCGTACGGAATCAAGGTGATTAAGTTCGAAGAAAAAACCGCTGCTCTAGACAGCGCAAACGACAAACTTAAAAGGCTCTATGAAGTCGCATCACAAACTACCTTTGTATCAGACTCGTTCTTTGAAACAGTTGCTAAACAAGTTATGGCAACATTTGGTGATACGGGTAGAGTTGATCAGGTTCTGGCTATTTTGGGCGTAGACGGCCTGTCTGACGAAGCCCGAGCTATGAAAAATCATTTAACAGCCGGGAAGGGTGGAGACCTCGTTACTATTGCAGAAAAGGACGTTCTGCGCTACATCATCGCAGCAGACTTGGCGAAGGCCGAAGATGATGCAGGTCGTCTATCTGACGCGGATATTCAGCGTAACCTCGCAAAGCTGTCAGGTTTTGGTGCTACCGATAAAGCAGGTGAACTCCGAGCAATTCAGACAGTGATTGACGATGTTGCAAAGAGGTCTCGTGACTTAGAGGTAACTCGCGGTATCGTAGACAAGCGCCGTATAACACGAGAGGATCGTAGACTCCTCGTAGCTGACAGACTCGCACGTAGGGCACGTCGGGCACACTACAACGTCATCAATCCAGCCTCTAAAACTGACGCTGCCCCCGTAAACACACCCGTTAGTATCGATCAGTTTAACGATTCTGAAATCTTCTTGAACAGCTACATCGATCAAAGCCAAAACATCACAGTTCCTCTGCAGAGAGGCGATCAAACACTTTCTATCATTGCTGTTCGTGGTAGGCTCGTCGATCCCGACGATGCTATGAAGGGGTATCAGTACTACGGCTTGCTTTCTGATGCCAAGACTATCGTACCCTTGACTGAAGCCGAAGCGGGTACGGCGTTAACTACGGCGCAGCAGATACAAAGCGGCGCAGCAGATAACGATCTCGCTTCGTCAGCAGCAGCCCCACAATCTGCTGCAATCATTCCGAACACGAACAAGGAGATGGTTGTCACCAACGAGGTGACGAGAAAGGGTTCGTTAGGTGACGGGGGAACATTCCCGTATGATCCTTCGGCTGACTTCGGAATGGGCTTTAGTCCCGCTGCTCCTGCTTCGCAAGCTGTTGCCGGACGCCTGACTCAAGGGGATTTGTTGAAGGGCAAGTTAGAAGAGCGTCCAAACGGAGACGGCACGTTTACTATCACAGACGGCGAAGGTAACGTACTCGGTAAATACACCCGTAAACAAGCGGAAATCGGCGGCAAGATGAGAATCGTGTACGATCCGGTTCAGCAATAAACTTTGTAGGATTTTATAGGTATGGCGACAAGAGCTAACGAACTAGCGGGCATTATCGGCGAGTTAAAATCCGTAGTACCAGCGGATTCGGGTATCGACATCGAGGCTATAGCTCGTGAGGATATTGCACGGCAGACGGGCGAAACTGCTGCTCTTTCTCCGAGTGAGATGGAGTCGAGCTTCATGTCGTACGTCACGGGTGAAACCGGGGCGGGCAAAATCGGAGAGTATACAATCACGGGTGTTCCGGAGATTGACAAACGTAACTACGACGCTCTCAACCCGAACGCCCAGATGTCTCTTCGTAACGCCTATATGGGACAGAAAAAAGTACCTGTACGTGAAGTCGGACAGCCCGTTGGGCCATTCTTCGGGCCGGAATATAAAAAAATACGTTTGTCCCCAAAGCTAGCCGCCTTACCCGAAGAGCAACGAAATTCCATCATTGAAGTACTAGAAAATCGTCAAAACGTAGCTCGTATCTTTTCTGAAAACAAGTACCAGCTACCCAAAATAACGCAAGACATTTTCTTGGATGCCTATGCTACGGGAGATTTGATCACTGAATTCGGCAAGGCTTTTCGTAATATCCCGGCTGACTTCGCTCGTATGCCTACTCTCGGAGCTATGGCAGTCAACGCCGCGACTGCTGGAGTTCAAGCAGTTAGGGAGGATGATGAGGAAAACGCACTCGACACTCCACTCTTTGAACGATTTTCACAACTCTTTCAACAAAAGATGCAAGGCTGGGGAGACGCAACTCGCTGGTATGAAAACTACCTCAACAAGGTTGACTTCCTCGACTCTGCCGCAACGGACTTACAGCAGTGGTACAAGGGTCAATTTTACGCGCAATACGAAGACAAGGAAGTGGCTGACGCAGCATGGAGAGCATCGCACCAGCGCGTAAAAACGCGTATCGTACGTCCTGAAGACCCCGACTACGATGCTGAAGAGGCTAAGTTTCAGGGTGCAGAGGGTATGCCGTACGTGAGTGAGTTCGACGAAAACGGAAACACTGTCTACGAGGATGTCCCTCTTCCGGTTGAAATGGTCGGCGAACTCATCGACCTTGCATATAACGATCTCGCTGCGTCAGAAAAGTTTGCTGTTTTTGCGGGTACGACAATCCCTTTAACACTCGGGTTGAGTGCCAACAGTGTCACTAAAGGCTTACTAGCCTCTAAGAAAATCCAAAAAGTTCGCAGAGAATCTCCGGGCGCATTTCGCAAACAGAACGGCGAGACGATGAGCGACTGGGAAGTGTGGAAGTCACTCAAGAAAGAGTCACCCGGACTTATGAAAGCGTTTAGGGCGACATGGCATTTGGCTACGGTTGGTGCGTTTCGTGTCAACAAGGGCAATGTCAACATGGGCACACAATTAAGTCGGCACCTCCAATCTCTAGCTGGCTATGATGATCGTATCGAACAACTCACTCGCTTTAGAAGTCTGCCCTTCACTATCGATCCGAGTGAGGCAGCAGAAATAAAAGCGTTGTCGCCTAAAGCTCGTAACTATATGCGTACTATCGAGAATCCAGATGCACCTATGGATCAGGTGCGAAAAGCCCGTTATGATTTAACTGAATTGTTCAATACGGAACTCACATCCACAAAGAAAGCTCTCAAGTCATACGTTCGTTCGTCAACCACAGTAGGATTCCGTGTTCCGGGCGCAACAGTCATCAACAACCCGTACACACGCAACCTCGTAGCTGACGACGTTATCATATCTACTGCTGTTGCCCTGTCTCCTGAAATCGTGCCGTGGGCATGGTCGGGTATGGAGAAGGAAACAGTAGAGACATTTTCTATGTTGATGGCCCCGCTGTTAGCTCCGGGCGCATCTCGTGGTGCAGCCAGACTCGCAGTGAACATACCTATCGGTGGTCCTATCGTCAAAGACATAGCAAATCTTTTTTCAAACGTACCCCTCGTAGGTATCTTTGCTCGTAATATTGTAGAGGGGCGTGACATGGCGCAACTCCGCAAGACTCTCGAAAACGAGGGTATGACAGTTACGGATGAAACCGTGCGTTCGTACCACGCCTTCAAACAAATCTATTCGAATCTGAAGCCAGAGTTTCGAGACCGCGTAGATCGTGCTTTTGAAAACTACGGCGAAACTATGGACAGTATCGAGACGAATATGCGTAATTCTCTCGATCAACAGGGTAATCGTGTCTTTTCTGATGAAGACATCGATGAAACGATGAGTGCTTTGCATTTGAGCTTGGCACAGGCTAGCGGATTATCTCCCCTAATTGCCATACAACAATCGTACGGTAGCGTACTCACACCAAGTATGATGCTCGACGACAAAAAAATGGACGCGGTTCTTGCAACTATGACGGGAGAAGAAAACGTCTATGAAAGTCTCGGAAGAATTCAGCAAGTCATATCCAAGAAGATACAAGGCAAGAGCGGAGTAAATCCGGAACTAAACGATCAGCTTCAAAAGTTCTTAGAAGAGGCAGGCTCGTTAATCCAGAGAGGCGAGGAAGGTTTGTCTCG
>TARA_R100000388_G_scaffold43018_1_pt1 | contig 16721 bp, 10 predicted proteins | sample TARA_R100000388 | Tara Oceans TARA_R100000388 (sample SAMEA2620360) | marine metagenome | biome: marine biome (ENVO:00000447); feature: surface water layer (ENVO:00002042); material: "saline water (ENVO:00002010), including plankton (ENVO:xxxxxxxx)" | depth 5 m | reverse complement strand
GCTGGTGCAAAACGCAGGTCAGAATTGGAGAAAGAAAATGACTGAATATAAACCATCGGGTGCTTTGTTTCGGGTGGACGAGAACAAAAGGAAATCTGAAAAATCACCAAACTACACAGGGACGCTTGAGTTATCGCGGGAAGTTGTGCTGGACTTGTATAATCAAATAACAGCCAACAACACCGCAGACAGGGCTAAGTGCCAACTGGTTGGGTGGCAAAAAACATCCAAGAAAGGCACAAACTTCCTGTCCATAATCGGCAATGTGTTTGAAGAGCAGAGGCAGAACAAACCGCCACAACAGCAACAGCAAACACTTACCCAAGAAGAAGATGCCACAATCCCATTCTAGAGTTCGTGACGAGGCGTATCTTAAAACCGTAAGGGGAGAGCCGTGTCTAGTGTGCGGCAAAGAAGGAGAGGCACATCACATAACCACAGCCGAGCCAAAGGCTATGGCTATGAAAGTTGGAGACAACTGGACTGTGCCTCTCTGTCACCCCCACCATATGCAATTACATGCCCATGGCAACGAGATTGAGTGGTGGGCATTACAGGGCGTCGAGCCAACTGATTGGGCTATCACTAATTATGCCAACTATCAGTTAGCCAAGAACCCTGAGATGGTCGAACACTTTGAGAATGTAAACGCCAAGCTTAACAAGGTGGTGGCTGATAGTCGAAAGGAGATTGATGATGAGTGGTAACTCTGAGCTAATCAAATACCCTGAACGAATGGCACAGCTTAAAAGTTATAGAGAACTTTTTATAGGCAAGCATACCCCAAGCGATATTGATTTAGCCTATGAGATTGGTGGCAAGGTTTTTGTGTTTGGTGAGTTGAAGCATGCAAATATAGGTGTGCCTACAGGTCAAAGGCTACTGCTACAACATATTGGCGAAGCTATATTCGAGGCTGGCAAAAATGTGCTGTTGTTCATTGCAGAGCATGACACAGAGCCAGACGAGATAATCAATGTGGGCAGACTGCCTGTTGTGTATATGTGGTACACAGTGGGCGGCGAAATCAAGACGATGGAAAACGTGAACAGGAATGTGAGTGATGTCTGCAACCAGTATATCAAAAGATTTGTGCCAGATTTATAGAGGGAATTATGAGCGAGTATAAAGAAGCGGCGTACAGTTTTGAAGCGGTTAAGACAGGGATGTCGCAAAGCAAAGACGGAATATATTTACGGATGGTCATACATCCAGAGGACTGCCCAGCCAAGCTACTGCTGGACAGGGTAGGCCAAAGGTATGGCGTGGCTATGGTTGCGCTGGCAGAGGATGAGACACCCCTGCATCAAGCCGAGAATGAAGCGATAAGAAAACTCAAGGCAAGCGCAGGAGCGTTACCGAGAGAAGATAATTTTCAAACCTTTTTGGGTGTTGAAAGCGAGGACGAGGCTGTCGCCCAGCTTAGAGAAAGAATTGGCATCAAGTCACGCACAGAATTTGATACCAACGAAGATGCTCGTAGAAGATTTATAGAACTTAGAGAGGAGTTCCAATTATGGCTGAAGAAAAAGTAACCGGAGGTAGTGGGCTTGAACTGCTTACACCCGATGATGTGGCAGGAATACTGCTCGTGTCGCGCAAGCATGTTTATAAACTGATGGCATCAGACAAGTCTTTTCCCAAGTCAATCCGATTGGGTGAAGATGTGAGCAAGAGGTCAATACACAGATTTAAAAAAGAGGAAGTAGAAAGATGGCTGGAAGCGAGACAAGCGAAGTAATATATGAACTTGAACAGAAGTTTTCTGTCACTCTGCACAATATGCCGGAGCGTTATGGCATTGGCTACGCCGTTGTTCGCAAGGGGGAATTGGTTGGCTTTGCTGATGTCAGGGTAGCCGCAGACCTTCTCTCATTCTATTTGCCGTTGGAGAAAACATTCTCGGCAAACAAGCTACAAGGGATAGCAAGCAAGCCAGTAGCCTTGTTCTGTCAGTGGCCTGATGAAATACGCTGGGTCAATCTGTGCCAGCCATTTGACTACATTGTAGGTGGGCAGAAAAAGAATGATGCGTTTATGGAGGTCGAGCCTTGCGCTGTGATACCCAGAGAGATGTTCATGTCATTGAAAGATTTGGAGGTTTAGATATGGCAAAGTTCGGAAAACAAGCGGCGAACAAAGGATGGAGCTTAACAAGGGCGGAACAATTTGTTGACAAACGGCTTGGTGGTGAAAAGGACATGAGAAAAGGGAGGTTTGCCCTTCCTCACTTGAGAGATTTTTACAATCAAAAAGAACTCAAGGGCGAAACATTGTTTGATAATTTTATGTCAGTTATAACAACCAATCGCAAGCATTTATGGTGCAACTATAAAGACAAGCTGGCGAGACAAAGGCTTGCTGGGATTGCTGTAAACCTGAGAAGCGCAGACAGGTTTGTTATCGCAAGCGACCTTCAAAAAGAAATTGCCAACGTAAGTTTTGAGGCAACGGACGAAAAGATTTTCGACATTATCAATAATGCCATACCTCCCTTTGATAATATGTGGATTGAGACAGAGAAGAACCCATTTTCGTTTACAGTGGAGGGCGGCGGCGACGGATACCTTGAGCAAGTTGGGTGGCACATACAACGTGCAGGAAGTTATTTTAATGAAAATAGTGTTATCGCTAAAGCTAACGAAAACATAATTGTAATAACTAAATACATTAAGTTTTCTAAAATGCTTAATCCATCAAGCGTATCAAAGAACATGGGAATTGAAGAAAAAATGGAGAAAATGCCCCATGATAGTTGTGGGTGTTATTATATATCTGACCTCTCAATTCTTGTTGGAAATCATACAATACCAAATGAGTTAATATCCGTAGGGTGGCTTCACTTAAAAAACCAGATACCAAACTTTGTGGAAAACGGTAACAATCCATTAAAGCCCTTGGGTGACAAGTGGCTCGACACAATAACAAACGGTCAGACACACATTAAAAACAATCTCATGGGCAGATTTGGTGTAACACATTCTTACGCTATGGACTTGGGGCATCATCTTGCGTGGGGTCACGACTACACTAAGCCACTGGCAACGCACAAGTTAGACAGAAGAAGGGCGTTAGAGTTTTATGGCACAAGCTATGGACACTACGAAGATGACCTGCGGATACTTGCTTGGGCTTTGTCCGACTTTAACTACAACTGGATATTTAAAAAACCTGCCACAAAACCAACCAGAAGAAACAGAAGCAAGTCTTTCCGTCAGGCTACCATAGAGACAAGGACGCTAGAGATAGAGCTACCCAAGCCTCGTGGCAAGGAAATGGACGAACATCAGTTTGGCGACGGCACACCACGCAAGTGGCACAAAGTCAGGGGTCACTGGCGTTATTATAAAAAGACAGACTATCGTGTGTGGATTGAGAATTACGAGCGAGGCGACAAGAAGCTTGGCGAGGTGCATAAGGACTACAAGCTAAAGCATAAGAAATAAAAGTTATCAATAACTTTTACTTGAAGCTTTCCATTTGATTGAGGATTTTGTTTCCTCGCAACGTCAAGGCTTGTATGTCCTCTGTTAACTCTTTAATTCTTTTTTCCCTAAACTCTTCTGACATCCTTGGATTGTTGCGAACCTCAGAGAGAAGTCTTATCAGTCTGTTCCTTGCGTTATCCACTAGCTTAAAAGCGCCCTGAACCCTTAACTCTGCGGCATACTTGTCTCTTATTCTTCTCTGCCTCTCCAAATCATTTCGTGCTATGGCGTCTTTAAGGTCAGCAACTGCCAAGTTTATATCTTCTCTACCCTCGATGTATGTCTCTGTGTCTTCTCTGGATGACACCGAACCGAACACCCGACGCACAAAAGGTATCGACCTCATGCCCTCTTCTGAGAATATCTCCGCAGGGTCTGTTGCAATCCCAACCCCGAACCGTCCAACACGCTCTGCAAACCTGCCAACACCACCTGTGAAGTAACCAAACAAAAACTCTAAGGCATCCGGTGATGCGTCTATGAAGCCGGGCCTCGCCGGGCTACCGCCAGTGAACTCGTTTAACCACTGAGCAAAGTCTTTGAAGAATGGTGATGTGGTAGACCAGTGCAACTGAGAGGCAGGTTGCGGTGTGCCGAATGGTGAGCCTTCCTTGTACACTGGTTTTTGTGCGAAGTCTTCGTTCTCTAACAAGTCTATGAAGGGGTCTATGACTGTGGGGGACGCAAAGTTCGCAAAGCTTTCTGTACCACCCAAGGGATTGAAGGCATCAATAGCTGTCATCACACCGCTTTCAAAGACTTCCCCTTCTGTATACCCACCTCTAGCGTACCGCGACAAACTCCTGCCAAAGTTCACAAAGGCGTTCATGCCGTATGGCATAGGTATTGATGTATACCCTCTGTCACCAAATCCAAACGGCAGGATATAATTATGCTCCAAAACATAATCAGGTATCTTGTCATAAACTTTTTGACCATCCTCGTCATCCTCTGAGAAGGCGGCAAGCAGTTGGTCTTGTAGGAAGCCAGCGACTAGCAAGCCTGTGTAGATTTTACGAACCTTCTTGCTTCTTACCGCCGCTTGCAGGAGAGCGAAACTACCCTGTATGGATGCGTTGTAGAACAGATACCATGAGTTAAGGAATGTTTTGTTTTGACCGCCCTTGGAAAAGTTAACGGTAACATTTCGGGCCGCCTGTGCCGCCCTAGCATCTGAGAACCCCCTATCCACCAGAGTTTTAAATGTTGCCAATCTTATTGTGTTTTCTACGACACTGTTAGAGTTCTCAATAAACTTCAGAAACTTAGAATCAATTACTGCATCGCCTATGTTCTTTAGTTTTTTCCAAGTCGTCTTGTTTGCTTTAAGGTCAAGAATACTGTCCATTTTGTCTAGACTTTGCTCAAGACCATCCATCATATTCAGTGCGCTTTGACCACCATTCGCTAAGAACCTATCGTAGTATGGGGCAATCTCTGTGTTTTTATCGCCCTTTATAATATAATTAATCAGTCCTTTTAAAGATGAGGGTAGGGCTTTGCTCACATCGGTGGCGATACCTTCAATTTCTGTAGCATTAATATTAGTCAAGCCTGTTTGGATATCACGAGCAAAGTTTGTAATAAAGAACTCAGGGTTATAACTTGTGTTCACGCCAGACAAGAAGCGATTTATTTTGCCCAATGACCTTGTAAGGAAGCTTGTAGTTTCTGAGCCAAAGCCTGTTGCGCCCTTCATGGCACGGGCAACTCTCATACTCTCGAATTGTATTTTTATTTCACGACCACCGTCTTTGACAATCATAATGTCTGGGTCGTTCCTATCATTAGAAGGGACAGAGCGCACATATCCGTTCTTATCCAACACTTTTCTTGTTTTAGATTTCTTCGTGACACGAGCCACACCTTTGACCACAGACTGATAGCCCTCCGGTCTTTCGTTCCCGTCCTCGTCTGTGGTGTCTATTAACTTCACAAAGCTGAGACCAACCTTGTTTCTTTCCCCCCTGTCTATTGCCCTTTGATGTTGCATGATTAGCTGGGGTATGATGTCTGATGGGTATGAGTTCCTACCTGTGGCAGTTATATTCTCCTGCCCTCTAGTGCCATACTTATCACGCAGTCTCTGTATAACGACCTTGTCTGCGCCATCATTGGGGTCAAGGTCTAGGCTTTCAGCAAACCCTTTAAGTGGGATGTAGTTATCGTAACGAGGATACGGCACACGTCTTTGGCTTCCTTCATATGTAATCTCAGCATCCCTGTCTGGCTCAAGGCCGGACTCGACGTTTATCCTTTTTACCTCTGCCACTATGCCCTGCACCTGCTGTGCTATGGCGTCAACACTAGCCAGTATGTTTGGCTGTCCTTCAAATGCGGCAATGATTTGGTCTGCCTCTGTGTCGGTCATGCCTGAGCCGCTTGTGTTAGACTCATCAATCTTTCTTATGTGTGCGTTTCTTTCCTTTGCGTGAAGCGCATAGAGATAGGTTTCCACCAGAGCAACTCTGTTGTCCTTGCCTAGAGACCTCATAGTTTTAAAGAAGCCCATTCCCTGCGGCGATGTAATCGCCAGCAAGCCGTCAACCAAAGCCTTGGGCGGCTCAAGATTTTTGATGGCTTGGAGTAGCGGTGCTTGGAACTGTTCTTCAGCAAGGCGCAGTAAATTTCCTGTCTTGTTATGATATTGTTCTTCTTGCAGATAGGTGTCCATAGCATCGGGGATATCGTAGCCAAGCTTATTAAGCTCTTCGACCAACTGTCCGACAGGCAAAAACTCATCTTGGAACTTTTCAATCAGACTATCTACTGTCTGCCTTGTCTTGTCTTCTGATATCCCTATGGCCTTCAAGGGGACACTCAATATGTTAGATATTGTTTCGGCAGACTTGCCGTACTGCATAACACTTTTGGCTACCCTTACGTTTTCGGGCATGTCTCTTTGTGATGACAGCACAGGATTGGTCGGCAGTATGCTGTACTTTTTGCCCCTGCTTCTGTCCTCTAGCCTTATATCCCCTTCTTTAAAGCTTGTCAGTAGCTCTTGTGTTTCCATTATTCTTGACGCGGCAGGCTTCGCTTTGTTGAAAGGCTGAATAAATACAGTTTCTACTATATGAAGTTCACCTATTTTTCTTTGATTGTCTGGAAGCTCTGTCATATAAGCTTGCAAGGCAGTTCCTTTAGCCCCAAGATTAAAAAGGGTAGGCTCTCTCTCGGACATTCTTCTTTGCTGTTTATCAGAAAACTGAACCCGTCTTGTGATTAATGACACATATTGCGGGAGAAAAATGCCCTCCTCGTTCTTTATTGGCTTTGTTCCATTTTTTCCACCCCACAAAAAGTGAGTTCGATAACTTTCAAGTGGATATCGTGTCGATTGTCCAAACGGTTTTCTGTAAATTGTATTTGGGTCTAGACCTTCTCTTATTATCTCTTGTTCAGACATGGTTGCCTGCCCATACATAACTCCGTCAAAACTTATTAGGTCTTTCTCATCAATCCGTTTATTTGGGTCTTGGTTTCTGTTGTAGTTCACGGTTCGTGTATAATTTCTTTCTTGTTTTTCTAGTTGACGACCTAAAGCAGACAGCATGTCCATATAGCTATCCCACTCTGTGTTCTCTGCTATAAATTTAGCCCTTGCGCCCCTGTCTTTTTCCTCAATGTGAGCCGCGCCGTATCTTGTGCCTGCGCCAAACTCATTTCCGTTTGGCAAAACAATTAACTTGTGTTGCATAGTGAAATCACGAAACTTGCCGTACACTGCCGAGCCATCTGCGGGATTTTCTATCAAGGCAAACGGGGATGCGTTGGGGTCGTATACCGTAGTCTGACCGGGAACAAAGGAGAGTTTTGGAAGTTTTTTAACAAGCTCACGGTCTTCTTTTGAAACTCGTGCATCTTCCGCTAGGCTGGTTACTCCTGATTCCCTTGGTCGTCCGGCATATATCGTGTTGATTTCTTTGTTCGCCGTCCAGCCATATCTTTCTGCGATGTCTGTTTCGGCATCCGCGACTGCGGGATAAAGTTGTGTGACGATATCTTTAACCCTTCTTTGAATATCGGGTCGTCTTCCTTCAAGTTCTCGTAAATAACCTTCGCCATTTTTATCTACACTCCAATCATTCTCAATGAGATTGCTCTCTGCTTTAAATTGTTTAACCTTTATTATTTCCAAGCCCAAGGCATCGCCAAGTCTGCTTGCCACCTCGCCCATCTTACGATGAAATTCTGCGTTAGTCTTGCCTTTTTCCCCAAACCAATTAATTACTCTAAGCCCACGCCTGTCCGCAACTCCGCCTCCGGCGTCGCCACCAGTGAGACCAAATACATCTATAATTATATCAGTAGAAAGTTCTGACTCCTCGTATGTAAGAGTTCTACCTATATCAATTAACGCACCATTCGACTCTTTGGTAGATAAACTATCCTTGAAGTATGGTCGATGCCAACCAACAGAGTTTTGCTTAAACAGTATCCCAACAGCCATCGCATATCCATCTAGCAAATCTCTAGTGTTAGGGTCTAAGTTCTTGGGTCCGCCCTTAGCTTGTGGAGCGTAAGTCTCCAGTTGTGTTCCGGGGGAGACTGTCATCTGCCCCTCTTCAACAAAAGAGCCGGGCGCTTCAAACAAATCAGGGCTGATTAAATCTAATCCTTGCGCTATGGCATCCCCGCCATTATCGCCAAGCACAGCTTGAGACAGCCTTGAATGAAGGTCTGCTAACTCTACAATTTTAATATCTGGATTGTTTCTTGGGTCAGTTTCTGGGAAATGATTTGTTGCCAAGCCGGGTCTTGTCTCGAAAGATAGTTGTGCAAGGCTATCCTGCATAGCGTCTATGTAATCTTGGGCGGGATACTCTCCCCTACTGTCTGTTTCCAGCCCTAGTAACTCACCCCTGATGCCCACCCATATGGCGGCCTGAACCTGCTCGTTCTCAAGGCCGTGCTTGTCAGCAAGTCTTTGTATCTCAGCGTTCATAAACTCTCTTTGCGGAACCAGAGGTTTTGAGCCTTGCTTTTTTACTGTTTTATCGCTCAATCCAAAAGCTTTTAACATCCATAGGTCTAATGTAATGTCTTGTGTATCGCCATATGTCTCTGGGTCGATATACTTCATCATGTTTTTGTAGAAAGCGTTTATCTTCGGACCTTGTGGCTCAAGACCTTTTGCAAGACCTGCAAGTTTTTCAATGCTTGATAAGCCCTCACTCTGTATATCCTGACCGTAAGCCCACCTGTAGTAAGCTCTAATGCCACGCTTTAGATTGTCCTGTAACCCTGTATTGGCACTGGTATCAGCTAAGAAGGCAACCATCATCCTTGCTTTTTCAAGGTCGCTACCGACCAGCTTCATAATTGTTTTGGCTAAATTTTTATACCAGTATCTTCCATTGACTTGAGATTTTACAAAGCCATCAAGCTTTCTTCTTAGAGAGCCTAACTGTTGAGCGTTTTCAATATGCTCCATTCTGGGTATGAAAGAGTATCTTGTGTCTGCTCCATCTGGATTGTCGTTTTCTAGTTGGTCAAACAGCTCTTCTTGCACTTCCAGCTTGCCGTCTTCGTTGGCAGTCTCAGGCAGAACAAATGAAACCCTGTCCTTCCTGCTTTGTACCTGCTCTTCGGCAGTCCTGCTGTCCACCAAGATGACATCTGCGCCATCTATAAACACCTCTGCTTCAGGCATATCTTGATTTTGTTCACCAACAACAGCATCCATAGAACCCTGTATGTCGATTAGCCTTACATAATATTTTTGAATTAAGCCGCCTTGCAACCAACTCATATATGGGTTGCCACGCTTCCTTGCGCCTTCTTTAGTAAGCACTGTGGGGTCGGTGGTAAAACTAGAAACGCCTCTTTCAGATAGCTCGCCACCACGATAGACAGCCACAAACCCAGTGTCGTTGTTATCCTTTCTTGCTCTGTCTCTGAAGGAATCATTTGTTGCTTTTCTAAACGCATCTCTTATTGCGGCTATATCACGGGCAGTAACAAAAGCTCCCTCACTTTTTATCCACTCTCTTACAGAGCCAAGGGTCGCATCTGCTGGCTTAGTGCCGTATTCACCCAGCGCAAAGGCGTTAAAAAACCCTGCGATAGCGTTATCAAGTTTAACGTCTGTTAACTGCGGGACTGTTCCGCCCTCCATGATTTCATTGAATAGTCTTGCGTCTACCCCCGCCTCAATGCCGGCCTGCGCCTCTTCGATAAATACATCTATTGAAGACTCCAAGTCTATGAGGTCGTCATACTGACGTGTCTCCTGAAGGTAGTTGCGTAAATCAAAGCCCTCAGCTACCGCAGGAAACCTTATAAGGGCTGTCTCGAAAAAGTTACCGTTATCTTTTAGGGCTTCGAGCTTACCGCTTTCCCTGCCAACTATCCTGTTTAGTCTGTAAAAATCCCTAAAAAATCTTTCGCTTGCAAAATTATACGGCCCATCAATAAGAAAGTTGTAGGCATCAGGGACGTCAGCAATCATCTTTTCTATAGCCGCGCCCAATTTTCTTTGCCTATCATCCTCTAGGTATTGGGCATGGGGAAACCTCTCTACAGGCAGGATGGAATACTTGATATTATCTGCATACCTTTTGGCATCTTCGATAATGATGTCATCGGTCAGAAGCTTGTCGATATCTTCTTTTGTTTTGGCAACAGCAAGACCTTTTTGTATGTCGCCTATCTTGCTGTAGCGAACCCCTTTGTCCATATTCTGTAGGGCTTCGTCTTCTTTGGCGCTTGCCCTTCTCTTCTCGCTTGCTAGTTCACCACTTTCTATGGACTCAAATATGCTGTCTGGCGTTGTAAACCCAGTATCGCCAAGACCTTGAGCCAAACCTTTAAAGAAGTTCAGGATACGCTGGAACAAGTTGCGAGGTTTACCTGCAACATTCAGCCTGCCTGCCGCCCACAATCGGAACATTTCTGCGACGGCCTCTTCTTCTATGATTGATTCAGGAGCGCCTGAATAATACGCCTTTGCTCTCTCGTAGAAGGTGTAAGACCTTGTCGTTGTTGTTCCGTCTTTGTTGACCTTTACAAATTTTCTTTTCTTGGCGGCGTTGGTAAGAACACTCCACTCTTCTTTTGTAAACAAACCTAGGTCATAGAGTGCGTGTATAAGCTCATGGTCAGCGACACCCATAATCTCTGCGGCAAGCGTATCTGGGTCTGTTTCTATCCCATGTATTGCAGAGGCAACCTTTAGAACTTTTGTGTTGGGGTCATATGTACCCTGCACAACGCCGCTAGACGGGCCGAGTATCTTCGGCACAACCTCTACCCCGCCTATGTCTTTCAGCACACCAACCTGAGTTAGCCTTTTCTTTACCGCATCTGCAACATCCTGCACGTTGTTCTTAAAGTTATCGGTAACTTTTGCGGCCTCGTTCATCTTTGTTCTGGATTGATTTTGCGCCTCAGTGTTTAGCTTCGGGCCAGCTTTCCTAAATCCAGTTTTTCTTTTTGACCTGTATCCTTTGATTGTTTTTGCCAAGTCATCAAGCGTTTTGCGCTTCTCAATAATTGTAGACCTAGTCGCCTCTATATCTATCAGCGCATTGTTATAATCATCTGGAGATTTTAGGCGTAATTTCTCGGCTTTTTTCTCGTCGGCCTTCAACTTCTGCTCTGCCGCCTCGACGCTTGCCTGACCCTGTGCAAGCCTTTGCTCCGCTTCTCTAAGTGGCTGTGCCTGCACCCCTGCTGACGAGGTGGCGGCATACTTGTTCTTTGCGTATTCCTCTAAGACGCCCTCTGAAAGCATCCTTTTGCGTATAGAAAGCGCACTGTCCCTCTTGACGTTGGAGGCTTTCATTATGTCTTTGATAGAAAGGTTGGCGTTCTTTACCACCTTGCCTGCATTGTCTCTTGTTTTTTGTATGGCAAAGCGCACGGCTTTCTCGTACTGTGACCACCGAAACTTTTCAGGCGGCAGGAAGTTTCCGCTTACAGCTTGTTTAGATGTTAGTGGCTTTTGTTTCTTTGCCTCTCTGTTGGCGACTTTGAGACCAGCGACCTCTCGCAGTTCCTCCATTGTTATGGTGTCTGATGGCGGGCGACCAGCAGAGCGTCTTGCATCTCGTATCTTTTTTCTTTCAGGCACAGAAAGCTCTGACAAAGGAATAGCATCGAAGCCAGTGTTAAGCTCCTCATCTATATTAAGAAGCGCTTGACCACGGCGAGTTCTGTCTATGCCCTCTCCATCAAAAAGGATTTGGTCTTGCTCAACAACACTTAGCTGTTCGTTATCTAAAACTGACAGCCCCTCGGCCTCTAAGTTTTCATTTTCATATTGCGCGACGTTTTGAGCCATGACATCTGTGCGCTGTACATCTTCTTCAAAATCTTCTGTAAGCTCGTCTATTTTTTCTTTGGTAGGGTTCTTGCCAGTGGCAACATCAATAGTACCCCGTATGCTACCACCGACCAAGCCACCAGCGACTGCCGCTTCAAAGTATTCTTTTTGCGCCTCAGCACTAGTTAGGTCTTGCCCTAACTGCATCCTGTTAAGTATCGCTTGACCAAGCTCTGTTGGTGACTCGACAGCTATACCCTTGACAGCGCCCGTGGCAAACCTTCCCGGCACTGTACCCATAGGCTTGAACTCAACCTTTGTGAGCAATGGCTTGCCTAAAATCTTAGCCCCGCCCAAGATAAACAGGTCAGACAAGCCTTCTAACGCCGCCGAACCAAGCCCATATAAGGCCGCCGCCCCTACATCCACCTCTTTCTGCACACCTTGGGCAACAAGCTCGTCTTCGTTAAGCAAAGCACCCCCAAACATATTGACCCCAAACTGTGTAGCTACACTACCTATGGCGGTGTCTACGTCTGAAATAATTCCTCTTGCTTTTGGGCTAATATTTTTTGCAATTTTGCCTATAGGCGCAAGCTTTCTTCCAGCTATAGAACCTGCGGCAGATATGGCAAGATTTGGAATATTTTGAGCTACAAGCTGACCCGTATATCTAAGTAGGTCTCCTGCGCTATCAACATCATCTGTGCCACTATACTTCAGGAGAGTGTTAGACAACTGCTCTTTGTTGGTTTCTACGATGTTGCCAAAGCCTTCTGCTATGCTTTCAAGGCCTAGCCGATTGGCGACCTCCTGCCCCGCCCTAGCAGTAGTTAACTGTGACTGGTCTATCGCTGAACTAAATGCGTTTTTCAGGTTTTCTAAGTCAGACAACTCTTCTGGTGCTGGGCCGAGGTTAAAGCTGTCGTTGAATTTGGTTTCAACAATGTTTGAAAAGTCTTGAAGTTCTTGTTCTGTGGGGGCGTCGCCCGCAATATCGTAGCTATAAATCTGACCAGAGCGACCCATTCTTTGTATTTGCATGGGAACCCCTATTAGTTCACTTTCAATACATTGCTACCTTGTGTGACGCCCATAAGCTGTCGTTGCTGTTGCACAAGCATATCTATTTGTCTGTCTATCTGCTCCCTAGCCGCTTCATCTATAGTTCTTTCTCGCTCTGTCTGCAACACAGAGATGGTCTTAGCTATTTTGGCAAGCTGGTCAATTCTGTTCGGTGGTTTTGTGGCATCAAATAATTTAATTCGTGTGGCAAGTCTGTCCGTAACAGCTTTATTGTATGCGGCATCTGAGTCTTGCAATGTTTTAAGGCCAGCCAATCCCGCTTTACTTGCGGCTCCAGCAAAGCCACCCTCGTCGGGTTGCATCAACTGAAAGCCTGCGGCGGCAAGGGCTAGATATTTATTCATGTCAGCATCTCTGACAGACTTTTCGGACAACTCATCGTACTCATCTAAAAGTTCTTGTAGCTCCTGCTGGCGAGGGTCTGGCGTTAAATCAAGCCCGCCTTGCTCAGAGTCAGGCCTGACCTCGTATTCGTTCGTCAGTCGCACTCCTCCTTCTTCCTCGTCGTCGTCGCCACCGAAAAAAAGTGAAGCGGCCCCCAGCCCAAGTGAAGCTCCTATACCATACTTACCGCCATACAAGTCAGAAAAACGAAAGCCTCTTTTGCCTACAGCGCCTTTTATGGCATCACCCCCGACCTTGCTTGACCTTATTGCGGATAGCCCTCTTGGAATTAATGATGCGCCTCGTGCCAGTCCGCCCGCGATAGCCGGAATAAAAGGTGCGGCAAGAGCCGCATGCTGTACGCCATCACTGTCCACTGGATGGCTTGATGCAAGCCCGCCCTTTTTCATAGCCATAACGCCTGAGTTCTGCGCCATGTCTGTGGACGGAGCCATCTGTGCGCTCATCTGCGTCATCTCTTGTGTGGGTACACCAGCAGAAGCAACCAACGCCTCGGCAACTGTAGGAGCTTGTTGTGCCTGTCTTGCTTGGAAGTCAGCCTTCATTCTCTTACGACGATTGAGTTCGCTCAATACCAAGAACTGCGGCGCGCTACCGCTTGGGCTTTGCATTTCTTTTATAAGCTGTTGCTCAGAAAAATCTTTAAGGGCTTCTTGAATGTCTAAAATATTCATGTCTAATAACCACCCATACGACTGAGGTATTGCTGTAGTCCTATTGCACCAAGACCAGCACCCAATGCCGTCTGTGCTGGGTTGGTGGGTAGACCTGCCCTTTGCGCGATAGTCTGCGTACCCATCGGAGTTCCTCGAAGTATCTCGTTGAAGAACCGCAACTGGTCTTTTCCGTAATCTCTTTGCCTGATAAAGTCCTCATACTGTAAGTCCAAGGCCGCTTGTTCTAATGCTGACTGCTCTTTACCGATTGTGCCAAGCAATGTGGCGGCCTCTACATCGCCAGCCCTAGCTAACTGTTCTAGCTTTGCAAGTTGCCCGGCGCTTGTTACAGCCCTATCCATAGCATCAAGACCAAACTTAGCCGCCAACCTGTCCTCAGTGGCTTGCGCCCCCTGCACACGAGCAAGCTCTGCGGCCTCTGCCGCCTGAACCCTAGCTCTTTCTGCCGCTTCTTGGTCTCCAGCACGAGCAAACTCAGCCGCTTGGTCTTTCATGCGGTTTGACATCTCCATATATCTGCGTTGCTCTTGAGTCATGCCAGCTTCACGGTCTTGTGCAAATTGTTGCATTGCCATCTCAAATGCTTTTTCCTGACCAGTAGCTTCTAAATCAGCCATTCTGTCTAGGTAATCACTCTCTGCCGCTTGCTGAACCAAGAAGGCGCGAGAACCTTCTAGCCCGCCTGTTTGCTTTGCAATGTCGCTTTCCCTTTGTACGCTTTGCTCTTTGAAATCTTCTGTAAGGGCTTTCTTCTGCCTGTCAACAACAGCCTGCATGTATGGAGACATATAGTCATCCATCACGCCTTCATCAGTAAACTTTTGCACATCACTATAATCAAATTTCTCAAACTGATATGGGTCACGAAAATCCATTTGGTTGAAGCCATACTGAGAATACTGAAACGGCTGTGCGCCCTGACCATACGCCGCATCAATAGCGAACTGAGTACCCATCCTTGTAGCGTCCATAGCATCAGCTATTCCGGGCTGACCCGTTGTCGCTAAATTTCTAATTAGCTGATTAGCCATTTCAGTATCTTGAGACAACCCAGCCAATCTAGGGCTGTCATAAGGCGTATATGGTCTAAGATACTCACTCTCCGCACGTTCTAAGTTGCGAAGCGCATATGGCATAAACTCTTCAGGTATATCTGTTTGAGTTACCGTTGACTCGGTATATTGAGGTCCACCACCACTTTTGTAGCAAATGTTTTGATTTAGCTTTTTATCAAGCCACTTATCCCCTGTCGTAATTGTTACGCCAAGAATGTCATCAAAATCATTTTTTTGTTTTTTCGTCAGTATCATAAGGGCTTCCTATATCCACTCTATATGCAATGTAGTTCGGCTTCCATCCATATCGTTCCAAGGCTCTACCCCATGCCTTGCGTCCAAAACCCTCTAGTTGTTTGCAATTATTAGTTTTTGCATATTTGGTCAAAGTTTCAAGAACCAAATCTAACCACTTCGACATTTTCTTTCCGCCCACCCAGTCTATACAAAGACTTTTCATGTACGGATAAGACTGTATCCTTGTGCAAATAGCCGCTATTGGAACATCATTTTCATAAACAAACCACAACACCACATGACCAGAGCTTATAAACGAATATATATCAGTTACATGATATGTGTGTTCTTGTGTTCTAACAGCGCTTTCCAGTAATTCTCTCGCTTGCAACCATACAGTGTCAAGCGCCTCCCTAGGAATAGCTGTAAAAATCATACGGGCAACATTTCCTCCTGTGGCACTTGTGGCGGCTGTTCCGTCGTGCCTGTTCGTTTCATGCGTACCCTTTCCATCATATCGTAAAGGGCTTTCGCGCCAGCATCTGATGAGCCGTTACCTAACCCGCTAACTACGTCAGCAGGGACAACAAACTCATCGTTAGACAACACTACATCCTGCTTGCCGTCCTCTAGGCTCGCTGGTATTAGGTCGTCCATTCCATCTCCTGCACCTTTCATAAGGCCGTCATTCTGTACCATGTTCTCGAAGAAGTCGCCACGCTTCACTCTGTCAACCAAGTCCTCAAGAGCATCTTCGCCGTATCTACTAATAAACCTAGCCAAATCAATCTCTGGTTGCTCTGACATTCCAGCAATAGCCCTAACCGCACCAGTAATAATCTCTTTGTCATTGGGGTCTTCTTTTGCGCCCATAGCCTCTGCAAGCTTAGGAGCCATGCTTACGATGCCGCCCTCTTCCATATATCCCATTTTGTTCCTAACTTCTTCGGGAAGCTTGGCTAATCCGGGGTTATCGTCAGGCACTTCTTTTAGATTGCCACCTTCAGCAAGAGACACTATGCCGCCTGAAGATAGCTTCAATTTCTCTGGTAATGTAACATCACTAATTTGCGCTGGGCCAAACCCAAAGTCTCTTTCTACTCCAGACCTAATTCCGGGCGTATCTATAGTCACGCCTCTACCCACACCCGTTGGAGGTGGGGGTGGTGACGCCACTCCGGGGTCTGCAAACTCGCGCCTCTTCTTAGCTGGCTTTTGCTCCATCGGCTGACTTGCCATTGCACCTAGGCCGCCTGTCGCGCCTGCAAGAAGAGTTTCTTTGGTAAAAGTGGGATTAAAAAGGCTGGTTTCCGGCCTTATAAATTCGCCAGCCCCCGGCAGGCCAGTTCCCGGCCTCATCCTTGGAAGCAAACCCTCTGTTACTTGCGTTGCGGAGGGCGATGGCAGGCCACTCAAACCCTGTGCAGTTGCGTCGGGCATGCCCATTGCCTTTAGTAATTCAGTGCCTTGGCCTGCGGCAGACCCTGCTGTTCCTGTGACATTA
>TARA_R100000388_G_scaffold9603_1_pt1 | contig 16856 bp, 2 predicted proteins | sample TARA_R100000388 | Tara Oceans TARA_R100000388 (sample SAMEA2620360) | marine metagenome | biome: marine biome (ENVO:00000447); feature: surface water layer (ENVO:00002042); material: "saline water (ENVO:00002010), including plankton (ENVO:xxxxxxxx)" | depth 5 m | reverse complement strand
AAAACCCGAGTTTAGCTAATGAGTTGAGTCAGATCACAGAGGATTTTAAGGACGACCCCGTAGGAGGTCAGACGGCACTTATGAGATTTACGGCTGATAATTCTTCAGCTTTATCAAAAAATCCCGCTCTTAACACCCAAGTCCGAATTCAAAATTCTTTTTTTGAAAGAAAGATCGCCGAGAAGAAGGACGAGGAAAGGCGAACTGAAGAGCTAAATCTTGCAAGAGCGTTGACTTACCGCCAACTTGGACAAGTAGCAGAATCAAATGAATATTTCGAGCGATTAACAAACCCAGAGTCTATTAAGTCATTTGAAATTGGAGTTGAATTACAACGACAGGCCGCTGAAAAAGACGCTGCCGCCGTCTCCAAAGCCAATCAGGAGGCTCTTAAGGGTAGGCAGACTTCGTTTGGAAATCTTGTAGAGGGTCTTGCTGAGGCGGTAAAAGGAATATCGCCTCAAGCTCCTCCTACAACTCTTTTCACCAAGGGTGATAGTCAGGTAACACCTCCAGAACCAGAAACTCTCTACGACAGAATAGAAAGAACCGAAGGAAGGTTTTTAATATATCATGCGCTGACCCAGTCTCTTAAATTGTTCCCCGATGAATTTAAAGAGTATCAAGGGAAGGATATGAGGGACATACTCAAAGGACCAGAAGGGGAATTGTTCTTGCAAAAAGCCTACAATAAACTTAATGTAGCTGCCTTGGAAGGGAGTACCGGAACCCCGGCTGCCCGACCGAACCCAATCAACACGGGAGAGTAAGTTCAAACACCGTATTTACGATCCTGTTGTTACCCTAGACAGATCGTATTATGGCCTCTCCCTATATTCTACCCACATACCTTGACACTGAGGAACTGGAGCCGGAATCGGAACCAAGTTACAAGAAGTATACCGATTGGCTGACAGGGGAGTTAGGAAAGGATAACCCAACCCTTCCCGCCCTACTCAAAGTAGACGACGCCAACCCGGAAGACCCTCACGGAGAATACGTAAAAAGATACGGCCAATACCTCGCTGATACTCTCTTAGACACCGGAGAATACTCTGAGGAACATACTTTCAAAGATATTTTTGAGGCTCAAGTAGGTCTACTAAGAAGAAGAGGAGTTTTGTCTGACGGGTCGAACCCCGAAGAAGATGAAATTACTATTGATTCTTTAAAACTCTTCGGCCCTAAAGAAAAAGATTTTAACGAGGTCACGGGCGACGTCCTAGATTTTACGGGTCGAGATATTGGGGAGGGCTTCCGAGACGCCGCTTCTGTCTATAATGGATACCTGCAAGAGGGTCTCTTAGATACCGAACAGGGAATCGAGGCCCGAGAAAAGTTTGAAGCAGAGCTTTCAAACCTCGAAAACAGGAACGCGCTAGGCCGAGCCATGGTCAGCGAGAGGCTGGATGATCCCATCAAAGGGGTAGCCTTTGCCGAGATAAAAAGCGTTGATGAAGACGGCGAGGAAAAAGTCGATCTGTTCTACCCGCGACCAGTCCCCGAGGACCAGCTTAAGCGAGAAATCAAAAAAGCTCTAGATAAGGGAGTTATCTCTTATGAGAGCGTACCCGAGATTTTGCGGCTATCAAAAGTCCCCAAGACATCGGGAGGCATGACTATTCAGGAAGTTTTTAGATCTCGTGAGATCGAGGCCGCACTCCAAGAGGATGACCTGAAACCGTACTTAGATCAGTTTACCAAGTTAGCAGAGCTTAAGGCTGCTGAACACTATTTGGAAACACACGAGGGGGCCACTGCACCCAATCTTATAGAAAAAGCCGAAAAAATCTTAGACACTTATGAGGCTAAATCAGAGCTAGGAAGATTTGAAGACAGAGAGGGCGGGGGACTTGATGCGGATATTCTTGCTGAGACGATAGCTTTTGAGCTAAACAACCGTCGAGACGACGAAGGAAACTCTTTACTAGATACTGGAGACGTCGTTACCCAAGAAGAAGTCAGATCTTTTGTCGATATTATGTCGGCTAGGACGGCGATGAATTATACGGAGTATGTTGACCCCAACGATTTTGAAGGCGCTGCAAAGTCTAATATCATAGCTCTTCCTAGCGGAGAAGTTGTAATACACCCTAAACTTGTTTACCAAGAGGAACATTTTGAGAAATCTTTGGCGGGATACGATGACGTTCTGACCTCTGAAGAAAAAGAAATGGCGAGGCTAAAACGAGAAGTCTTGATGGAAGGGTATGCTTCCGACACAGATAAACAACTCCAAGAGCTAGAGGAAGACGAGGATTCTTACATAGAAGGGTGGGTGGAGTTCCGTAACGCCGAGAGAGATAAAGGGGCCAAACTGCCCGAGATCATTGAAAGTTATCTGGGAGACGAAGATAATTTTAAAGAGTTTGAAATCAGGAGCGGTGGCGTCCTAGACTCGCTAGGTTACATGTTTAAGGGAATAGGTTTAGCACTACCTGCGGTGTTAGGCAGCGAATCAGCTAAAGACTATTTTGTAGAATTTGAAAAAAATAACGCCAAAAGGCGAGAAATAGCCAACTTGTTTGGTCGTGACCTCGGTTTTCGTCAGGACTTGATGGAGGGCGTAGCTCCTCTGATCGCTGATGCTTTTGTGACGGGAGTATTGTCATTTTTTACGGCGGGTCTTGGTGGCGCGGCGTATGTAAGTGCTAGGGTAGGGTCACGAGTAGGAATCAAGGCGTTAACAAAGGCCATGGTTACGGGGTCACTCAAAGAGACCGCAGAAAAAAGCGCACAAGATATCGTTCTCAGAGAGTCACTAGATGGGATCTTTGCTGCTGGAAGAGCAGGGAAATCACTCAAGATGACTAATGATGAGGCTCTCAGTATTATCAAAGGGTTCAACGAAGCTCGTGCAGGAACTAGCACTTATGGACAACTGACTCGGACTCCCGGCGTATTTATTGGGGCAGCTAACCGACAATCCGGTATGGCATACTCTAGCACGTATGCCGCTCTGGAGGGGCAGACAAACCCTGAAACAGGTGAAGAGTATACCCCTGAAGAGCTTAGGAAAATATCTCTAGCTTCAGGTTTGATACAAGGATCAATCACAGGTCTGCTAGTTTCGGCTTTTAGCCTCGCTAAGTTGGGTGGTTTGGAAGACTTATTCTTGTCGGGGGCAAATACATCTCAAATTTTAAAAGCGATCAACAGCTTTGCCAGCACGAAAGGGTTGTCTGCGAGTGTCAGAGGTAAACTTACTGAAGACAATTTTAAAAAAGTAGTAGCAAGCAACCTTAAAAAAGTCATCAAAGATAGTGGCTTAAAAGGCTTGGGAGTTGCACAACGCATTCCGGGCCCATTAAAGACAGGTGTAAGAGCAGGTCTCGAGGAATTTCCAGAGGAAGCACTGGATCAGTTTGTAAACGGAATTGTGCAGGACGCTTTCACGGGTCAAGATACATCTCTGTTTCAGCGTCTCAAAGACTCATTCTATGCTGGAGCTATCGGGGGTATATTGGGATCATCGGCAGGAACTGTCCGAGGCATATATGACAAAGTATCAGGCAAGGCCACCAGAGCTACCCAACAGACTATTAGAGAAATGGAGACCAAGCTCTCCGATAGAGTAGCGGCAGAACTACAAGAAAGCGGCAGCCCGATCACCGCTGATGTCGTTAGGACGATCTTAGAAGCATCTAGTGGGCGGAAAACGATACCTGTTCCCGTAGGCGACGGAACTGCCCAGATAACCGCAGGTCAGTTGTTGGAGGCCACACTACCCGCTTCGATAGAAGAAGTTCAGGAAACAGAAGCAGCGATCCAACAAGCCCTTGAGGGTGAAGAGGACGCTTCCGCGACAGTGGCCCGAGGAGGTCTCGACGGGGAGCCAGCAGACCCCGACCTCGACGACAGCAACAGGGTGTCTAACCTGAATGATAGGTATAAGCCAAAATCAGAAACCGAACAAGAAAAGAGCGACATCCCTGATAGCAAAAAGGAACAGGCTCGGGCTAAAGGAGTAGACCCCAACAAAGCTAAAGTTAAGAAAGCCTCACCAGACACTGCTAAAAACCGGAGCAACAAAAAAGCAGAGAAAGACCAAAGAAAAAAAGCGAAGCAGTCAAAAAGGCGGTCAGATACCGCCAAGAAGATGCGAGCTAGGAACAAAGCGAAAGCTCAAGAGGCCAATGAGAGAGCGCAAGCAAAGAAGATGCAAGCCACGCCTAGAAGAAAGGCTGCTCCTAGAAAGGTCACTACGCAGAAAAATAAAGAGTCGTTTAATAATGTCGATACGACAAAATTTGGCACAAAGTTTAAAACAGTCGCTGAAGAGAATGCTACTTTGTTAGATCTATTAGAATCACTGGGAGTATCAGTGTATGTCGTTGAAGACTTCGAGCAAGCAAAAGCAGTTGCTAAAAGAGACGTCGAAGATCGAAAAGGAACGTCTTTTAAAACCACAATAGACGGCAAACCAGCCATCATAATGATGGCTGATCGGATAGGCAAGGGAAACACTAAAAAGGCTAGAAAGAAGTTACAACAGACTTTATTCCACGAAGCGATACACGCTAGCCAAGACGTCTTTGTTACTGAAACAGGTAACCAAGAATTAGTAGTGCAAGCTGCACAGATATTCAACCCGGAGAGTGAGTCATATGATAAGGCGATCACCGAGTTCATGCAGAAGGAGTATAATAACTTTGATGATCTATCCGAAAATCAGAAAGTTGCTGAACTCACTCGCGCTATTGTTGAAGGCAGGACTGATGGCACAACAAGCGGCGCGTTGTCTCGCAGCGTAGTTTTCAAAGCCTACCTGACTAAATTCTTAGCTTACATTAAAAATATTTTCAGTAGTGTTGAAGGCGAAGCCACTAGCCCTGATTTAGAAGCACTACAAACTCTGGTCGTAGGTATTGAAAAAACCATGGGCCTAACAACAGAAGATACTTCTGAAAAGGATATACCTAAATTATCTTTTGACTTTAACGAAGATAACGAGCTAAAGAGACTGTCGTTTTCCCACCAAACTGAGTCCTATTTTATAGAATATGGTGAAGACAAAATTTCTAGTATTAGAGCAATAACTTCTGTTAAAGAACCTGAACAAGCCCGACCGACAAAAGATTTACCGGAAACTGCTTCAAAGCAGAAAAGACGAGCTAGACAAAATCTAGAGTCTCAGTGGGCTGCGTATGACGAGATTCAAAGAAAAATATCTATTGCCCAAGGTTCAAAAAAATACGATAAGTTTGAGGACTACGAAGACGCCTATAACCTTATGACAGGTATCTTCGGTAACGATAATGCCCCGTCAGAATTCTTTCATCTTTACTCGGGCACCGAAGTTACCCCGAGCGTAATTAAAGCACTTTTTGGGGATGTGGCTGTCATAACAGGAGGCCCAAAAGATCCGACCACGGACACGGGCAGAGCCATCACTGTCCGCAAACTTGGAGAGGACGGGGAATTCACGGAGATTGAATTGACCAATGCGATTACCCGCGCAAGTGAGGTTGGTGACCGAAGAGTATTTGAGGCCAAGGATGGCGATAATAACATCAGATTCAACGAAACTGGGCAATCTACCGACGCTGACGGAAACCCAGACGGCAAGTATGTCGTGGTCGCAAAAGAGTCTCCCTTCATAGCCCTGACTGGGAAAGGGAAGATTAACCTTAATGGCACGACCCGAGTTAGGGTGGGGGATGTTATACAGATTCAAGAACGACAGGACATTGAAGATGTTTCGCAGTTTACGGTTACCCGCATGGTGCTTAAAGGAGATAGAGTTGACAGTGTTGACTTACTGCCCTACACCGAGACGCAAGAGCAAGACGCCGACCTTATTAAGGAACTACCAATAGAAGAGCTAAAAAAGAACTTTAGCGTCACAAGGTTTGCCAGCAGATATCTTGGAACCACTCAAGAATATGAGCAAGGCATAATAGATGAAAGGGTTGATCAAGAGCTTAAACCCGAAGTTTCGTTTGAGGAAAAACTCAATCAATCCTTCAAAACATTCTTCAATGCTCTAGATAAAAGAAAAGAACAAAAAGATACGTCTGCTCTTCAGGTTTTCAATAAACTGACCCCAGAGGAACAAGCGACTTACAATAAAGTCAAGAGCCTTGTGGAGGAACAAAAAGGCCAAACAAAACTTACGATAGAAGAAGAGCCTCTTCTTGAGGACACCCTGTCGTTGTTTAAAAAATTAGTGAATGTAGAGCCAAGTGACGGGGGCCGACCCATCGGTAGTTCAAAAGACAAAATCGCAATAGGTAAGACTATTCTTGATCTAAGCAAAGATACAAAAAGAAAAGCTGAGAGAAAAATCTCACCTCCGGTAAGAAGGGGTTCCGCTGAAGAATTCCGACAAATGGCTACCGCCGCTCTGGATGACACTAAATTTGAAGCGACTCCCGAAATATTCAAGCCTTACGACGGAGATCTTGATTTTGTCGAACAGTTAGTGTCGTCAGAAGAGAACAACATAGAGAGGGCAAAGCAAAAACTAGTCGAGTATATAGTTAACAACGCCATCAAGGGTGGTTATCGCTGGCATACTTCTACCAACGACAAAGCATCCGCTAGAAGGTTTCCCAGCGATCTCCGGGAAATCCTCGTGTTGTTAGGGCCAGAAAGGCTAGGTAAAATAAATAGGGCAATAAATGGTATAATAGCTGAAAAATATCCCGTGACTGTTTTTCAAGAAAACATCAAGGACGGGAACGCAGAGCAAGAACCCCCAACAGGGGTTGTTAAAGAACCCCCAACAGGGGCTGTTAAAAAAGGAGAACTGTTTGTAGATGAAAAAAATAACCTAGTTGCCTTCGATAATAACCCCGTAAATATGGCGAGGGCATTGGACGGTAAATATACCGTAAAGTTTAGTTTCCACGAAGAAGGGGTAGAAAATCCCCCTTCTAGCAGTGTGGCTAAGAGTGAGATTAACCCCGCATTCAAATATGAAAGAATATTCAAGGATGAATCAGGGACAGTTTTTTACAAACTAACAGAAGTATCGACCACTTATTTCCCAGTTAATGGGATACCAGAGATTATCCCCGTCGTCACAGAAGACAAGCAGGTCATCCAGCTAAACTTCGAGAGAGACCCCGAGAGCGTGAAAAAAGTGGGGGCTGCTTCTGATGTTATACTAGAAAGAGAAAGTGTTTTCTCTGGTGTGTTAGCAGATGGTAACTTTTCGGCTTTTGCCACGATCCCGCGAACTGAATCCAAGTCCAGTAAACCCGATTTCAAAGTTAGAGGTAAGTCCAAGGATAGAGAAAGAGGACGCACAGGTAAAGATAAACTAGATGTCTCTATTCTTTTAGCCGAGTTGGCAGAGGCAAGTGATGCGGAACTTGAGGAGGTAGCAGTCACGGTTGGTCAAATGACGCCCGGATCAGTTATAGATAACGCTTATCAGGCAGCGAGTGTAGTAGCCCTGAATGATTTTATGGCGAAGTGGTTTCGTGCGAAACTTAATAGATACGTTGATCTAGTAGAGACAAAAGATTCTAAGGGAAGGACGACGCAAAGACTTGAGTATGACCACGACACAGTAGTCGACGAGCTACTAAAACTTAAAATACAAAAGAAAAATAAACAGAATGAAGAAGTGTCGTATTCTGTATTCTTGGAGTCTGAAGGTAAATTTGTACTAGATAATTATGACGGCAAGGATACTACAGAAGAGCAAGTTAAGGCTTTTATAACAGACGTATACCGCAACAGGGTGAGTTCTAGAAAAGGGTTTGATAAATCAATCCACTTGGGGAAAACACAAGTTAAAGGAATATTTCAAACCAGACTAAGTGCAGAAAACGAAGCGTCCAAAAAGAGATCCGAACTTCCAGTAGTATCAACGGATCAGGATTTAGAGATAGAAGGCAACACCGGAGGTTTTAACCTACTAGATATTCTGGACCCCGTCTTATTAGAACCTCTTGGAGCTACCGTAGAAGGAAAAGAAGCACCCATTACCAGTGCGCCATTACAAAGAGTAATCTATGATGAGTCCTCAGAATATGATTCTGTATCAGGCTTGGCGTTGACGACGGAAGACGTAGTTACCGAGACGCCGGTAGATTTCCCCACCGCGAGGCAACAAGAACCCGCTTTCCGACATGTAGTCCAAGGCATAGCCGCCCACTCACCCGCAGCAAGGACACAGGGGCAAACTGTTGATGGACCCATTAGAATAAACGTAGGGGACGAAATTGTATCTTTTGTTCTCAAGAGACCCGACCCAGAAACTGGAGAGACCGCCCTCGTTACTCGGGATGCGCGTGAACTATCTCCAGTAGACGTACAGAATATCATATTCCGAAGCGGGAGCGACGACTCAACATCAGAGAATTTTTCCGATGTCGAGTCATTCAAAGTTGTTTTCCGAACACCGAGATCTGTAGACCCGGTATCATCTGGCTTTATTGATTATCAAACCCCTAGAGATTTAAGAGATTCTCAAAGACGAAGACAGAGAGAAATTGAAGCTGAGAACTATGAGAGATACGGCAAAGATAACACCATAGCTTACCGCATAGCGGAGTCTATTCGCACAAACCCACGTTTACTGCGCTCTGTTCTCATCGACGAAATCGGACCCGAGGGGATGCGTGAATTGAGAAATCTCTACAATAAGTTTAATGAAACTGGAAGAGATCTTAAACCTACCGACCCTGCTGACGACATCACACGAGGGCTTACTGATGAAGATGTAATAGGCTTACTACTACAAGTCCAAGAAAATGCTTCGGTGGAGGCAGATAGTGCCAGAGCTAATGAATTAAATGCGCTGTTTAATAATGTGCAAGCCAAAGACACTAAGACTGCTAGGGGACTTAGTACTATTCGTAATTTGTTGAGTTCAGTCTATCGCGCTGCGGTAGCAACATATAATGGGGCAGATATCAGCGGGGCTTATGATCTTAGTCTTGATCCCAAGATTGGGGGTCAGCTACCCCTCAATCAGATAATTGAAAAAGCCTTAGAAGGTTCTGACGTAGAAATTGACCTGAGTCAAATTAGTCCAAATGTTAGAGACTATTTAGTTAACACGGTTAGCGAGCGTCTAATTATCTTATTCGGTACGAATGTACAATCTGAACTCAGAGCTAAATCTACGGCTAAGACCGTCGCCCAAAGGAACGCGGCCCAAGAAGCGAATACAAAAGAAGCGGAAGAACTCGGGCTGAAGTCGGGTGATCCCGAGTCCGTTAAGAGGGCGTTCAAAAAGATTGTTAATAATACAGACTACCCGCTGTATCTTCAGGCGACTGCACAAGCACTACTCGACTCAGAGACGGCTTGGGTAGATACCAAGTTCGTCATGGCACCTTTTTACGGGCTGGATGCGGCCGGACTCTTCAACAAAGAAAACAATACAGTTACCCTGAACCTTCGTGGGACTAATGGAAAATCTTTAGCTAGCGTTCTGATTCACGAGTATATCCACGCGATAACTCACGAGGCAATCAGTAACCCCACGAAAGCCGAAAGCCCTGTGGTTTCCAACCTGAGAAATTCCTACGAGGAGATCAAAGAACTATATGAGAAGTCTGAACAAGGGGTTCGCAGTATCGAGATGGATGAAGGACTGTCCAGCTTGGATGAGTTTATCTCTTACTTCTTTACGAGCAGCACTTTTCAAAATGAAATCAAATCCCTCGCGGCGAAAGTTGGTGACACCGTAGCCCAGAAAAAGAACTTCTTTAGGAGGACCATCGACGCGATACTAGATATCATAGGAATCTCTAAAGCAGACAGGAGAACTACTAGAGTTTACGATCAGTTGGTAGATATGATTTACTACCTCCCGAAAGGTGAGGGATTCCGTCTTAGCAGTAGCTTTTCTAAAGCTGCTGGGCAAGCAGGTAAGGATTTAGCTAAAGAAGATAAAGAGCGCCGTAGATTCAACGAGATCACCGAAAGACCCGCACCGCTCCCATCTGCTGCTGTGCCTGATAGCGATGAAACATCGCGGCCTCTAGCCTCTTCCCCGCAAGACCCGAACTACCGGACTATAGAACCACTAGATACGGAGAGACAAAAGTTGGAGACTCAGGCGTTAGTGTCCCGCGTAAGACAACTAGGAGTTGTCCCCGCCGAAGTCCCAGTGGTGGTTGATTATAACTACCCGCACCCCTTTGCTATCGAACCGTCAGGAGTCATGGTTATTAACCCTGAACGACACCTGAATGACCTTTTAAATCTAGATATTGATAGTGGCACACCAGCCCATGATCTTTACTTGGAATCTGTTTTGGACCAAGAGATGGCCCACGTTGCCGACATTAACTCTTTGTCCGAGAAAGATATTATGGACTTTGCTAAGACCTTGTCTGACGCAGAGTTGACCCGGATGGGGGAAAAGTATTTCCTCAACCCAAAATACGAGTTACCCACCGACCCCACCGAAAGAAAAGCAGCCGTTAGTCTTCTGACTTCCGAACGGCTACGGATGACCTTTCAAAATGTTCTTCGTGGCAAAGAGGGAGACACGGAGAGTGTTATAGCTTATCTAAAATCGTCCAACAAGACTAAGTCACTAGAGGCCGCTTACTTTGACCGAGCTTTGTCCAGCCTGAGATACAAAGCTAGGTTGAAGGCACTATCTCCAAAAGAGAGAGGTTTGATAACCCGCATGATCGCCGAGCGGAGACGCATGGCACTCAACTACCGATCCCCTAACCCCTACGCTACCCAAGGACTTAGTGGTGAAGCCCTTGAGAGAAACGTAGAAATCTTGTTGTCACAGGCTAAGACAGACTCTGAAGATGAGCTAGAAGAGAAAGCCAAGAAGACAGCAGAGGAGAAAGAAGCAAAGAGGAGTGGCAAGACGAAAGTAGAGTTTGCAGACCAGAACGAACACTACAATTTCAATCTAGAAGCTCCCGTGACAGAAACTCTGTCTGGGGATTTCCTAACTACGTTCAACCTCACCCTCGCAGTCCGAGAGGCCAAAGATATTTTGGGAGGAACAAAGGAGTCAACGAGGAAGAGAAAAGTTGAACTGTTAGTTGCCCATTATTTATCTGACTTACCGGAAGACTCAGGAGTGTCCGCCTCCGTTATCGGTGGCATTGGGGCTTCCACCCCCGATGGATCAGGGGAGCCGACAGTTCGTGTCGATGTCTCCGCTGACAACGAAGCTGCCCTAGACCAAGTCAGGTCTAGGATGTATGCTCTGGCGTCGCTTTTACAGCAGCAAGAACTCCACGAGATCGAAGTGTTATCCGTGCCCGATGGGGTGGATATCGAATATGGAGTTAAAGAGGGAGGGTTTGAAGACCAACCCGCAGGAATTATTGAACTCGACAACACGGTCAACCTCGCCCTCGGCACTCTAGATATCTACATCAGAGATGCTGGGCTAGACGGGTATACTTTCACAGGACAAGAAATCTTAATCTACAACACTACCACGGACATCGACCCCAAGGAATTCACCACGAAGGTGGGGGAGGTTGCCACTAACATAGAAACACAATTCATCAATGACATCCAAAATCCTATTAGAGGCGTTCGAGCAACTAGCATCAGACTTAGGCGTACCAGTAAAGAAGGCGACAGTTCCAGAGAAATCAAGAGCTACGAAGAAGGTTACCTTCCTGATGGGTCTGAAACCTCCGAAGAGACAAGAGCCGCAACCGATGCCCGAACCACAGTTGCCCGAAACATCCTTAGAAATACCGGAGGAAGAATCACAAACCCCGTAGGAACACAGAGACTTCTGTTCAGTGGGGCAGCCTTGTCCCCTGAACGGAAAGCCCTTCTTACAAAGTTAGCTGAAATCTACGATGAGCTACCTACTGATGATGGGGCCGCGCAGACTAGAGAAGCGTACGACAGCCTTATCAAAAAGACTGCGACCAAGTTTAGTAATCTATTTGGCACAGGTCGGGGTAAAATAAAAGTAATCGTCACTGATAGCAACCCCTACGCAGATCAAGAAAGTCTGGTAAATGACATTAGGAACGGTCAAATAAAGATCCAGAAGAGCAGCCCCAGCCCAAGTGACACCCACCCGATGTATGCTACTATCGACGGTCTGGATGCTGTTGATGAGAAGGGCGAAGGAGTCGCTATAAATGGAGATGACGCACTTCGCGCATTGTTCCGATTCGCACAGCACGGTGTTACTGGGTCTGTGTCGCCTGAAGGTGCTTACACCTACCTTGTTTCCATGTTCTCCGATGGAACCCGTACCGGCCAAATGGCTTCGTGGGCAGCCGCCACGGAAATAAGATCCGAGGAAGCCTATAAAAGGTTTGGCCCAGAGAACGACAAGAACCCCGGCGAAGAAGGGTATGTTCCCATCCCCGAGAGAAAAGGACCACCTAAAAAAGCAGCCCTCCTTCCGTTGGGCCTTGCAAAGACAGGTAACGAAGCTGTGGATAGTGGGCTGGATAATCTCGCTAGATCTCTAAGTGATACTGACGACGATCTCTTGAAAGGTAGTTACAAGCCTAAAGAGAAAGTTAAAGCCCCAGCCGAGACCCCAGCCACAGCCCCACAGGGGCCAGCACCTCTGGCAACATCACGAGTCGTGGGCGAAGAGACCCAACCGGACCAACCGACACAGGCCGAACCTACCCCGGCCCCCGTGGAAGAAACCGTCCCATACAGGCTACCTGCACCTGAGACTGATTATACAGCCTTCTTCGAGACTTTCGAGATGCCAATATTTGAAGTGGGGACATACAATACACCTTCTAATACTTTCACTAAGGCACTTAAGGGACCATATGATCGACGAATCCGTCAAATGACTGGGCAAGCTGACTCTGCCCAAAAAGCGACTCTTGCGTCAATGAAGCGGAACAAGGCGGCACTGGACAGGATCATATCGAAGATGGACCCTGATGAGCAGGTTAGGATCAACAGGCTCATCAGTAAAGCATCCGGGCACAACGGGTCACTTTTGACCACTGAGCAATACAATCAAATCCAAGAGAAGTATGATGCTATGAGGAAGAGCATCTCGGATGCCGAGGACAGCAGCGCGTATCCCGCAGATGTCTTTACGGACATGGTGACTCTTGTGCTTGAAGCTAACCCTGACCTCTCTCAGGAGAAAGCAGAAGCTAAGGCTTTGAGTGAACTGAACAAAAGAAAGTTTGATCAAATTGAGCAACTCAGGAGTGAGGAGACAGATAGGGTTAAGAAGGAAAACCGCCGAAAGCGAGGACAGCAACAAGCCAAAGCATATGCCGCGCTGGAAGCCGAAAACCCTGAACTCGCTAGGATAGTAGTAAACGTACGCGCTCAGATCGACGGACTGAGTAAAAAACTAAGCAAAAGCTTAGGCGACGATCATCTTAAACTCAGTATCACCATAGATGATAACTTAGGTATATATGTGACGAGATCTTACAAGTTCTTCGAGGATGCAGACTACGCTAAGGCCGTCTACGACCCCGCGACCAGTTACGAAGACCCTAAGTATGGCCCTACGCTAAAAGCCGCTGATCGGTTCTTTAAGAATATGTTCATCAAGCAAGAGCGAGAACGCCTGATGGAAGATAAAGGACTCTCCGAAAAAGAAGCAGAGGCTGAGGCAATTGATACCTACAACAATAAGGAAGTAAACGGGATGTCTTATGGAAAACAACAACGCATTGATTTCCTTAAGAGCTACAAACCCGGCAAAGTAAGTAAAGATACGCTTGGTTCAAACGGAGACGCCATTGCCGTCATAAAGGACAACCTACAGAGGAGGGATGACAAACCGCAAGTAATTCAAGATCTGTTTGGGGTTTATGGAGAGGACCAAGGAGCCGCCAACCTGATCAGCACACTTGGAGTAGTAGCTCGACATGCGGCTAACCATTCGATGCTTAACGCATTTAAGAAGACTGCCGAGTCTCCTACAGACTCCGAAGGTAAATGGGTCTATTCACCTAAAGAAGTTGCTGGAAGCGTAGATACGATGCAAGAGGGGCAGATTCTAGAGTCCCAACTTCCGCCGGGATATGTCCGTATTCCCGGAGATCTAGGCCACTCGGTCTTCTCCCCACTTCAAGGATACTTCGCGCCGGAAGCCCTTGTAGATGCTCTCAAAAAGGCTTCTGCTGAAAAATTCCAGAGCAGTGAGGGTAACGCTGGAAGTGAGACTATTCGTAAAGGGCTTAGTGCGCTCAAGCGATTGTCTGGGGTTGGTATGCTTGCTAAAATTCTGTATTCCGCAGGGCACTACTTTCGTAACATGGTCGGTCAGTCTATGATGGCTATCGCACAAGGGAGACCTCAACTCATGGTAACTTCCCTACCTCATCTAAAGAGTGAGCTTGGATATGTTGGTAGAAGGATTCTTTACCCAATTAGTGAAAGGCTTTTTGGAAAAGGAATTAGTGACAAGTTTCTCGGTGTCGGTGGAAACATTAGTGAAGAAGCCTTTGTCGAACGCCTCAAGTTAGCAGGTCTCGGGATCGTTGAAAACGAGATGAGATCTCGCACGATTCAGGAGCTACTGCGCGGAGACGTCACCATGTCAGATGTCGAAGCGGAGATGACCAACCTCTTTAAAAAAGCAGGTAACCTGAAAGATACCGTATTATCCAAGTTCGAGTCCAACCCTGTGTTGGATAGACTTCTAGAGCTTGAGGCAGCTTCCGAGAACTTTATGAAGATCGCGGTGTTCCTCGACAACGTGAATGTTTTGACAGAAGCCGCCGCCGAAGGGTCCGGTAAGATCTATGGGGTAGACCTGTCCCAGATGAGTGAACTCGATATCGAAAAGTATGCTGCCGAGTTAACTCTGGACACCATGCCAGCACACTCGCGGACGATGCCAATCGTCCGAGCTTTTGCTAAAACCCCAGCAGCCGATCTCGTGTTCCCGTTCGCTCGCTTCACTACTGAAGTCTACCGAACTCAGGTCAACGGGTATACAACGTCATTCATGGAGATGAGAAGCGGGAACCCTGTTTTGGAGAACCGTGGCAGACAGAGATTCCTCGGACTACTTACGGCTCACAATTTGTCAATTATTGGGGTATCAGTGATCAACAGTCTCTTGTCAGATATCGGCCTAGAGGATGAAGAGAACCTCGATGAAGGCGGCCCCGGTTATTTGAAGAACCACGCTATCCTTTATCTCAGAGGTAAGCATATGCTATTCCCCAAATACACAAAGGGCGAACTCGCTGAGAAGCTCTTCTCGATAGACGTAACTTTCCTGAACCCTCTGTCTCCTATCGGTGATGTGGTATCACCATCTATACAAGCCATAGCAACAGGCAAAGGAATAGAAGATGCTGTAGTTAACTCTTTAGGAAGTTTGGTTCTCCAGACACTGGGTTCGCAACAGATTGTTGCAGGGGCTGTAACCGATGCCTTCATATATAACACGGACTCCTCTACAGACACACAAATCTCGATTGAAGGAGTTGATGACCCGATTGAGGCTTTTGGTAAAAAGCTCTTGTATGTCTTGGAAAAGGGACTTGAGCCCAGAGTAGTTAAAGACTCACGAGCTTTGATAGATGTCTTCGCACAAGGAGAATCATACGAAGAGGATGAGTATGGTGCGTTGCCCACGATAATAAACTCCATCGCTCCTTTCAGGATACGGGCTGTCCCTCTCGAAAGGGATTACCGCAGCGCAATGTATTCTATCAGGGACAAGAGGAATAGCGTTCGCAGGGAACTATCCGGTATTACAACTAGGAAGCCTCTCGCACCCAGAGAGGTTAAAAATACAGCAGAAAGATACTTTGAGAAGAGCCTCGGTGTCCAGAAGGAAGCACTTGGGATAGCCCAGACATACCTGAAATTAGGACTAGGTGTCCCCACTGTTTATGGCGAAATGAAAGGCGTCATCGGCACAGGGTTCGCGGACGATGTCAGCAGGGGAGTCTTCAGAACACCGGAAATGTCTGATCAAATGATTTCTTCTTTGCAAAACCCAGCGCGGGGAGGGCAATATGGCCTCAGTAGAATAGGGAACTTCAACCGCGCTAGGTATGAATATGGATCGATAAGAAGTCTTTATCAGGAATAAGTAGGGCTGGTCGGACTTGAACCGACGACCAAGGGATTATGAGTCCCCTGCTCTAACCACTGAGCTACAGCCCCGTTCCCCGAACCCTGTATCAAGTGACAGGGTTCAGGGTGAAGGATTCAGGATACAGGGTTAAGAACTAAGTGTTCGTGGCTCAGTGCTAATCTTATCGAGTTCAACCTGCCATTTCTTGCCTATCTCTATGAATCTCTTCATGTCTTGATCTCGATGCATCTCCATCAAGATAAGCTGGTCCCCCTCTCTGGACGGGAGCTTGGCAATTTCCTTGGAAGCCACCTTCCTGTCGATGAGTTCGTTAAGGCTTTCAAGGCAGTCGGTTCCTTCAAGAAGTGGCAGCTTGCCGTCAAGCGGCTGGCCGTCCATCCCCGTTCGGTTTTTCCAATTCGCTGACTCACGGTCAACTATAGTCATTGCGACTGCTCAAAATATTGTGAATCTCTTCATGTTATTTATTGGTTCGTGGTTGGGTGTTTAAGAGTTCCTCCTGCTCCAACATTCTAAGAGTCTTCTTGATCTCAGCTTTCACTTGCGAGACAGACCCGTAAAACTTGAATGAGGTGGACGGAAGGTTAACTTCCCAAGGGCAATCTTGCCCTTCCTTTGTTGCTTCCCCGATCCCGTCGGGTGTTTCTATTGTTAACGACTGCATGGTTTTAGTGATTAATGGTTAAGGATTCAGGACTCGTGGTCGCGGGGGTCTTCTTCTGCGAGGATTCCTTGAATCTCTTTGAAGAGACTCTCGGATACTTCAGCGAACTCTCTCCCCTCAGCGCAGTAAGGTGCTGCAACCGCGACACATAACCTCCGCAGAGAGGTATCGACATCGGCGCGAATACACCGAATGGAGAGGTCAGGCCCGAAGGCGATGCAA
>TARA_R100000388_G_scaffold24125_2_pt1 | contig 17680 bp, 12 predicted proteins | sample TARA_R100000388 | Tara Oceans TARA_R100000388 (sample SAMEA2620360) | marine metagenome | biome: marine biome (ENVO:00000447); feature: surface water layer (ENVO:00002042); material: "saline water (ENVO:00002010), including plankton (ENVO:xxxxxxxx)" | depth 5 m | reverse complement strand
ACTCTCCTGAGTATGGACTTCCGAAAGCCATAGAAATGTAAACTCGCACATTTTCTTTAGGTACTTTATCCATGAATGTCTTATACATGAGAACAATTTCGCTTCTCGTTTTACCCATGTTCTTCATATTAAATTCTTCACAAGGAGAAAATACGATGTTTACTTTATCAACGCCTAGTTTCTTGGCTCTGTCGTATCCTCTTTTATTCATAACAAGAGCAGAGCCTTTCATGTAGACTTCTTCTGCATCTGCCATTTGCGGAAGGAGTTTAGGATTTGCAAAACTGACTTCTTCTATTTCGTCAAAGCCAGCAGAATACAAAGAAGAAATTAATTTCCTTTTCATTTCTGTAGGTACTATCTGTTTCATAGATTGTAGTCCGTCTCTCGGGGAGACTTCTACAATCTTCACTTTCATTGTGGTCCTCTCCGTAGGCCACTCCAGCACATTTCATCCAACTCTTCCGGGCTGTCAAAGATAATGAAAGAGTCTTGGGAAGAAGGGCTTGAGAACCAAATAACTGCAAAACCAACAACAAAGGAGGCCCAAAATAAAACCCAAAGACTCATGAGTGGACCAGTCCGGTGTAGAAAATAAACTTTACTGAAATCCGACTAAGAGCATCAAGAGATTAGACCCGTCAATTGCAATTTATCTATCAACAAGTCCACTTTAGTTCTAAGGAATCCTATTTCATCCTCTAGAGTTTGAAGGTAAGCCCCGGCGCTCGGCTCAAATCCCGGCGGCAAAGAGGGGTCGTCGGCAGGTCTTGAACCAATAGTGCTTGAGCCTAAATTACCTACAGCCCCCCTTGTAGTAGGAGTGACGCCATAAAATCCGACATTTGAACCATCGTGGTTTAGATTGCCGTTGATTTCTATTTCTCCAACTGTCCGAATAGTTCCAACACTCAACAATCCAGAAAGATGTTGCCCATTACCACTTATTGCGGTGAGGTCGGTTGTAGCGGTAGCAGAAAATGATGAGTAGTCGTTAGCACTACCAACACCTAAATTATTGTGTCCGGTGTTATCTGAATCTGCCACAGCGTCATTCAAAACCCAACCATCATCTTGAAAGTTATTTTTAAGAAAAACCTCAATATTATTTGTTGCATCTGCTATTTGTATTTGCAGAACTGCCCCATCATAAGTAGATGCTTCTTTAATTCTTACCGAAGAAATACCAACTGTGGAAAAATGACTAACATGTTCAACACTTATGCCATTTCCATTTCCTGCACCAAACAAATGGCTGGCTGTTAAAATAATGCTTTGATGTCTTGAAGAATCTGTATTCCTAATGAAAAATTTTCCTATACCTCTTTGTTTTTGGTTTGCTGATGAACCATGACTACCTGCGCCGTTCCACCCGTCAATATGAGCAATCGTATGAAAGCCGGTTGCTATATCGTCTGATAAATCTTGAAACTGGTTGTATTGAACACCACTAGTTTGAATATCGCTTGATATTACGACCTTTCCTGTTCCATTTGGAGATATGTTAATGTCTCGATTAGATGTAGAAACAATTGAATTTGTTTGAACATCCAAATTACCACCTAATTGCGGAGAGGTGTCTTCTACCACATTTGCTAAACCTGAAGTTGGTAAAACAGCCAATGCCGCTTTTGCGTTTGAATGAGTGTAAGTTAAGACATATCCATCTTGTCCTGAGCCAACGGTTTGGTCCCCGTCAATCGGTAGTGTTCCTATTTTGACATCACCTGTTCCGTGTGGCGTCAAATTAATGTCGGCATTTGAATTCGTTGTGGCTATGTCTATACTATCTGCATCCGAAGAAATCGTACCCATTTCAGTATAAACTCCTGAATTATTTCTTGCGATGCTCAGAGAGTTAGAAGTTTTAGTAGTAGTCAAAAATTGAATGTGTCTCTGTGTAGTGGTTTCTCCAGCACCCAATCGAATAACAGCGATGGGAATATCCGTCGTAGCAGGGTTGGGGACCGTATCAGTAATAATCGTCCCTCCGTTGTCTTTCAAGGCGAGAGCGTTTGAAGAGTTTACAACAAGAAGATAGTAGGCAAATCCTGAAGTTGGTTCCTCAAAAGAAGAAGGCGTTCCTTGTGTAAAGTTTGCAGTGGATACTGCCGCTTGGAGAGCACCCTCTCGTACAACTCTTCCTGCCGCTACAGCAAACTGAGTTTTACCTCCAGAATCGCTTTGTGTGATGTCAAAATCGTTTCCTTCAATGACAGCATAGTTTCCTTGCGTAGCGATATTCAAGGCGTGAAACAGTGCGCTGTGCGGGAAATCTGTTCCATCTACAAGTCCACTCACTGTAGGGTCAACGCCCATTCTGCTAAATCCTCTGTTGTTTGCACTGCTTGTCATTATTCAACCTCCAAAGTCACGAAGAAATCTACATCCTCTGTAGAGAATGGCCCAATCCCTTCAAAATTTATTCTTGTCAACATTTTGCTAAAGTCTGAGTTGAAAATACCCAACTCTCGTATCGTGTATCCGGCAATAGATGCTCCGGCCACTGTGAATTTGAAGTCCACTACATTCTCATCAGATTTGGAAGAGACAATGGTTGAGACATCAAATATTGGGACATCTAGATTCGTAGAGGTAGGGCTACCGTTGTTTCCCCCTACCCCGATTCTAGCCTTTGTGTAGGTTGTTTTGAGATGAGTTGCCATGTCTTGTCTTGCCGCATCGGTAATCAAAAGTCCACCTCCCTAACCGTAGTCGTTGTGATTGTCCCCGTTGACAGTGGGGCGCTAAACCCAATTGTTCGGACGAATCCAATCTTATTAGTCGTTGCTGAGGATTCTCTCTTTTGGACCATAAGTTTTCTCTCTCTCAGCGAAACGAGGTCTAAAAGGGATGCATTTTCGTTTGGTCTGGATAACTCTTTTGACCGGAGATTCGCTCTGTTTGCATTTGTTGATATGAGAAGTTCTGCGAACCTGTCTTCCATTCCCTTTGAAAACCTACCAAGTTCCAACTTGACGAAGCCATCAATGCGATGCTCCATTTCCAGTATTTGATATTCATTTTTCGGAACATTTTCTTGAACGAGTTCAAGTGATATAGTATCCCCGGCTCGCAATTGGCTTAGACCGCTGTGACCCAACTCTACACTGACCTTTTCATTCAATTTAGAATGAAGCCTTAGAAGTTCAATGGCCTTTTCGTCAACATCTTCTTGAGTGAAAATGCTAGGGTCCTCTACCTCTAAGGTCTTTTTCCCAATCCTTTGGATACTACGGAGGTTTCTTTTTTCAGAAACATGCGATGCCCCGTAAACGATAATTTCATTGTAGAAATCAAACAACCCGGAAGATTTCTTGAAGTCTTTGATTTGTATTTTTTGATTTCTATCTGATATGAAAAGAGAAGGGTGCAAGTCTGCATCATCGGATTCTTTGACCTTGAAACTGCTGTCTTCAAATATCAAATCTCTATCCTTTCTGTTCAAGACATAATTTACAGCAGAGAACAAATCCACACTCTTGAAATTGGGTGCTAAAAATAAAGGATAAGTTGAATCAGGTATCTCATGCTCTATGTCGTTTGATTCTAATAAGTCATTTACGATGTCGTCGGCTTCATGGCTTATGTTCACAACTGAGCCTATCATCGCCCTTTTAGCGGTGTTGGTAATGTTTTGTGGAGTAGTTATTGTAAAGGTTTCAGATATGGAGACTACACCGTGCTTCTCTTTCATTTCACCTATTTCTAGATAACTACCTAAATTTGTGCCTAAAATCTTCATGTTTATAGGAGATTTATGGGTGTTTATACCATCAGAAATACAGGCTGAAAAATCTACTTCATTTCTAAATGGAAACTCATTAAAAGTAGTGAATGCGAAAAAATGGTTTCTAGCAACAACTTCATCCTTTTCTTGAGTGACATTTGAATCTTGTTTATCAGGGTCAACCACTACATACATTGAAAGAACGGCTTCATTGTTTCCAGCGTTTGTAGAAATAGGACTATCTCTTCCTCCGGTTCCATATGCTAAGGAGTAATCTCTCATACCGTCGTATGTTTTGTTCTCGTAGGCAACCTTAGTGTATTCACTAGACATAACATTCAATTTGATTCTATTTGGCGTGAAATCGTAGAATGTAGTTTCGTTGGGTTGCATCACCCGATAAAATCCATTTGTCAAATCAGAATCAACTTGAATAATATGCGTCAATGTAGTGTTATCTGTTTCTATTTCATGACTTAGAACATAACCTATCTTATTGGGCATCGTGTTGTTTATTCCGCCCACAGAACCGCTTGCTCCTGTTGCTGTTCCAGTTTCGTATTCAAGCCCTGCTTCAGAAACCAAGTAGCAACCTGTTAAATCAGAAATGAAATCCAAAATTTCAGAGTTAGTTATGCGATAAAAATAAATTGACTTGTTTCCGGGTCCGACATTATCTTCTCTAGTTATGTTTGATTGTGAAGTATCCAATTCTATTCTTGCTTTGAATCCCATAAAGACGCCTTCTCCATCTGAAGAAGTGGCGGTCCTACTGCCACCACTTGGTCCATCGTGAGTCATAAATTGACGACTTAGCCCCATGTTCAAGGTAGTGATGTTGTTTGAATATTTTCTCAAATGAGTGTTGTCGTTATTGGGGAAAACAGTCCCCTTTGAAAGTTGAAATCCTCCTCTATTTCCCGATTCTATATTGTACCTATCAAAAATAAATCCGGTCAAAGAATCTTTGAACCCATCATCTGGACTGGAATTGGTGTTATCCGTCAAAGCATCTATTTTCTTCAATAATCTACTAGGATGGCCCGATATATTATTTCCTATTCTGTCATTATCGTTAAAACTTATTGGCAAAATCAGATTAGAGAAAGAATTGGTATGTGTTGTTGTTCCAGCCGGACTGTCCAAGGCATGTCCAAATATCGTAAATGGTGAAGACTCAGGCCTGTAAGTATCGTTATGAATTGTTCCTTTGTGGAAAGTAATCCCTTCTTCAAACCGCAAGAAAGAATCTTTCTCCCCATGACCCTTAATTGTGGTCTTTTTGGTTGTTGCTTTATGAAGAACCCCGGTATAAGCAGAGCCGCTGTTTGTAGGTATCGGGTCTTCATCAAGAGTTATGGTAGAACCCGTTTGGTTTCCATTTACAACACCTATCAATTTACCGTTAGCATCTACGAGAAGGTCGTTATCGCTTAGTGTAACGCTCGCACTCAAAGTAATGTTGGACGAACCATAACTACTTACGGAAACATTTGACCCCCCGCTATCTGTCACTGCGGCAATAGAATGATATTGGTAGATAAGAGAAGGAATACTTCTAGATTTTTTAGGGGGTTTTTCAGGGTTAAATTGATTAAAAGCAAAATCAAAAACCACTTCTGTTAGTCTCATAATAGCCCCTGCCTTAAGTGAAGCCGGGTTCTTATCTACCTCGCTGATTGAACAATCAATGTAGTTTTCATCAGTGTATTTGATTGCTGAACCATTTGAAGAATATTTTGATTGATTCTCTGAAGTAGCCCCCTCTACAGGAGCAGTGAGCAACATTACTTTGTATTTTTTCAAATCCTCTTTATCTGTTAACACAGATGTTGAAAGGAGACTATCCGTTCTTCTTTTAGAGTAAGGCGTTAAATCACTTGTAGAAAACAAAAACAATCTTCTAGATTTCGCGTCAAATTGTTCTAGGTAATCTTTAGAGACATATTTTGACTTTTTTACTTCTTCGCTTATCGTAGGAGGATGGACATCTACAATCACTGGTTTAGTATGTCCTGATTCGTAAACATCGTAATCAAAGAACAAGGAGCCACCCGCAGGGAAGTTTCCTCTCATTTCAATAGGCAAATGGTTGCTGTTGCTAAATGTGAACTTCCTACCAATCGTTCCGTCATAATAGATTGATGAGGTAAAATGCTTGATTGGGTTTACTTTGTAACAAGAAGCATAATATTTGATTTTGCTACCACCCTCATAGAAATTACCAAACTTTAATGCTATATCGGTTATTGCTAAAGAGGTGAAATCAAAAACACCCTTTTCCAAGTGCATTATTCTATATTGAGGTGTGCCATATCTTTCTGTTGTAGTTGTGCTCTGCGACCTTTGCGCCGTGTAAGTATTGAAAGTGGCTGGCAAATCATTAGAAGTGAACAAAGGATGTAAGAGTGAAACAAATTTACCCCCATGCAAGTGTTCCCCGTTCACGAGATACAAGTCCTGTGTGTATTTCTCTTGGTAGTTTTGTCCAGATAAAGGGCTGAAATCGTCAAGTCTTTCTACTCTTTCTGATGCGCCATGAGAAACTACCCTATCCACATATATTCTGTAATTGGTGCTTGTGCTAGGCTTTGTTATCTGCGTAATATAGCCTACAAAAACACCTTCGTCACTGATGCTGGGTCTAATGTAAATCGGGTCTCCTTCGGACGGAGAGTTTCCGAAAGAAGTGACTTCAATGTATCTACGCTCAGAAGCCGTAGTCACAGTCCCTACTGTTTGGCCAACTAATTCCAAATCTAAATCTGTGCTATCTGCATCGTTAAAATCCAATCTACCTAATGAAACAGGTATGTAAGGCGCTAACTCAATAAGTGTTTTACCGTCCTTTGTGCTTTGTGAAACAACTGTGAAATCAATCAAACTGTTCACTGTATTGAAGTTCGCTAAACTTGGCGATGAAGCCCCATCGCTTAATTCGGCTTGGAAATCATTGTCCTTATCAATGTTTGAAACATTGTGTAGATGGTATCCTATTGCTTTATCATCGGTGGATTTACTCGTTTTTATCAGGCTGGAATTATCAGAAAGGTCCAGACCCGACTCAAAAAATATCCCTTTTTCAGATGCTCCAACAAGACTTGTTGTAGTTTCTTCTAACCTATTGTTTGAAGTGAGTGCTTTATTGAAAACATATGGCTTGGTGTTTGTTTTGTATATATTGAAAGTAGTGTGAGCAACGCTAGAACCTAGAGTCAATTTTCCAGTTGTAGCCAAAGATTTACCCTCTAAAGTAACGACCTTAGTTGAAGAATTGTAGGCTTGGACTCTTCCTGCATACGAGAAATTTAGGTTACTATAATAAACGAATATTTCATCTCCCACTTCTGGAGCAGAGGCTACAGAAGCCAAAGTTAGAGTGTTTGAGGAGAATAAAACTGTGTTAGATGTCCCACAAAAAACCCCTAATTTATGTGGACTGTGTGATGAATAAATCATGTCCTTTGAATGCAAGAAATTTTTAGTTATTATTGGAGATATGAGTTTAGAATAAGTGCTACGACCAAACAACTTCATGAAGTTTTGACCAAACTCTCTTTCGGTATTTATTTGTTCTATCGTTCCTTCAAACCTTTCAATTTCTATTGAATAGGCTCCCTCAATAAACCCTATACTAGATTCAGACTCATAAAGCGAATCATCAAAGGAGAGAGACAGAGTTTTTGTTGTAGCGTTGGACGAAGAAACGCTTGCTTCCACTAAATCGTTGAAAATGACTTTTACATTGTGATGTCGGTTTTCTATGATTTTAAAGGTCGTCAAAAGATTCCCTTTTGATTGACTCCACGCTCTTCTAAATAATCTATCTCCCGAGTTTGTTATTCCTGTAAGGCTAGTAGCCGCAAAAATATTTGAAGACTCCAAACGAGTAGATGTGGTCATAACAATAGTTTGTTGGTTGGAAGAAAAGGAACCTATGGCGCTTCCTGTTGAAGCGATGATGTAGATTCTATCAGCAATTTTGACCTCATCTCCTTCCGCTAAGAGTGTGGACAAATCGTACTCTGTATTGAATACAAAGTTTGTCCCAGATTGAGAAGATATGGTAGCCTTTAGCGGGAAAAACTCTGATAGGTTCGCAGAGTGTAGGCGATGCCGTATTCTCAATAAATCGTCTTTCTTTATTTTAGAAGGGAGTATGCGTTGAGTGTCAATGAGTTTCACTTCCGCATAGCCGCCCTTTGAACCAACAGATTCAAACACATTAAAATCCGCTAAGGTGAAATTCGTGTTGGCCTTCTCTGGGGAAAAAGAATAATGTGCATAACGAGAGGGTCCAGTCAACGCTAAAGTTGACGCATCGGTTTGGTCGTAAACATCGTTTGCATCTCTTCTTGCGTTAAAGAAACATTTACTGTAATCTGTAAAATCATTAGAAGGCAAAGTAAATCCTTCGCTGGAAGTTATTGCATTTTCTGTAGGGTCGTCCAAATCTCTCAATTTATCCACAAGAACGGCTTTCATTGTGTATTTACTGTAATCAATAATTCGTTTTGAAAAATCTGTCGTAGTGACGAAGGCGTTGTTTATATTAGGAGTAATTGTTGTTGCGGGTGTAGCATCAATATATTTAATGAAATATTTTGTATTATGGTCTAATTCATTTTCTTTATCTAATCTTTCTGAATAAAAATAGAAAAGAGGTCTAGCACAAGTATAGGATTTATCGTATTTGTATGTAGAAGAACCAGAAGTAATATTTTCATTTTTGATACCAATAGAAAGCGCAACGATAGAAGTCTCTGTTTTCAAAGGGCCACGAAAAACCATAAACTTTGTATCTTTAGGTATTTGCTTACCCAGTCTTGGCTCAAAGTCGAAACGGTCCCCGGATACTTCGTCTTGCTTTATTTCTGTGATTTTTGCAAAATGGTGTTGCAATAAATCATCTGAATGTAAAAGAACGAAGTAGTCGTATGTTTGATTAGAGAGTGGTGAAATGCCGTCAAGTTGTAGTCCGGTTTGAGAGTTTTCATCCCAACAATGAATCGTATATCCTTCCGTGTTGCTTAAATTGGAATACTCCGTTCCTGCTGAATCACTACCCTGTAGTTGCTGAACAAAGTTTTGGCTATGAGAGCCGTCTGTTGAAATGTAGGCATAAAGTCTCGGATTGGATGGCGAAGAACCAGCGTTGCTAACGAACAGAGGGTTCGTAGGACAGTCAAAATTGACATTGTTCGTAGCGTCATTGATTGTTGTGACAATCGTGGGATTCGGGGAAGTCCCTTTACGCATAGCGAATACTGCCATTATTCATCCACCTCTTCAAATCTGAAATACAGCAAAACTTCTGCGAATCTAGGGTTCAATGTGGTTAAGTCAAATGTTTCTCTAGCACCGTTGGTAAAAGCAAACTCGTGCATTTCTCCCATAAATTGATTGTTGCTATGTGAGGTATCTCTACCTGTAGCACCAACACCGTTTGCTCCTAGAAACATATCGGTTTGCGTAAAAGAAAAGTCTCCTGTTTCTGTGTGTTCTGTAGAAGCCACTTCCTTTCCGCCATAATATATTCTCATTTCTCGTGTTAAGTCATTAAATGTAGCCGCTATGTGGTGAATCTGATTAACATAAAATGGATTTTGTGTTGTGTGTATGAAGATGCTTTTTCCAGCAAGAGAAGTAATACTGCTATCTATGTCACGCATGGTCAAAGTGGAGCCGCTTACAGTATTTATGCGTCCTATTTCTATGAAGTCAAACCCTTCCTGAACGAAAATTGTTTGTTCGTCGTGAAAATCTGATTCTATGTTAGAAGCGAAAGTTATGAGATTACCGATACTGGAAAATCCCGAAACTGCTACAGAAGTAGCGACCTGAAACTTAACCTTTCCATCAAAGTTGAAGCCCGTTGCAGAAAGAGTTGAACCTGTTTGTGGTTTACCAGAAATAGGAGATATGACAATAGGGCTTGTCAAGGAAGTGTTCGTACCGTTAATATCAACTTCAAACTTTATTCTGTAAGCCGATGGGTTGTTGAAACCATGTTCCGTAGCATTCAACAGAGATAATTTCACTTTCTCGCTATGGAAAATACGCATCTCGTATCCATTAAGAGTGCTAGCAGTCCCGTACTTGTTTGTGTTATTGAGATAGCGAAAAGAGGGTCTTTGTTCTCTATTTGTTGAATTATCAAGAATCGTTTTGCTGATTCCCGGCATCATTTTTTTGCTATTTGTCGTTGAAGGAATACTTGACACTAGCCCATGTCCGTTAATATCGTAAGGAGTGATAGTCGTTTCAATTGTAAAGGAGTCTTTATGGTTCCAAATACCATAACGAACATCGTCCGTAGAAATCGCCCCGTCAGCCCCTAAAGGAATATTATCTGAATAATCAATTCTTACGAATGAATTACACATGACAGGAAAAACCAAACTTCGTTGTTTTCCGGTCAAAAGACGATACATGCAATCACTCCAAAGCGTCTTCTATTTTGGTAATCAGGTTTCCTTGAGGGAAAACACTCGCAACTTCAAATTGCAAAGTAAACGCAATATCAATCGTCGTAGAATCAATTGTTGTGTTGAAAGAACGAATAAATCCTTTGAGTCCTTCTGAGTATTCATTAACAGGGAACGGTTTAGGAAACGCCACCCCCTGATTATCCAATGTTCCTGAAGTTATTCCTCCTTCTCCTCTTGCGCTAAAGGTAAACGGAATTAATTGAGTAGCACCATCGGGTGTCCGTTGCGCGTAATTTTCATCCACCTTTGAATCAAAAAGAAAAATTAATTCATTGATGGCTTGGAAAGACTGTAGGCCCGTGGAGTCTACACTGGAATGAATTAATTGTGCAATTTCAATCGCAGTGAATGTTCTAGTTATAGCACTACTTCCCTTTGAGAATTTTTTTGTTATGGTGTCTTCTAGAATAAATCCAGTCACAGAAACAGTTTTGCTAGACATACCCAAGTCCAAGGCGGCTGTAACAGATTCTCCGGTCAATAACCCACTGAATGGTACATCCAAAGAAGGAATAGTTTTGCTTGTGCTGATGTCCACACTTGTTGCCTTCAAAGGAATGATGTTATCTGTCAATTCATTTCCCGAGTTTGCCCCGGCCCCAATCCGCAAAAAGACATAATGTTGTGCTGGCATTTAATCACCCTAATGTTCCTCTAGAAGAAGTTGTTCTGTTCACTTCTTTGTTTATCATACTGCCAATCTTGGATGCAATCTGTCTTAATTCAGTATCAGAAGCACCAATTCTTCCTTGAACATTGACGGTAATGTTGTTGGTTGAACCCGACATTATCTTCTTACTGTCTCTGTTTGAATGCACTCTAGAACCAGTAGGTAACTTAACGATTTCCGGACCCCTTTCTCCAACTAGTTGCAATCCAGAACCGACGACACCTCCATTAGCAAAGGGATTTAATTTTGCCAAAAGAAGCCCTATTGCGGCAACAACAACGCCCCCTATGGCGATAGGCAAAGCGACAAGAAGAGTGGATACTGTGGTTGCAAAAACCATGATGAGACCAATTATTGTAGTGATGGTCCCAATAAGTAAAAAAAGAACGGCTATGCCTTCAAAGTTTCTTTCTACAAATTGTGCGCCTCTTGCCTTTATTTCGGCTAATGTCTTATCCAATTTTAAACCCAAAACTCCAACAACAAATGCTATTCCTGCCCCAACAGTTGCCACTAGAACTCCAAATAATCCTGTTAATATGCCTCCTGCTATGGAAAGCAAACCCGAAAAAACTAATTTGAAATTTTCATAAAGAGAGCCTCCCCCTGTTATGGCTCTAGAAATCAAAGAGAGTCCCTTTTTTATGAAACCAAATGCGGTTCTAAATATTTTAAAAGCAACCTTTAACGCAACTAAAATATTAAATATGCCTTTTTGGAAGTTTTTACTCCTGAAAAATGCGATAAGAAGAGGTATGAGAAGACTGCCGATGAAAATATATTTCAACAACACAGCGGCCACGGCTCCTATATTCTTGAGAATCCCTCTGAAGCCTATTCTTGACCTCTCTTCTCCTTCTCTTTGGCTTCTTTTGAAAAAGTTTCTAGCACTCTTGATTAAATCCCCACCCATGAAGTTTCCCAAGGCCCTTACTCTAGATATTTTATTTCCTTCTGCATCAACTCCTGAGATAATCTCTTTGGCTTTGGCGAAATTTTTAGCAAAGTTTCTTCCCGCACTTAGTAGTAGGCCTCCAGCGGAAGGGTCCTTGATTTTATCAATGAATTTCCCTATTGCTAAGGTGCTTATCTCTACAGCATTTTTCACTCGGAAAAACATTGGAATAAATGCGTATCCAAATTTCAAGAAAGGGGCTAATTTACCTTGAGGGTCGCCTAAAGCCTTACCAAATCTAGTAAATATATTTGCCGCATTTTCTGTTTCTTCGGCCATATTTCCTACGACTTCACTTACTTCTTCTTGTGCTTGAATAATAGGACGCAACTCAGAGGTAAGATTCCTCATCACCCTTGTTAGATTTTGAATGGCCTCAGTTTGACGCTGTATCTCATCGGCCATCTTTCTTCACCTTCTTCATTTCCTGTTCTATTGTATCAGACTTCAATTCTTCAAAGTTTCTATGAATGTAGAGAAAATCCATAACCATGCTAGCGGGCATTTTCATAATTTCTAATGGACTCACTGCTAAGGCTTTACTCACAATGTAAGTAATCAAGAGAGAAGCGGTCGGCAAGTCTTTGGGACCTTGCCTAATCGCCTCTCTCATTCTTCGTTTTTTTGGCCATCCTCCGAAAACGCTTCAAGAGGATTTGGTAATATGGCCTTCAACTGTGTTCCAATGAAGGGGTTGAGTCTTACAAGTTCAATCGTAGTCAAACTGGGTTCTGTTTTGGTGACAAAGTTTTCTACAAGATAACGATACATAGCATTCAAATCAATGTCCATGTCTTGTTTCTTTGCGTCAATTTTCATCAGGGTGGTAAGAGCCTTTTCTACTTCTAACCAAGTAGGTTCTCTAATCCAAACCTTGAGGCATTCATCGCTTTGTGGCGCTACTTTAAGTTCGTAGCACTTCTCTTCTGTGTGTGCAAAAAGCACCGATTTATCTTTTACAGTATTCATGTTTCTTCCACCTTCATAAAACCAACAAACAAACAATGTTGGTGGAATGCATCACTCTTCTTCGTCTTTCACGGGTTCCTCCGCTTTGACTTTGGGCTTTCTACCCCTCTTTTTCGGGGCAGGCTTTGCCTTAGCCTCTTCCTGTTCTCTATGCTTTCGCTCACGGTATTCTTGCATCTTCGTGTAGCGGTCTTTTCCCTCAATGGTTGCCAAGGTATCACCCCTGCAAAATCCAATGCGTCTTGACCGTACATGAGTTGAGCGTCCTTGGGATGATTGTAGCCTCAACCATGACAGGTCCTTTGTCTTCAGGGATTGGCCAGTTGTTCGTCGTCAGCATGTAGTTGTCAAATTTGAGTCTGATTTGCTCTCCGTTTTCTTTATCAAAAATCAAATCAATGAGAGCACCACTGTTTGCTAGTTGATTCTCATCCTGATTTTTCAATTCATTGAACAGTTTATCATCGGTGACAAGTGCAGTAAATGACAACTCGTAGGTTCGCTGTGCAGGAATTGCGTCTTTAACGCTCTTATTTCCAATACCAATGAATCTCTTGTCCGTCAAGGTGTTATTCATGGTCAAAGTAAAGTTTGTAATTTTCAAGAAGTTTTGCCCAAACAGACTGATTGAACCTCCAGAAAAGAAGAACGGTTCTAGGAATTTATCGTTATCAGAATAATTCTTGAACGAAGTTTCATCCGTGACTGAGCGACGAGCCGCATACTTTTCTCCCTTGGTTAAGTTGTGAAGTTTACGAGGCATGGTATCAAGAGTCATTTTCAACTCTTCGTTTTCGTTGGCTGTCATGGTAAGAGTGTTGATTCTGTTTCCTGTAGCGATGAGAACGAAGTTGGTATCTTCGTCGGCATCAGCAGTATTTGTGCTGTAAGTATTCGCAGAGGGTAATTTAGAAAAGACTTGCTCCATAGCAAAGGAAGGAAGGTCGTCCCCGTCTTGTTCAGAAAAAGTGTAAGTGATTGGATTTGAAATGGTAGTGGTTCCACTAGGTTCTGTCAATTTATGAACATCAGCAGAAGCGTCCTGCCCTCTTAGAAGGGGCGGGTTGAACGCAAATTGTTCAGTTGTCCCACTACCTTTCACAAGAGTCCTGTAAAATAAAGGCCCAGTATCCGTGACTGAACTTGAATTAAGATAGTATCCTTCTGTATTTGCTCCGACAAAATCGGTGATGGTTGCTGTTATCGTAATACTGCTTCCAGTTCCAGTAGCCGCCGAACTTAATTCAAATGTAGTGGCATTAGTGACCGAAGCCACAGTTGCGCCAGCAGGGATGTTTGTTCCGGATACCGCCATCCCCGTTTTCAAACCAGCAGTAGAAGTTACTGTAACTGTTGCATCTGTGTTAGTGGTCGCTCCTCCCGCAAGAACGAGGTCAGGGTCTACCAAAGTTGCAGAAATAGCAGAACACTTACCAAAGAAATAGTAAAGCCAAGCACCATGATTAGCGACAACATTTACGCTAGCATTTCCGGCAGTCTCAATGCCTTTATACTGGTAAGTGAAGTTTCTACTACCGCCAACGAATAAGTTTTGTTGCTTGAATTCTACTTCAAGAGAGGGGAAAGTTAAGGATTCTAGAATCCCCATCCAATAATCAGCGTTCAAATGTTTTAGGTTAGAAGAACCACTGTTTGCGGGGCAAGGAGCACCATACCCCTTTAGGTGAAAATAATCATTTGAGGTATCTAGAACAACGCTTGAAGGGTGTATTCCGGGGTGGAATGTCAGAGTCGTCGAATCATTGGAAGTAACTCTGTGACTCGTTGTATGTGTTCCATTATCATAAAACTCAAGAACGCAACCCACATACAAATCATCTACTAAATCAAATCGGCTTGTAAAATCGGTATCTAAATTCAAGGTCTTGATATTTGTAGCCGTAAAAGTGATGCTACTTCCCGTCCCAGTAGCGGCTTTATCCAAGGTTGCTTGGGTGGCGCTATCAACGGTGACAACAACTGCCCCATTCGGTATATTTGTCCCCGTTATTGCCATACCGACAACAACATTTGTATTTGAACCGTATGTAACGACTTTACTATCACTAGTTGTAGCGCCGGTAGAAAGAGATACGCTCGTAAAAGCCGCAGGTTTCAGATAAATATCAACTTCGGGAACAAATGTTACCGATGCACCGCTTCCTAAAAATATATTCGTGTTGGTCATAATCCCACTTCCTTACAAACAAACTAAGGGACTGTCTGAGCGAACCGTTTTGCTTCCAAATTGACTTTGTATCCGAATAGTCGTTTTGCTCTATCATTTGATTCACTTCTCGAACCGATAAATAGTTGATTGAACTTAGAACTATCCGAAGCCTCGTACCCCCTGCGCTTGCTCTCAACCACATGACGGGTTATCAAGTATAAAGCCCTTAGCCTGTCTTTCCCAAAATCAGCATCCGTTCCGGCTCTTTCGTCTTGGACGGTCCTAATATGGAGGGTGAAGGTGTAGATTTCATTTCGTACATCATAAAATACGGTTGGGTACTCAACGGTGTTTGCGTCTTCAAAAACGATGATAACATCCTTTGAGGATAGGTCGTATCTAACGCCCTTATTTTTTTCCAAAGAGCGAACATCAACAAAATTTGGTTTTGCTGAATGTGAAACGCTAATCGTCCCAGCGTCTACTAAAGCGGTAGAAGATGTCGTCCATTGAGTGTTCAACAAATCAATGACAAGACTTACTTCATCCACGGAACATCCCCTCAATCTTCTTCTGTATTTCTTTGCTAACATGTTCGGCGTAAGCCATTTCAGCATTCTCAATCATTTCTTCATTTGAAAAGGAAACATCAAAACCTAGCAATCTAGATAACTCAATCATTTGGATATTTCTTTTCTTCTCTCTTTCTAGAAACCTATTGAAAATATCGGTGGCTTCTCGGAATGACATATCAATCAATTAGATATAGGAGGTCTTTCTTTCCATCAAGTATTTCCATAGCCTCTTTGCGAAGAATATCATATTTCTCTTTTGTAGAAATGTTTCCTCCAGTTTCGGCAATCAGAATCGTTTGGTCGTCATGTCTCAGTATTTCTGCCGCCGCTAATTTTGTAGCGGCTTCGTGAATGGCAGAAGGCACTCTTCCGTCGCCAGCGACATAATTTACAATCACTGAGTTTTTGTTGTGATAAGGATACCTCTTTAGGAAAAAGATTCTACCATCATCGCCCATCATCCAAAAATCCCCTAAACGCTTCATGTCCTGTTTATCGGTGAAACCCTCAACGATGGTGTTAGAGTTTTCACCGGCTTGGTCAGAAACGGTAATTTGACAATCGGAACCATCCTCTCCTTCCAATAGGCTAGAGATGTGTATTTTTGTGCCGTCGTTGTGGTCAGTGTAAGCGTAGAAAAAATCAGAAATGTTCAGAGAGTTTGGTGAAGAAGTCAATGCCTTTTCAGAAGTTGCTCCTGTGAATTGTGCTGTCTTTGAAGGAAATTGTTCATTGATAAGTGCGACGATTTCCTTTGCTGTCGTTTTAGCACCAAAAGTAGAATTGAATCGTGATGAAGCAACAACTGGAGTATCCGCATGGGCGTGATATTTCAATTCAAAAACATCGCCTGAATTTGGAAGTTGTATTGAAATCTTGTTGATTTTAGTATAGGCGCTACTGTCCAAAGTTATGCTGGCCTGAGCAGAAGCCAATTCTCTGTAGTTGGTTCCTTCCCAAACTTGGAGACTCACAATCTTCCTAACCTTCATTTGGTGGAGTTGAACGAACCCTACATATCCACCATAATACGAATGTATTGGGTGTCTTGAAAACTCAAAATCCTTAAACTCGTCTTTGTGGATAATAGGGCGATAAGAACGACCCACCTTATCATCAATCATTCCTTCTACCCTTTTTATGATGCTACCTATTTGGGCGTGTGTAGGGTTGGTTAAAGAGGTAAACTCCGGTATTTGCAAAAGGTCGGATACAGCACCTTTGTTCGTATAGAATCCCTTTCCTTGGGTGTAGTCAACATCAATTTCTGTGTAGTCGCTTGGTGATGATGAGACAGGCATGACTAGTCCTCCAATGCTTCTTCTAACTCGTAAGTGTTCGCAAGAAGATTCTGTAAGAAATTTGTTGCTTCATCTCTTGAAGCATTTACTTGTTCTGTAAACGCCCCTGTTTTTGACCCCTCCTCCTCTTCTTCAATCTCTGCCAAACTTTTTCCTTCTGAAACTTCTGTGCTAACGGTAAAGTATTCAGGGATGTTTCTTGAGACTCTTTTTTCTCTAGCGAATCCCCCTCTTCCTTCTGTTCTAACAGGGACTCTTGTGAATCTTAATTCACCAGTCCTGATAACTTCAACTCTAGCAGTGATTTCATCAAACGAAAATTCTTCCTTCCTCAACTCGTTTTTGTAAGGGTCAAGAATAATTTCATCAGGCAGAATAACTTTGACATCAGCCAATATTTTGAAATCCGATAGAGCACCAATTATTCTCCTTCTCCTGTTCCCTGCATCTCTAGGGAAGAGACAGTGCATCAATAATTTAAACGCCGTATTCTTGTCTATGTTTTTGAGAGAAAGAATTACTCTACCTTCACTTACAACAGATACTCTTTCTTCCCCAACCTTCACACTTGTTTTTTGCTGTGAAGCATCAAACTCTACATCGTACAAATCCATTAAATTAAATCCGTTAATATCGTCTCTTAATTTTTCATCTAATCCGTATATTTTGAGAAATGTTTTGCCTTTGGGGTCTTCCGCTCTACGCCATGCCGTAGGAGATAATGAAGACCCTTCTTTGCCGGTTATTTTCTCCATTAAAACAACATCTTCCTTGAAAATATCGTCCTTTTTTGTTTTGGGATAATCTACTCTAAATAGA
>TARA_R100000388_G_scaffold94967_2_pt1 | contig 17821 bp, 16 predicted proteins | sample TARA_R100000388 | Tara Oceans TARA_R100000388 (sample SAMEA2620360) | marine metagenome | biome: marine biome (ENVO:00000447); feature: surface water layer (ENVO:00002042); material: "saline water (ENVO:00002010), including plankton (ENVO:xxxxxxxx)" | depth 5 m | reverse complement strand
AATGAGTGGAAATAATGACCCAGCCGATAAAATTTAAAATAATATCTCGCCAAGAGATAGAAGATATAGCAAAGCCGCCCGCAGGCTGGTTAAATGAATATCTTCGTACCCGACCAGATATATTAGAAAAAATAGATATATGGTGTCCAAATTCCAGGTCTGCCAAGCAAGAGGACTACTGCAATTTTCACTTATTCGATCAAACAGATAAAGTTGATAGTAGCACAGTTTTTGTTTTTAGTATTTATTTGGAGTTGTTTGAGTTCAACAACATGCAAGTACAGATGTATAACTGCATAGATCATTTTTGTAAAAAATACCCAAATAACTTGATTGTTTTCCATTGGAATCATGATAATGACTGGGCACTTCATGGTTGGATAATGGAAAAATATAAAAATGCTTGGGTTGTTAACTTTGGATATACTAGCAAAAAACACAAAAGAAATATAATTGTTCCATTTTGGAATATAAACACAGATGTTGTAGAAGAAAATAAAAAATATTTCGCAAGTTTTATCGGGACTCCAAACAACAATATCAGAGCAAAACTCGCAAATCACATAATGCAAAGTGGAAAAGACACGTTTCATTATTTATCTGGTTTAGACAAAGAACAATATTATAAAGCAGTTAGCTCTTCGGTATTCAGCTTGTGTCCACAGGGTGGTCCAAGTGATGGAGGATTCTCTTACCGCTTTTTTGAGTGTTTGCATCTGAACACTGTGCCTGTTATATTGGTAAACCGACTTGTATTTCCTTATGATTCAGAAATAAATTACGACGATGTTTGTTTACGTTTTCCTGTATCTCTTATAGATCGTGGGATCAATAATCTGGAAAAGTATTTGATATCAAATCAAAGTAGAGTTGATCAAATGTTAAAAAACATTTCTAGTGTTAGGCATAAATTCACTCTAGGTGGAGTGCAGCAAGAAGTATATAAAAACATATCAAAGCAAGTGAGACAACATTAATGAAAAATTTATACATTCATCACCATTTAGGATTAGGAGATCATTTTGATTGCAATGGAATGGTTAGATATATATTAAAAAACAGTGATTTTGATAGAGTGTCTGTTTTTGCAAAATCAAATTATTACAGCATGATTCAGTATATGTATCGTGATGACGATAATATTAACATCATCAAAGTAGATAAAAATAATGAAATGCAAGATGTTAACAAATATCTAATTGATAATAGTTGTGAGTTCTTTTTAAGAGTTGGTCATGAAAACTACCCTTGGGCTGAAGCTTCATTGAATAATAACAAAAATTGTTGGGAATACTTTTATGATCAAGTTCGTATTCCATATAATATAAGGTACGATATGTTTCACGTTGATAGAGACTTATCAGAGGAGCAACGAGTTTTTAAAAAACTAAATCCAAAAAACGAACCTTTTATTTTTATGCACGATGACCCATCCAGAGGTTATAAAATGAACAGAGAACATTTTATCAACCCAAGTTTAAAAATAATTGAAAATGACGTGACAGAAAATATTTTTCATTTTATAAAAATATTACAAGAGGCTGAAGAAATACACTGCATGGAAAGCTCTTTTAAAACTTTAGTAGATTTTTATTGTAAACAGGACAACGTATTTTTTCACGATTTTAGAAATCACCCTCTTGGAAATTACAGTAGAGCAAAATGGAAAATTGTGGAGTATAAATAAAGATTATCATGATAAAAAAAATTACACGAGACTCATTTATATGCTATAACTGGATGCCCATGTTCGCAGATCATTGTATGGACAGAAGTGACGAGTTTTATAAATCTGTTGGCGTAAGTAGACTTCACGACTTACCAAATTTTAACCCTAGAGAAGTTTGCGATGGTGACGTCATTTTTGTAAAAACCGATTACATATACGACGGCTATTTTCAGAATTACGTATTTCCACAAATAAATAATAAATTTATTCTTGTAAGTGGTATTTCTTCTTATCACGTTGGATGCAATGGTGATATGAGTTATGAAAAAATTATGAACAGTCCCAATCTAATTAAGTGGTTTTGTACAAACCCGCCATCTTTAAAAAATAATAAGATTATTCCCATTCCAATTGGCTTTGAAGAGATTGAAAGAGATGGAGGAAATCAAACTTTTCTTTTAGAGCAAAGACAAGCTAGAACAAAATTTCATGATAAGAAAAATAAAATTCTTTTACCTTATCACACTCTTAATACAAACCCCAAGAGAAGAAATTTATTTAACTCATTGCGGAATCTAGATTTCGTTGAAGTTCAAAAAGATAAGTTACCATTTAAGGAATATATGCAGCTACTAGATCAGTATAAATTTGTTATTTGTCTAGAAGGAGCCGGTCCCGATGTACACAGAAACTATGAATGCCTGCTTGTAGATTCCATACCAATAAATGTTAAGAATACTATAGAGTTTTTATTTAAATATCACGAAGTACCTGGGGTCTTTTTAGACTCTTGGGACAATTTGAATGATCAAAAGTTTGATGATCTGGTAAGCTTTGAGTATAATTTTGAAAACAATAAAAAGTTTTTGACCATCGATTATCACGCAAAACTAATAGGAGATATAAATGAAAATTGAAGTATCAATAGGAGAGGTTGTTGATAAAATTACAATCTTAGAAATAAAAAAAGAAAACATTGACAATAAAACAAAATTAGTATATATTAACGAAGAGCTTGCCATACTTAAATCCTCGTTAAAAAAAGAGAATATTGAGGTTCCGAGCGAATTAGTTGAAAATTTAAAAAACATTAATAAGCAGTTATGGGATGCAGAGGATATTATCAGAGAGTGTGAAAAAAATGAAAACTTTGGTGATGATTTTGTGAAATGTGCCCGTCTCGATGCCATATTAAATGATAAAAGATTTTTAGCAAAAAATGAAATAAACAATTATTGTAATTCAGACATTAAGGAACAAAAATCATATGACGGACTTTATACCCCAGATTGAGCCATGGATCGATGAACGTGAATTATATTATTTAAAAAAAGTAGTTGATTCAACTTATGTCACAGAAAATGTCTTAACAAAAGAGTTCGAAGATAGAATTAAAAAGTTAACGGGATCAAAGCATGCGATTGCATACACAAATGGGACTGTTGCGCTTTATGCTTGTTTAAAATCTTTAAATATTGGTCCTGGTGACGAAGTAATAGTTCCAAATTTAACATTCATCGCCACTTCAAATGCGGTTTTAATGACAGGGGCAACCCCGGTTTTTTGTGAAGTATCCCCAGCAACATTATGTATTGACCCAGAGGAGATCATAAAATTAATAAATAAAAACACAAAGGCAATAATGCCTGTTCATTTATATGGACAAAGCGCAGATATGCATCGTATAATGCAAATAGCAAAAAAATATGGCATAGGTGTTATTGAAGATGCCGCACAGGGAGTTGGAGTTAAGTTTGATAACCGACATGTCGGAACTTATGGTGATTTAGGAATTTTATCTTTTTATGGCAACAAAACAATAACCTGCGGCGAAGGCGGTATCATATTAACAAACTGTGATGAATTAAAACAAGCTTGCTATAGATTAAAAAATCATGGTAGAGATGGTAAAGGTGTGTTTATTCATAAGTATGTAGGTTTTAATTTTTGTTTTACTGAGATGCAAGCTGCCATCGGTCTCGCGCAGTTAGATAAACTACCAGCTATAATATCAAAAAAACAAAAAATTTATGATAAATACCAAGAATCTTTAAAAAGCTTAAATCATGTGCTTCGACCAGTATATCTAGATCCTCGTACTACGCCTGTTCATTGGTTCACCTCTTTCTTGACTAGTCGTAAAGAAGAACTGCAAAATTATCTAAAAAGTAAAAATATTCAAACAAGAGATTTTTTCTATCCTTTAAGTTTACAGCCTTGTTATGAGTGTTTAGAAAGTGAAACTTTTAAAATAAGTGAGAGATGTTACTATGAGGGAATATCACTACCATCTTCTTATAAGTTAAAAACAGAGCAACAAGAGTATATAATAGACTCAATTAAGGAATTTTTCAAAAATGATACAGTTAGTTAAAGATACAATTGATAATCAAGACATTGATAACTTAATAGGATGGTTAAAAACTTATCCCAGATTAACAAAGGGAAATTTAACCATAGAATACGAAAAAAAATGGTCCGAGTTTTTAGGGTGCAAATATTCTGTTTTTGTAAATTCAGGATCATCGGCAAATTTATTAATGTTATACGCTTTAATAGAAAGCGGCATGATAAAGGTCGGAGACAAGGTTGTTGTACCCGCAGTATCTTGGTCAACAGATTTAACTCCAGTTATACAGCTAGGTTTGGAGCCTGTTTTATGTGACTGCAATATGACCGACTTATCTGTTGATCTAGAAGATTTGCAAAATATTATTGCAATACATAAACCCAGTGCATTAATTTTAGTTTCAGTTCTGGGTATGGTACCAGATATGGATGCTATCACTAAAATTTGCGAAGATAATAATGTGGTGTTATTGGAGGATGCCTGCGAGTCTTTGGGGTCTAAATATGAAGGTCAATCTTTGGGCACTTTTGGGCTGATGTCTTCTTTTTCAACTTATTTTGGACACCACATATCAACAATAGAAGGTGGAATGATCTGCACCAATGATAAAAAGATTTTTAACTTATTAAAAAGTCTACGTAGCCATGGTTGGGATCGCGACATGGATGAAGATGAAGTGGTCAAAATTAGACAAAAGTATTCTATTGGTGACGATTTCGATTCCTTGTATAAATTTTATTATTACGGTTTTAACTTAAGAGCAACCGATTTGCAAGCATTTATTGGATTAAATCAATTAGAAAAAGTAGATAAGGTTATTACTAATAGAAATAATAATTATAATCGTTATAAAGAACTAATTTTTAATGATTTTTGGACACCACAACGTTCTAGTGAAGAGAACTACATATCTAATTTTGCTTATCCCATGATACATCCAAAAAGAAAAGAAATAGTTAAAGGTCTCAAGAAAAACAATATAGAAACAAGACCTTTAATTTGTGGTTCTCTTGGTCAGCAGCCGTTTTGGATAAAAAGATATGGTGAGATTAAATTTAAAAACGCTGGGCTGGTAAATGATTATGGTTTTTATTTGCCAAATAATCATCAATTAACAGATGAAGAGATACAATTAGTTTGTAAAGTTGTAAACGAATCAACACGTACAGAGGACAAAAAATGATAAACATTAATTTTAAACAAAATTCCGAGTATTATAAAAATTATGAAGCGTGTAATGAATTTTTAAAAGGTTTAAATTTACAAAATTATGAATATCCAGATGAGAAAGTTATATTTCATGTTTATAGCGAAATAAAAACACCAAAAGAATTAATGGCTATAAAGTCTTATTTAGCGACACAAAATCTGGATCAAACATCAATGATTGTTTGGTCAGATTATGATATATCAGATAATCCTTATATACAACCTTATAAAAATTTAGTTGAGTTTAGAGTTTATAATGCATCTGAAGAGGCTATTGGAACTCCTTTAGAGGGTGATTTAAAACTAAAAATGAAAGATCCGAAATATTATTTACAGAGCGACCTAGCTAGAATTTTACTTTTATACAAGTATGGTGGTGTTTGGATTGATATGGATGTTATACTCTTAAGAGACTTTAAACCCATATTAGATCAGGAATACATGTATATGTGGGGATCAGAAACTAATTTTGCTGTTGATGGAGCATGCGCAACTGTCCTCTCTGGTAAAAAAGAAAGTCAATTTATGACTGAATTAGTTAGACAATTGTTATTAACACCAGCTAGACCCGGAACGGTGTGTTGGGGTAAGGATATGTTTGCAGCATTATATAGAAGATATGAGTTTGATGTTATGCCAGCAGCCTTTTTTAATATTGAATGGTGTATTAATAAAACACATCCTGGGTTGGGTGATAAAATAGAAAGCCAGTGGTTCTATGACAAATTAGATAACAAAGATCATTTATTTTTAGATTCTTTTGGCTGGCATTGGCACAACAGTTCGAAGAAAGATTTTAAAATTGTTGATGGTTCAAAATTTAATTTACTACAAAAAAGAACCGATGACCTTTTAAAAGCTAGAGGAATATGATAAACGAAGAAGATATTTTAGTCACAGGTGGTACCGGCATGGTCGGATTCGCATTGAAAAACATTATTCCGGGTGCCCAATTTGTCGGCAGTAAAGATTATGATCTGACGCAAGAACAACAAGTTTCTAAAATGTTAACTTACTATAAGCCGAAGTATATTGTTCATTTGGCTGCTAAGGTGGGTGGAATAAAAGCAAATATTGACAATGTGGGCTCTTTTTTTTATGACAACATAAAAATTAATTCTAATGTTTTAGAGCAAAGTCGTCTTCACAAAGTTGAAAAAGTAGTCTCTCTACTGAGCACTTGCATATACCCTCACAGCGCAAAATATCCACTAACAGAAAATCAAATACATTTGGGAGCACCTCATTTTTCAAACTTTGGCTATGCGTACGCAAAAAGAATGTTAGATGTGCAATCTAGAGCTTATAGGCAACAATACAACTGCAATTTTATAACTGCAGTCCCCAATAATCTTTTTGGTGAGAATGATAATTTTCATTTACAAAACTCACATGTAATTCCTGCGTTGATAAGAAAAATATACGATGCAAAGATAAATGGCAAAAGTAAAATTAACCTTTGGGGTACTGGAGAGCCACTAAGAGAGTTTACATATTCTAAAGATGTTGCAAAAATACTTTTGTTTTTGCTAAAAAAGTATAATGGAGTTGGACCAATAAACATTGGAAATACAAATGAATACTCGATAAAATATGTTGTTGATGAAATATTTAAAATTTTTGAGTATGAATGCGAGGTTTTTTGGGATACAAAAAAACCCTCTGGTCAATATAAAAAACCATCTTGCAATGATAACCTTACATCACTGGGTTGGGAAAAAAACAATTATACAAATTTTGATATTGCATTAAAAAAAACTTGCGAATGGTTTATAATTAACTACCCGAACATTAGAGGAGTGTAATGAAAACAGCTTTAATAACTGGAATTACTGGTCAAGATGGTTCTTACCTAGCTGATTTTTTACTTAAAAAAGGATATTTTGTTATAGGTTTAAAAAGAAGATCATCAATCATATGCACTGACAGAATTGATCAAATATATAACAATATCAATTTTAAAATGGAATATTTTAATTTAAATGACCCAGGTTGCTTTTGGCGATTATTACTGAAGTACAGACCAGATGAAATTTATAATTTAGCGGCGCAATCACACGTCAGAGTATCTTTTGATACACCAGAAGAAACTGTGCAATCCGTTGCAATGGGCACTCTTAGAATGTTAGAGGCTGTAAGAACAATAGATCCAACTGGTAATCAAATAAAATTCTATCAAGCTTCTTCGTCAGAAATGTTTGGTGATAATACAAATTATCCTTTTAATGAAGAATCGCGTTTTATGCCAGCATCACCGTACGCATGCGCAAAAGTTTTTTCTCATAATTTAGTTAGAAACTATAGAGAGAGTTATGGAATTCACGCTTCAAGCGGTATACTTTTTAATCACGAGTCACCTCGACGCGGAGAAACTTTTGTAACTAGAAAAATAACTATGGCAGCAGTAAAAATAAAAATGGGTCTGCAAGATAAATTATATCTAGGCAATCTTGACGCAAAAAGAGATTGGGGTTTTGCTGGGGATTATGTAAAAGCAATGTGGTTAATGCTACAACAAGACATTCCAGATGATTATGTTATCTCAACTGGTGAAACATATTCAGTTAAAGAATTTTTAGATTGTGTTTTCAACTATGCAGGCTTAGATGTCGATAAATACGTAGAAGTTGACTCAAGGCTATTTAGACCTCAAGAAGTGCCTTATTTGTTAGGCGACAGTACAAAGGCTAAAAGTGTTTTAAAATGGGAACCAAAAGTTAAGTTTAAAGAACTAGCTAAAATGATGTACGATTCCGACTGGAATCTGATGTGTCGATAAAGGAGAAAAATATGACAGAAGTAGAACACACAAATTTATCAAAACAAGCTATCGGTGCGCTCATGATGGCGCTGCAAAAGTCTTTATTAGAGCAATCCGACATTGTTCCGGTTTTAGCCGGCTTTAAGATGTCAAAATCACCAGAAGGTCTTGTTGTTCTTAACCCCCCAGTGGTTAAGTTCAATGAAGAAACAACCCGAGACTGGGATGTTATTGCCGATCAGCCTGATACGCTTTAAAGGAGAAATAAGTTGCCAATATATGTTTACCAGTGCGGGGATTGCTTAGGAGAGTGGAAAGAGAATCACTTAATGAGTGAATCGATAGAAGACTGTCCTTGGTGTGATTCTAAAAACATTGCACGTAAGCCAAGCGACTTCACATTTAATTCCAAAAAACAGGAAAAACAAAAAAAAGTTGGCGATTTAACGAGAGAATTTATAGAAAACTCAAAAGAAGATTTGAAAAATCAAAAAAAAGGACTAGATAAAAACAGATGATTGAATTTTTTTTGGCTCTGTCGTCTGTTTTTAATGTTCTTTTGGTTTGGTACATTGTGCAACTTATACGTCGATTTTTATCTTTTCAGGACGACTTAGATGACTTCAGCGTAAGACTAGAAGAATATAGCGAGCATGTCAATATTGTTAGCAGTCTTGAGCGCTTTTATGGTGATGAAACTTTGGGAAATTTGCTTCGTCACTCAAAGTCTCTTGTTGAAGAGTGCCAAAAATTTCAAAGCATCATAAAACAAGAGGAAGAATATGCCGAGGAAGAAGACTAAAAATCATTATTTCAGAAAAGAACATCAAGATGCAATAGTAGCTTATTGCTCAACAGAAGACTTTAATAAAAGAAATGAACTTTACAACGAATTCATAGGACCAGTTTTCGATGAGATGGTTGATAAAATTGTTTACACCTATAAATTTACATCTCTTCCAAATATAGACTATCTTAAAGAAGATTGTAAAAACTGGCTTATTACAGTTCTGAACAACTTTGATAAAGAGAAAGGCTCTAAAGCGTTTACATACTTTAGCGTTGTCTCTAAAAACTGGTTTATTGCCGAAGTAAAAAAAACATCTAAAAAAGCGAAAAGAGAAACGCAAATAGATAATTATTTCATAAATCAGGAAGATAAATTCAATAACCCCACCTTAAAACAACTGATAATCTACAATACGTATATCGAAGATCGCTCTAAGAATGAATTCTTTTCACATTTGTATAAAGAGATAAAAGATTGGAAAAAAATGCCACTCAGAGAAAATGAGATAAAAACAATACAAGCCATTGAGATACTTTTTAATGAAGCCAACAATATAGAAATTTTTAATAAAAAGGCTATTTATCTATACATAAGAGAAATTACTGGATTGAATACAAAGCAAGTAGTTAGTTCTCTTAACAAGATAAGAAGAAGATATAGAGATTTTAAAAAAGAATGGGACGATCAATAAAAAATTTAGAAAATTATATTCAAGAAGCGATTGACAATATTCGTGATGATCGTGATATAACCTCAACACTATTAACACAAGTTTTTGCGGAGATAACCAACGGTCAAGAAACTCACAAGGATTTAGGTTTGATCGCAGCAAAATATGTAGAAACTTTGCAAAGATCCAATGAACAATTGGTAAAACTTACATCTATTATGGCTAAGAAAACTGATTCTACCGTAGAGTTAACGGAAGAAGATAAAAAGTCTCTTTTTGATGTAATCCAAGGAGAAAAATAAAAAGTGTCTGGAGGATTTAAACCCAACATGAACTTTCTGAAAAATAGTTTTCAGATTAGATCAGATACTAAAATATATGACCCAAAAAACTCATCAGCTACCGGCTTAGTTAGAGAAAAGATAAAAGGGGTCAACAATAGAAATGCATTCGTTGATGCAAATATTTTAACTGGTGATTTTATTCTTCAGGCTTTTCCTGATGGCAACGCTGCAGGACAAACAGATTTTTTGTTTGATCCATTTTTAGCGTCTGCAAAAATTTCACAAGCTCTTGATGTCAACAGCCCAGATTTTACACCGTTTTACGCTGTGGTTAATATACCAGAGATAACTTTCTTAACAACCCCACCAGAGCTAGGAACAGATGCTGCTTTTAATCGTAAAGTTAGAGAAATAGTATCAATACTAGGAGTGTTTAAGCTATATAATTTTTATGGTCAGTTTACTGTGCCAAACTATGGTGATCCAGTACAAGTAACCTTTAAAGATATGGATACTTTTAGTGATCCTATATTTATTGGTCCTTTAAAAACAGGTAAAGTTAATTTTGCAGGTGGATCGGGAGGTCAGCCTGGTGGCGGTGGTGGCAGTTATCATGACACTTGCAGCAACAAGCCAAATGTTAAAACTAGGGTTTTGAGAACGAAACCTGCGCCGCCATCTATAATCACTGGGAATAAAAAAACAAATAAGTTTATTACATCGCTGGACCAAATGAATATTCCATATCCACCTAAATCGTATCGAACAGCCAGTACAGGAGGTACCACCACTGGGACAGAACCGTCAAACACGTCGGCACCTTATCGCGTAGCGATACCAAAGAATTTCAATAAATCAAAACCAGCAAATGTATTTTTATATTTCCACGGTAATGGTGGGTCTGGTAGATTAGAAGACTTAATAACAAAAGGACCATCGTTTATACCTGATGGTCGAAATGTTGTTTTAATCACGCCGCTGATGTACAAACAAAAAGGACTAAAGGCAGCTAAAAATCCTGGATCTTCAACTGCAGGTGGAAAAATAACAGTAACTCAAGAATTTATAACTGAAGTGCTTCAAGCTCAAGTTGGTGAGGGTTTTATTGGAAGCGCAAACTATGATAGTTTAATAACTTTTTCGCATAGTGGCGGTGGCGCCCCTCATGGATATTTTTTAAGACAGCTGGCAGAAAAAAATCAATTTAATAACGCTATCTCGGCAGCAAGATTTTTAGATTCTGATTATGGTTTTTACAGCTTGAGGGATCTTTTTAAGGGATTGGCTGATGGTAGCATCCCAAAGATTGATCAATCAAGAATTACTTTTTTAGTCGGTAAACCCCACGGCAGCAACTCGCCTAACAAGCAAGCCACAAAAGGTTCTGGTGAGCGATGGAACAATGTATACAACAGCGGTACTAGACTTATTGTAACAAACATGGATCATATGACGTGCGCATATCAAATTGGTCCTGAATACCTAATACCAGGAGTTCAAAACGTTTCCGCTCCTAGCAATAAATCAAAAACAGATCCTAATAAACAAGCTGAACAAACCCAGCAAGAAAACCTAGCGAAAGAAGCGAAAGCAGCCGAAGCAGCAGGCGACACAGGATTTGCAGCAGAAGTAGCAGAAGCTTCCGCAGGGGCGGCTGAAGATGCACAAATGGATGCTGAAATATCAAAATTAAAAGCGATAGAAGCAGTCTCTGACAAGCCAAAAAAGCCGACTCAAAAGAAAGAAAATAGTGTTACTCCCGACACAAAACAAAACGCAACTCCAACAGATACACAAACAGATGGACAGACATGTAAATTCAATGGTTTTGCCTCTCCCGGTGGACCATACCCAGATGACCTTCAATGGGTAAAAATGAGTAGTTATGGTCCCAGGGTTTGGCAGATATCCAGTACAAAACGTCATGGCTGGGGCGCAAAGGCTATGGCAAATTTTCTTAAAGGATTAAACAACGTCAAAGGAGGCGAAGATTTAGGAAAAGGGTATTTAAACCCTATAGGGCAAAGCAAAGGCAATTTTGCGCTGCCTGATGACACAAAACCAGGATGGTGGTATGGTGACGTATCACTAATAAGAGGTGGCGACACTGGAAAACACAAAACACACGAAACTGGTATCGGTGTTGATATTGCTTTGCCGACAAAGTATGTCGATCCGTCAGGAAAAGTGTTTTACGGTATGTGTCTAAGGAGAAGACCAAAACCAAAAGCGGCTAAAAGCGATTGGACACCACCACCATTGGCTGCAGCCTTTTGGAAGTTGAGAAAGAGAGAGCACTATGACGAACGCGCTCTAATGGACTTTTTTAGATATGCCATTCCGCGGTGCGAAAGAATCCTATTGGGGGAAATAGGTAAAAAGATATTCATAGAGCTTATGTACAAGTTTTCTAGAGAGAATAAAAATGGATGGAGTTTAACACATCCTGCTTATCTTCAAGCGGATTGGAGAGGTCGCACACGGGGAGATGGCACTCGTAAAGATGGGTCTGTAAGACCAAAAACTTGGTGTAAGGTTTATGGCGAAGATCAGGTACACCGCGATCATTTTCATATTAGATTGCGTACACCAGGTCTGGCGCCAGGATACTTTAGAAATTTTCCAAAAGACGCACGACCAGGAAAAGATACACGCAAGGCAGTTTCCGGTCAAAAAGATGGAGGCAATGGTATTATCGATCCAGGTCAAGCAGGAGACACTGGAAAACAAGGTAGCACTTATTAAGGTTGGGATAAGACATGACTATTAAAAAAGCATACGATATATCTCTTCTAACAAGAGAAGAAAAAATAAGATTAGATCTATCAGGGTTAAAATCCGATTATCTGGGTATAAGAGGGGATACTTTAATAGAGCCGTTTATTTTGCCGCAAAAAGCCAAATCTGAAACAAGGCTGACAGGTGATAATGGTCAAATGATATCTCTAACTAGAGATACCCCAAGAGACATTGGTAGTGGCTACAGTGCTCAAACTGGTGCAGCTAGCATAACGTTGGGGGTTGGATATAACTCTAATGATCCCGCTCGCACAACTAAAGAAAATCCACAGGGCGGTAAAGCAAAGCCTTTAGTTGGGATTAGAAACAGTAAAACAACAGCCTCTGAAATTATTGTGTCTCAAAAAACAGATACTGATGATAATTTGAGTTTAGCACCTGGAAATATTGGAATGACTAAAGCTAAATCAGCAATATCAGCGTACTCTGATTCTATCAGGATATGTGGTAGAGAGGGAATAAAATTTGTAACTGGCATGGATGATAAAAATTCAGCTGGAGGAAAAATTGTAAGCGTTCCGAGATTTAATTTTATTGGCGGCAATAGTGATGGAAACCTACAACCAGTCGCATTGGCTAATACTTTAAATGAGGTTTTACGAGATATTTATGAGCAAATTGATACCCTTAATAGTGTTATAGATACGTTTATGACTAGCCAAGTTGAATTTAATGCAGAAGTGATGACACACCAGCACTATGATTTAGCGACAATGCTTGTTGGTTCAGTGTCAAGTGGAAATCCTTTTTCGATTAATAGTGGTAAGAACTTAGTTAGCCCTGAGCTTATGAGTTCAGGAATAAAAACTATGTCCACCGAATATATCTCAAAAATTGACGGGATATTCCAAAAATTGCAAACAACTGTTGGTTCTTTTAATGCTACTGATGCCGCTGGACCTAAAAACCCAGCGAGTCCTAGCCTGTTCTCAACTTAACGAAAGAGAGATTATAATGAGTTTTTTTAAAAGATGGTACATACAAAGTTATATTACAAAAATTGATCCAACTCTTGCTAAACAATTTTTGGATGACATTAAGCCGGGTTTTTCACAAGTAGGGGAAGAAAAAAGAAAAGCTTTACTGAGAAGAACTTCGGAAATTGATATCTATCACTGTAATATAAAAGTTCCTGTATCTCAAATAAAACAGTTTTGGGGTATAACGGAGGGGAAACCCATAGATGCTAACTCTTATCTATTCGCATACAGCAGCAATCAAGTGTTTGTTTCATTTTTAGCTGACAATATATTTACAAATTTTGTTGATTATGAAGGAAATAAAATTAAAAAAGTTGGTCAATATCTAATCGGAAGTCCAACTTTAAAATTACCTGCTCTTAAAAGACCGCTACTAACTTATACGCCTGCTAGCAATCAGCTTGACCAGGCAGCAAGTGGTGGTTTAAACGGCGAAGGTAGAAAATTGCTTTATGCCATCGAGGATAACTCTGATATTATATTCACCGGCAAATATCATATTGATACTGGACCTGAAGATTTAGGAGCATTAATGTTTTTTCAGGCACTTATGTTTATCCCTGGTAAGTTAGAGGGAAAAGTAAATGTAATGACTGGTCCTATACCCGGTAGTGATGGTGTTACTCCCTTGTCTTTGAAAGAAATTAGAGAGGTTGCTTGTAAGCCTACTCCAAAAAAAGACAAGAAAACAAAAGCAGATGATCCAGATGCAGAAAAAAACATAGAAAAGGGTAAAAAGACCCCGGCTGACATTAGCAAAGCAAGAATCTCAAAAAAACAGAAACAAGACATTGCAAGGCAAGTTCGCAAAAGAATTAATCAGGTTGGAGATGCAGCTTTTTTAAACGCTTTAACAAGAGCAAAAGATCTAAAAAATACGCAACAAGTTTTTGACTTTGTGTTAAATGTAATGCCTGTAGGTCAAATGATTGAAATAGCTATTGATTGCGCTAAGAAATTTATTGACGACACGCCGGATAATGTTGTGTGCGATATGATTATGCGTAATTTAACAAATGATGATGTTGAGAAAATACTCGTGTATGCAAATGTAAACTTGACAGACAGTTTTATCGCACAATCTTTTAAAAATGAATTAATTAATAAATTTGATGGTAGCGTGGAGGAAGATCCAGCAGGGTTTAAATCATTTTTAATCAATCAATTTAACAACAATGTCGGCACAAGAGAAATTATTTGTGCGATGGTTTTTGCATCATTGCCTGCAGCAGTCGCTTTATTAGCTCTGTATACGAAACAAACTCTATCAAATGTAAGTCCGGACGGTACGTGTGGCGACCCATTAACACCAGATGAAAAAGAACTCAAGACTGTATTGGAAAACCCAGTTAAAAATGTTTTGTTAGCCATCTATGAAGGAGTTAAAAGTCACCCTATTTTGTCATTCACCAAAGACTTACCAAAAACCTTATTAGATCAAATTATTGTGTTTGTTGATCAGCTTATTGTTCAAACTATTGCTCTAATGTTGCAAGAAATAGCTTACCTTTGTGAAGGCTCCAGTAAGACTGACCTTGCGAATGCATTACCATCTGCTACAATATATAATCAAGATATCAATGATTATGTGCCTGGACCAGAGGTTTATGACGGTTTATTAGATTTTTTAGATGATGATTTGTTACAAAATGACGTTGAAGATGAAGATAACTTACTTACCAAAGAATTAGTAAAAGCTTTTTTCACAGATTTGGGTAGTTTTTTGACTTTATCTGAAGTCTGTGTTTTATTTGGGGGCACTAATATCCCAGGTGATGTAAATTACGATCTAATAATTGAAAAGATATTTTACGGTCTTCTATCTTTAGAAACATATGAGCCATTAAAAAAAGTTATAAATACTAAACAAAAGCTAATAAACTTTTTAGATATATTTGGAGAAAATTTTGATCAAGCGTTGTGTTCTGAAAGGATAGAGGAATTAACAAACGCAAAAAAAATATTGTCAGAGTTGTGTAAATCTAGTGATGATGCTTATATTAATGATTTAAAACAAAAAGCAGCTAGTGACGCTATCGATAACCTATTAGATCAAGAACAAGATTTACTTAATGATTTATTTGATGCGATTAAAAATTTAACTGACCCAGAGCAACCTGAAGTTTTTTGTGGACCAGAGGCTGAACGCCGAGGCGTCAAGCCCTTATTACCATCATTTCAAGATCCAAGTCAAATGCACTTGGCAAAAAAACATTTAATTGGGCTGTTATCGGGCACCGCTAAAATATTTGAGTCTGAGGTTGGTGGTTTTAAAAATGCTTTAACGGCTAACCCCGCTGCAGCCGAGCTAGCTAACATGCCCGGTGCCGCTTCACAAATACTTGCATTAGGTACTGCTATGGCAAGCGCTATGGGCAAAACATATGGTATATCGCTTGAAGATGATGAAGGAAATAATACCCTGCCATCAACGGAGGGAATAGCCGACTATTTTAAAAATCAAACTAATGCTAATAGACTAGTCGCACCAAAAGTTAGTGAAGCCTTACGTAACACTTTTAAAGGAAACCTGATTTCAAACGTCACTCAAATTGTGAAAAATCCAGATGAATTCTTGGCTTCTCCAGATGATGTTGTAGGTGCATTATATGAGATTTCCACTAAAGATAAACAAATACGATACTTTGCAAATTATTCCTCTGAAATCCACACTATAGATGGAGTCCCCGAAGCGTTTGCTGATTTAGGTCCTTTTACTGCACGCTTATTGTTTTCTATTGGCACCGCAGAAACAGAAGCATACGATAGAATTTTACCTGAAGAAGCTATAACTGACGCTGAACAATTGACTGGTTATACTAATGCATTGGCACTTACAAATATATTTTCTGAGGATTCTGAAATTAGCGCAAACACAGAGAGGACATCTCCGTACAAGTCTTTAATTCAAAGTCTAGTATATAGTCCAGATTTTTTTGCGGATATTTTAGAAAGAGTTATTGTAGAACATGCTGAGTTTATAACGTCACTTGATCTATTTCAAAAAAGTAAGTTTAGTCAATTATCTTTTGTCAAAACTAATCCTTGTGATAAGTCTTTATTAGATTTTAGTGATATATTAAAAAAATTTGAAGATAGAACAAAATATATCGAATGTAAAATTGGTGTTGGAAAAATACCGACTCCATCGGAAATGGCTCATATAGCCACATTATATGAATCTTTGCTTAGAGTTGTTGTTATCAACGAGGCGATGAAGAGCTTTTTTGTTTTTGCCTCTTTTGGATTTGATAACCTTGTAAAATTATCTCAACAATTTCAAGATAAGCAAACTTTTTATTTACAATATTTATCTTCTATTATTGAAAATAAAATGGAAACTATTATTCCAACTGAATTTCAGGCTATTGTAGAAGAAATAGTTTCTCTTGCTGCAGCGTCTGATACCAAAAATGATGAAATTAGCTTCTCTGATGCTATTGATTATTTTGTTAAAGAATCTTTTAAACAAGCCCAGAGTGTTTTAAAATCTAAATTAGAAAAAGCAGGATATACTAATCATATTTTTTCAGGAGAGTTTGGTTTTGAGTTTGTAGAAGCCGATGTGGATAGTGACGCAGTTAATGATACAACCATTTTAAAAAATTTAATACCTGCAGAAAAAAATCTAGCGTTATTAGCTCCATTTGATATATTAAATATAGACTTTGATAAAAAAGAGATTATTGTGCCGACTGGGGTGTATTCTGGAAACCCTAGACTAAAAAACGGAGGATTTTTTATTGAGCGAGGGTTCGAAGTATTTCACAATAGAAAAGAGAGATCTCACCCACTTAGCTTATTAGATTCTCAGAAATTAAAATTGATAATATCTATGTTACCTTATTTCGTACCCCAGCCCATAGGGAACTTCCTCCCATTTGCACCATACTTATCAAAAGGAACTAATACCCCACTCGGGTTTACACAACCTTTTATGGCAGGGGTTCAGGACTGGAGGAATATTTTCAATATCGTAGGTTATCCTTTGGAATTAAATGAGGAATTTGCTGACCAAACGAAAATACAGCCTGCATCTTTATTTCTGCAGGACTCGCAGCTAGGTACCGCCACCGATCTTGAACATACATATTCCGCTATTCAAAGGCAATTGTTGGGAGGAGAACTTGTCGGAGGCGGCGTAATCTCAACTTTCTTTAGTGATGATTACCCATTGCAACGAAAGGAAAACTTTATTGATAATAACGCAACCGAATTGCTGACGGTATCTCAACGCCAAGGCAGACTTAGAATCAATGCAAATCTTAAAGCTCAAAATGGATTAAGATCGTACAGAGATGTTTTTAGA
>TARA_R100000388_G_scaffold33104_1_pt1 | contig 17874 bp, 21 predicted proteins | sample TARA_R100000388 | Tara Oceans TARA_R100000388 (sample SAMEA2620360) | marine metagenome | biome: marine biome (ENVO:00000447); feature: surface water layer (ENVO:00002042); material: "saline water (ENVO:00002010), including plankton (ENVO:xxxxxxxx)" | depth 5 m | reverse complement strand
AGAGAGTTCAGAAAGCTCAGAGAGTTCAGAAAGCTCAGAGAGTTCTAGTTCCGATAGTTCTAGTTCGTCAAGTTCCTCAAGCTCCTCAAGTTCTTCATCCTAATAAAACTGATTCGATATGCCGATCAATGTTGGAAGTCAGCCCACACCAAAGCGACAGAGAGTCCTTACCTTTGTCAGCCCTAACGTGGCCGACATACTGTTTTACGAGACTGTCGATACTCAGCGTGTGAAAGAGAACATCCCTGCTTACGGGACATCACACCCAGACACGACCAATTGGCCTAACCACGAACTCGTCTATGTGCAGCAAGACAGCGCAGAGGGACAACTTTATCGCTACTACTATGCGGCTAATCGAGCCTCTCAAGATGCCTATAACTACGAACTACGAGATGGCTCCGAGCTTACGCGGACTTACATTATTAAGAGAAGCGAGTATCCATCTACGTTGACACCACCCGCTGGAGGAACTCTTGACAGCGTGTTCACAGATTACGGGTTTGTGGGTGACACCATAAGAAGTATAGGAGACCCCTTGTCTGGGGTTTACATTGCTGTTCAACGTAGATTTGTTGTCCCCCAGACTGTTGACCACATATACGACGCTAACCTAGAGGGTAATATCAAAGTTACTAAGACTATTGTTCCGTCGGGGTATGACCTTGCAGCGCAAGGCATAACCAACTCACCCGGAGACACCAACGAAGTCCGTCACGGGAATAACTTTCACGATGTTCTTATTAACCAAACCATCAAGGACAGTGAAGGAAACATCGCGGATAGAAATCTTGAGACCGTATATGGATCACAAAAGTATGACGGGATACCTCAGAGATTAGATTCAGTAGATTTTGACTTTCTCGCTGCTTGGCAGACGGGAACTAATTCAAACGGTGATAGAACAGGTCAGTATTCTGAAGATAATACCGCTGAGTTTCCGGTCACCGCCCCGTCATCTGGCCCGTTTAAAACAAAAATACAACGAACTCTAACTACAACCCCGCAAACAAAAGTAGACGCTATATTGTCTTCGGCCACTCTTTTGCCTAGACCAAAACGACAAGATGTGTCTTACAAGTATGTGGCATATAGCACGAACCCACCAACGGCGCAAGCATCAGCTAGGCAATACACTCTTCCTGCTGCGATACACGGGTCTATCACAGTTAATATAAACGGGGTAGTTAATGGTTCTTCAACTGCCCCCACTGGAATCACTATAGAGCGCGTCTTTGAGCCGACTTCGCTCTCCGCGACTCCCGGATTCAACGGGACTGATTTAGTTGGTGACTACTTGATAAATGTGACGGTGAGGCAGACTAGCCTCGACTTATTTGTCGTGGAGTCTACAGAATTGCAACTAAACGGAGTATACTCGTAGAGTAATGGCTGAAGATTTCCAGTATTCACAACTTAACGCGGAAGCCCCCGAAGAATCTTTTGGGAATCTGTCTGGGGTTGAGACTGAGATCCCTAATCCAGATCTTGTCTACGGGCCATTAGATGTGGGGCCGTGGCCCGATAATCCCATTGTAGACTTTGCCCCCATGGGGCTTTTCATACAAAAAGAAGCCCCAATGTTTGGGGATTCTGATTCCAGTTCCAGTTCCAGTTCCAGTTCCAGTAGTTCCAAGTCTACAGCTATTGTGCCGTGTAATTGGAATGAAACAGGCTACACAGCACTGTTTATTGCAGAGATGCCCGAGGTTCGATTTGACGATCACGTTGAAATATTCCCCACTAAGAGATTTAGCAGAACTCCCTTAGACTCTAAGTTTCTAGAAGTTTGTGAATCAGATACGGTTAGGGTTATCTCGGCCATAGGAGACACAGGGAGTGTCCGTTACGCCCGAGTCGAAGACAAAGAAATAGTCTTATCGTTACCCCTTTTTATGAGACCAAAAAGAGTTTTTGTTCGCTTGAGCGGCATACGAAGGGGTTTCCGAGGTCACCGATTCCCTGATCGAACAGAGAACCAGTTCATACATAACGAGAAGTTTATTAACTCGGCTTACCCAGATAAATGATATGAGTTCTTCCGGTAGTAGTGCATATGGTAGTTCAAGTAGTGCTGGTAGTGTAAGCAGCAGTAGCAGTAGCAGTAGCAGTAGCAGTAGCAGTAGCCACGGTTCCTCGAAAACCTCTGGCTCTGTCTAAATTAAGTGCTGTTCTATCTCTGACCAAATTATTTCGTTTATAGTGGGGGACGCCCCTCCGTCGATATACTTTCTGATCGACCTAACAACGTCGTCTGAGGTTATCATATCCATGCATCTTGGTATCGGGGGTGCCTCTCCTCTAGTTGCAACAGGCATACTACAAAGACTAGAGTCTTGGCTGGACCCATCATTTCTAGGTTCTACTCTTGACTTCCAACAGCCTCCCGTTTGACAACAAGGGAGCGCCCCTTGGGTGTGGAGAAACTGATGACTCGGATAGTGTTCCCAAGAAACAGGTTCTCTGCCTCCAGCAATGACTACACAGGGTCTACAGGGAAACTTATTATTCTTGGTAGGAACCGCAGCAGCCATGTGCATGAGTCCGGTCACGGGACACACCACCCCAGAACTGTGATAAACTAGGCGCACAAGTTGTCGGTTATCTGTTTTCCCCCTAAGATCAATAGCACCTTTGAGAGGCGGGTGGTGATGATCATTATTACCCACTTGAACAAATAATATCTCCCCTTTCAGAGCATCGACTACCTCCTGATACCTCTCATTATCCCACCATTTACACGTGAAGTCGTACTTACCTCCAGATACGATAACCCAAAAAGGGACTTCATATTTCGTTATGCTTTGAATTTGGTTTACCCACTGCTTTTCTTCGTTGGATAAGTGAATGTCTCCTTTAAACTCTGTTATGGGAATAGGTAACTTTAATTTATCGGAGAGAAATTCGTGATATGCTTCTATAAAATGTATGGGTCTCTTATTACTTTCGTGTATTGCTGGGTATTCTAATCTTATGCATTCAACCCCCTCGTTTGAGTCGAACTTCTGAATGTAAGGGTTATGCTCAAATAATTCAGAAGCGGACCCTTGATATCCTGTCTGAAACTGCCCCGGATATTCTTTGTGTAGGTCTCTAAAAACAGACGTACTAACTACCACATCTCCTAGACTTAATTTATTTTCTAGAATTATTTTACGCATAGGGTATCCTTTTTCAGCATTGAAATTATGCCTTGATGCACTACTTTATACTATGGCTCAAACTGTCGCGTCCCTATCGACATACCTCTCGACCTACATACCTCCGGGAGAAACTTTTGTCAATTATTTGAACTTAGCGTTGCCCAGACTTTATTCTATGGGCTACTGGAGAGATCTCATGTTTGAGCATACGATTTCAACCACAAACGATTACTTTGCTCTTCCTTACGAGGCTGAGTCTGTGGTTTCGGCGGTTGTTGATGGCTTCCCAGTTGATATGAACGCGAGGTGGCAAGACTACCGAACTAATGGACGCTTCGTAAATAGTCCCGATGAGATATATGGGATTGTTGACGATGGTCTCCATAGCACCAAAGTTGACTTGAACGAGTCCAAAAGATACAACATCGAGGCGAGGCCAGTATCCCCAAACAACCTCTTGCCGAGTTCCGGTTCTATTTTTGTAGTCTACGTTAATAAGAATGGTGGTAAGATAGAGCATGAGATCGTGATGAATGGACTGGGGTCGGCGGGGACTTCTCTAGGTTATAATCTTGGAGCCGTCTCCGTTGATAGCATTCGTTTCGATGGAGTCACAGATTTTGTAGAAGTGGTAGCCGTAGAGATAAGCATCGAGTCCTCTAGCTCTAGCTCCAGTTCCAGTTCGAGTCCATAAATATTAAACTTAAATTAATTTATACAGACGCATGGAGACACTGACGTTAGCCAAAGGCCGTGGTAACGACATACCACGATACAGGAGATTTCGGCTCGCTAACCCTCAAGCTAGGGAAAAGCACATAGCCTTACTTTTGAAGAGGCGTTTTTTCCCTCTTCTTGATAATACAGATGTAGTTAATCTATCTAACATAAACGTCATAAAACACGCTTTGTTAGGTACGGTGGCTGAAGATAACTCAGACACGGAAAGAGCTAATTTTCACTGGGGAATGTGTAAAATGATTCTTGATGAGGAAAAAGATGCTTTTCGTGGAATGGCGAAGCCCAAAGTTAATCTTGACCCCACAGGGCAGACGGGGCATAGTATTAGGAACATCTTATAACAGTTATGAACACAAAATCACTATTCAAAAGCAAAACTATTGCCGCATCGTTCATCACAACGCTTGCTGGCGCGATTGCTGCTTTCGTTCCAAACGTGGGTCAATTTGTCGCAGAAAACTCTGCTGGCATTCTGTTAACTCTCGGCGGATTGAATTTTGCGCTGCGCCTAGTTACTAAGGAAAAGATTTCGCTTTTCCCTAATGACATTTAAAGTGATTCACGCATTTCTTTTGGCGGCGACTTCTTTTTTAAAGGTTTGGCCTCTTGTTGAGCAGAGGAAACTTTATCGGCAAATCGAGCAGTATGAAGATGAGATTTATCGCCTCGGTGATCGTAGCACTCCTGCTGACAAGTTGCGCATCGAAGTTCTCGCAAAAAGAAAGCGAGACGCGGCAGAACAACTCCGCACTTTACGATCCGCCCACCCTGACCCTGATAAAAGGTAAATCCTATCAGTTCGAGGAAGGTGTATTAGAAGGCCGTGGTCAAAAGTTTCACTCTCATTACAGCTATGTGATGGCTTTACTAACCGGAAAACCGTATGAACAGAAATGATTTATACACTCTCCGGTGGCATCTCAAAAATTGGACAAGCGACAGCCACGCCAAAGCACTGAGAGTCGTTAACCGCTTGTTGGGCGAGTCTGCGGCAGTTGACCGAGAGAACTCTATTTCTCTTAGTAGTAAAGAAGTTAAGAGATCCAACCAGAGATCTCTTTGGTATTCTCAAGCAGAGACGAACTTTCCGGCGTCTAAAACAAGAGGGAAGTACCCCAGTGGCGGACCTGAAGGTGCAATTATCCACTGGACGGCGGGGAGAGAAAACCAGAGTCTTAGGTCCGCCTTGTCGTATCAGGCAAGGCAGGGGTTCACCTATTTTGTAATCGACGAGGACGGGAACGTAGGGCAAAACTTCCCGCTGAACCAATGGGGATACCACGCAGGTAAGAGCTACTACGACGGCTTGGGGTCTTATGTTTCTAACAGAGTAGTCGGCATAGAGGTCATATGTCCGGGCCACTTAGACAATCGGAGGACTGCTTGGTTTGATCGAACTGAACCCTACTCCGAAGATAGGTGCCGCTTAGAGAAGAGAAAAAACAAAAACATCGCTCCCGGATATTATTACAAGTTCACTGAGGAGCAGGAAAATAGCCTAACGAAGCTGCTACTTTGGCTGTGGGACCAATACGATTGCTTCCAAGTCCCTTATATCCTCGGCCACGATGAAGTCTCACCCGGAAGAAAGGTAGACCCCGGCGGCTCCCTGTCAGTGCCTATGCCTGAGTTCCGGTCTAAGATAAGTAAATCAGTTAACGAACCACCCCAGTAACATGTACCACTCCAATAAACCAGAAAAACCAGACCGTAAAACAGCGATAAAAAACGCGAGGAAAAAGAAACCCGCTAAAAAGTATTAGTCACCATGAAAAAGGATTTCAAGCCTCACATGATGTACGACCCTAAAACGGGAAAAGGATACAAGGCCAACGCCTATAAAGATCATCTTGCGATGAAGAAAAAGGGTTTCGTGCATACGAAACCAAGCACCGAAAAGAGAGTCGCAAAGGTCGTTCAAGGTAGATCGAGGAAATATAAATATGGCTAGGGGCAGAAAATCTCGTCGAAGCAAAGTAAAGAAGGCTAGGAAAGACGCCTGTTATTACAAGGTAAAGGCTCGCTATAAAGTTTTCCCGTCAGCATATGCTAGTGGGGCCATAGCTAAGTGCCGCAAGGTCGGAGCTAAAAATTGGGGAAACAGCAATGCCTAGAGTTAGGAAAACAAAAGAGGGCAAGAACCTAAAGAGGTGGTTTAAGGAGAAGTGGGTAGACGTCCGCACTGGTAAACCATGTGGTCGGCGTAAGGGCGAAAAAAGAGGCACTCCCTATTGCAGACCCTCAAGAAGAGTAAGCCGAGAGACCCCTAAGACCTCCAAGGAAATAACAGCATCCGAGAAACGAAGCAGGATCAGCCAAAAGAAGAGACTGGGACAACCTGCTGGGAAGCCTCGGAGAGTGAAATCCCTGCGCCGGAGAAGAAGGCGCAGAGAGTCCATTAAGCGAGCTAGATCGTAGACCCAATTACATTTTGAGCGATGTCGTAGCACTCAGCTACTCCAACAGTCCAGATTTTACCCCCACCACTCCCTATCGACTTAACAGGTCGGAGTTTTTTGTTGCTCTTGTAGGCTTCTTCCATAGCAGCCATCCCACGCCGAACGAACTCTAGGTTGGAGGACTGACCAACGTGTCTACCGTTATTGTACTCTTGGACGAGAACTTGGAACTGAGTCACTGTCCCTTTCCATTCCGTTGCGTTACTTGCGGACCTATGGTGAATCGCAAAGAACTCTACAAGTTCTGCAATGGAGGATCTACTTGAGTTGTCGTAGGCGGCACTCGCGATTGCTTCATCGATGTAGCTCTCGATACCAAACCGCGAGTAGACCTCGATGTCTTGGGGCACTTTCCAGTCAAGGATGAACCGACAGAAGTGAGGCAGTTCCTTATCTATGGTCTTCTCCACTACGTGGTTTGGCGGGAACTTGCTAGTTGCGGAGTCGCTGATAAGTAACGCCAACAGCTTATCGCGGTTCGATGAATCGAGGGCGGGGATTACAGACAAGCTGTTCGCGTCCATGTTCAAAGACATTATAACTCTGCCAGTCCACGGGATGTTGACCGCGTCTACATACTTAGCGTGGTATTCGATTCTTGGGTTGGCGACTGCTCGTTTAATAAGCTCAGTAGCTTTCCTTTGATCAGAGAAGTTAGCGGCTGACACAGTGTCGTCGATAACCCAAGCTGGGAAGCGAGCTAAGTCTTTGTTGAACTTAGTCTGCCCCGACAGATAATCTGAGGCATCCGCTAGACCCCCGACCATCGCTGAGATTACCTTATTCGACAAAAGTGACTTCCCTTTGTTTGTAGGTCCGACAAGCAAGAGTGCTTGCCCCTGACAGAACTGTCTGTCCAAAACCGCGCTGTAGAATCTCTTGAGCCACGCATACAGGTAGTCTGTCGCAGGTCTAGGCTTACCAGAAGAGTCTCTTGCTGTAGAAAACATCTGGGACAACCACCCGTTGATGAAGGGCCATAGAGCAGGGTCTCCATCCTCGTCGGGCTCAACGGGGCTGATTGAGGCACTGTTAAGGATTCGGTGACCGTTGTGGATTACGATTCTGTCTTTAGAAAACACCACAGGAGCGATCTCGTCTACACGGTTCTGGTTTGAGATGGCTAGGATTGCGTTGTCCATCTCCGAAAGGTTCTGCCCTTTCTTAGGTTTGGTCGAAAAGTTCGCGGCCCTCAACTCCAGTATCAGTTGATCTTTAGGTATAGATACTGACATCCCATTCAGGACTTTGAAGAATGACTTGCCGTTGAACCAGTATTCCCCAAGGAGGTTGCCCATTTTCTTTTGCTCGTATTTCTCTACGAACTTCCGGCCAAGTATCTCACGCCATGTGAAGAAACCTTTACCTCCCCTATCAGAATAACAGATAACCCCGTCATCTGAGATCTGGCAACCCTCTCGATCTACACCGTCGTTAATCCAGAATAAGGGTCCACGAGAACCCACCTCGAAGTCTCCGAGCCATCTGCCGGGGAAGGATTTCTCAACTTCCTTGGCGATCTCCTCCATCGGTATTGTTGTATCCGATGACTCGGGTGGGCGGTTCCCAGCCGCTTTCATCAGCGCAGCCCTTACAGTGTCACTGCTCACAACACCTCCCGTCGAGATCCAGTCAGTCCCTATTTCAAAATACTGGTTAGGCTTGTAGCTTGCTTCATCAAAACCCGCGATAGCTTTGGGAGCTTTGATCACACGGGCTACCTCCTTTATGAACGGGTCATATAGAGACGGGTCGATTGGTAGGGTGTCTTCAAACCTCCAGATAAAACGAGCGTAGCCACTGAATGTCTTGTTCACCCAAGTCGGCACGATATTGAACGCAGCGTTAGCAATAGCCTCAATACTAGACCAGTCTAGGGGCGCGTCGTAGTCGGCAATAAACCCAGAACACTTGTTGACGGGGTTATTGTTCGAGATTCTCTGAGACGGGGCGTCACCCTCGCAGTAAGATATAAATAAGTGGTCTGTGTTTGCGTCGGCGCACCAGTCTCTGAACTCAGCTTTTGAATCAAATTTAGGTTTTGCTTGTGCGCTTTTTGCTCGCTTCTCCGGGTTGCTAATTTTCTTGGCTTCGTTGCTTCTAAGGTTCCTTATGTATCTCATTTTTCGTATTGGTCTAAAACTTTCCCCTTGGCCTCTAGTGGCAGATCGATCCAGTCTGGGGCCGTGGACATTATCTCTGTTGTCTTTTTTAAAACGGCCTCTGCTTCGCTCTTGTCCGCTTCCAAGACAACTTCGTCGTGGACATGGAAGAGGATCTTAAATCCTTCTTCGTTAAGCCGCAACAGATGGTGAGAGAAAATGTCTCTCGCTAAGGCTTGGGAAGCGTTCTCCGCTAGGACTCCTCCCCATACTCTAGCTTTAGAGCGAGTAGCTCCATAAAGTCTGTCAACGACACAATGTCTAGATCCCTTAGAATCTACACTAAAAGTAATATTAGAATATTTTAGAGACCTACCAGACGGGAGAGTTAGATCCCACTCTCGTTTCGACCCGACTGTTTGAAACGCAGTATACAGCGAATTGTCATACTGCCTCCACAGACCTACAATTTTGGGCAGCTTGGATCGATAGAGATTAACAGCCTCGAAAGACTCCTCTAGGCTCATACCCGCAAAGTCTGCAAACTTCTTAGCCCCCGCACCGTAGCCGCACCCAAGGACAATCGCTTTGACCTTGTGCCTCAACTGGGGATCTTCCTCTTCGAGGACTCCATTAGCTCGATCCCATAACCCAAAGCGAACCGCAAAGGTTTCATAAATGTCATCACTTTTTGATATGTCTTCAATCAAATGCTTGTCACCAGCAAGATAGGCTAGTGTTCTAACTTCTATCTGAGATAAGTCAACGACCACCAGAGTTTTACCTTCTGGCGCACTGAATAACGACCTAACATTGACGTTGAACATTTCTGATCTAGGTAGGTTCTGGATGTTAAATGCGCCACCAGAACCGCTGAATCTTCCGGTATGCGCTCCGAAATAAAGAGTCCCGATATAGCACCTATGATTAGCGACTGTCGATAGACAGATCGACTCTATCTTTTTCTTAAGTGAATTTATTCTTCTCCAGTTACGGACAGCCCCTACCCATGCAAACTTCTTGCCGTTCCTGCGGACCCACTCATCTGCATCGGGATTGTTAATCGCGAGGCTAGCTGGGGGTTCAATGCCCTCCTCTCTGCACTTGTTATTAAAAGCCTTGCGACTGAGTATAGATGAGTCTTCTGCCCAAGGCACGGCTGACTCAAGGTCGAAGAGTTGCTCGTTTAGGGTTTCTTTAGCTTTCTTCAAACTTGCTACGTCTACGTGAATCCCGTGCTGGAGGATGATGCGGTTAACTCTGCTAATATCTCGCTCTACTTGAGGCCACTTATGTGAAATCTTCTCCCACAACCGCAAGCAGAGAATACTATCCTGTATTGCATAATCTGACACTTCCTTTCGGAACTCGTCGTCCATTTCATCCCAGTTCAGACCCTTCATGTTGTCGCGGGTGTCTTTGGAAATCGTGATGCCTAATACCTCTTCACATGAATTTGCAAGAGATCGACGGTGTCCGCAGTAGGCGACCATGTCAGCGGTGCAGTGCCATTCTTCAGGTATGGGGCCATCCCACCACCCATTCTCTAGACCTTCGAGGTAGAGCAACTCATCGAACGAGGCATTGTGTGACAAGGCTATGTTGCCTTCAAGAAAAGACCAGTCGAGGTTTTTGGGGTTACCTACGAATTCATATTTACCCTCATCGTCTTCGGCGTATACAGTAACCATGTATGGATCAAACTGAGGGTGATTGAAGTAACCTTTCCACCCTAATTTAGTTATGCTGACCTCTTTGTCATAGTAGGTCTCGAAGTCTATGGCGAATACACGCATTTTCACTTTTCCTAGTTTATTTTACAGAAGTTAAAAAAAACCCCCTCTTGGGCACAGCAGTGCCTAGAGGGGGATTCTCTAAGGTTAATTAAGAAGAGATAGTTTGAATAAACTTCGAGATATCTTCCTTAACAGGTTCCGCCGTCGGCTTCAGGGACGGGGCGTACCAACTATGCGGACCTCGCTGGATCAGGCTGCTCTTGAAATCCCATTCAACGGAGCTAACGCTCTTGTCGGGATTCCCTGCTGCCCAAGTTGCCAGTACCTTATATGTCTGCCTGTATGCGTCCTTATGGACATGGATCTTACCAAGAGCGCAGAAGTCATCGCCTAAAGGGAGAGGAAAGGCTGCTGGGTCTGGCTCCTCTTGGTTAGAACGAAAGAGAAAAGTGAGTTCAGCGAACTCAATAACCTTAAACTCAGAATCTTTCCTAAGTTCTTCCGCTTCAGCTTCTGTATAAACCATACGGGCCACGGTGTCGGTTCCGTATGGGACGTCTTCTTTGAAACCTTTGACGGGGTTGATTACCGCAGCACGAATAGCTTCATCGGCTTCAGACAAGGTGAATTCCTTGCCTAAGACAATAGCACCCACAGGTGCGTCGATGGAACTAGTCTTCTGGACTACGTTAATTCGAGGGATGTCGATGTCTGATGCAGAGATCAAAAACCCGGATTCATTTGGTTTGCTTAGTTGTGTTGACATAAGTTTCTATTGTTTATTGTTTTGTCAGGTCACGAGGATCGGACTCACGACAAAGTGAACCTTTCCTCAGACGGTGTGATGATAGACTCTCTTTCGAGGCTGTCAAGAAATTCAATTCTTTTTTCTTTCTTCAATCCCTTGTCAGCTTTTTCTTCAATCTTTTTAGTGAGCTTACCAAGAGGTATGCTCGCGATCTCCAGTATGTCCTCCTTGTGGACCCCAAAGTCTTCTGCCGTTGAAATCAATGCCTCGTTGTCAGAGCATTTCTTGGTCGCACCCATGGATTTTAGACGTAGGCTAGGGAGGGAAACTTCGCCATCTTTTACTCGATTCACTAGATTTTTGCGAAATGAATTTGCCCAGTTTGTAACGACTTTAGCGATAGACCATAATGCCTCTAAGTCTTCAGGGTCTTCATTACCTGATATATCAGGAACAGTAGACCCGAGTTTGTCGGCCACATCCAAAATCATTCCACCAAGGGCGGGACATGAATCCTCGTAGTGGCAGAACCTACAGTTCTGATTTGGATTGAGTTCTTCGAGAGAGGGTGATCCCTCAGACCATTTTGATCTTACATAAGTGGCTCGTGCGACCACTTTGCTCACCTCTTCCCTCAGTCTGGGTAGATCTTCACGAGAAAATGTGTGGTTCGGAGTATCATCATAGAAAGGTATGTAGAAGACAAAGGTCACCTCGTCTAACTCAGGAAACTTATCAAACACACCAATGGTATACGCTTTTGACTGCCAGTTTTCTGATGGGTGATCAATCTGAGATACGCCCGTTTTGTAATCGGCGAGTAATGCTCGTTTACCTTTTATTGTTAGTCTATCGCACGTTCCAAAAGTGAATAAGCCGTAGTTTAAGTCTATGTCGAGTCGGATTTCGTTATAGTCAGTCATGATGTGTCTCCTCCAAACTAATGGCTTTTTCAAATTGGCGAACTGAATTGTCATTTACCCGAGTCCACTCGCAATCGTTAAATGTTCTACAAAAAGTAGAATAGGAGCTTTCTAGAGTTCCGTCGCTCCATTCTTCAAAATGACCAGATAGTTTTCTCAACTTCTCTAAGTCTTTTTCTTTCATGCGGCTAAACCAGCCGCCGACGTCTTCGGAATGCGCTTCCATAACTACTTTTCTTCTAGCCACCAAACAGACCCTTTATTCGCATTATCAAATGTTTCTCTCCGCAGCCTTCTGGAGTCCCTCGAAATCAAAAGTTTTTCTTTAACTTCCATAAGAGTTTTTGAGATACTTGTGGTAGTGGGCCACTGAATTTCTTTTTCTATCTCTCTTATGTGCCTCTTTTTACCGTCGGCGAGAATGTCTAGTAATCGGTCGCGGAGAGCAGGGCGGCTGCCATATTGTAATTTTGTTCTCATGTTACCCTTTGAAGTCTTTTAGAAAATCAAATTCCATCTGAACTATCTTCTCGTAGATCCCCAACTCTTCTTCATCGCGAAGCGCACTGGGATCGTGGACTTCTAAAGCTTCATGAATCCTAGTTCCCTTCTCTGCCGCTTCAGAGGTTCCTTCTTTGCCTTTGAATCCGGGACAAGCCTTGACATACTTGAGTCCACTAGGTCCGAATTCGGCGTGTGCCCGTTCGCTGTGATTTACGTTATCTGCCATTGTTTAGTGTATCTATGTTGTTGATTTTAGATTTAAGAGATTTGATAACTGACTCTTCTATCGTTTTGTCAGCATAAAGAACTTTCTGGATCGCATCCGATTTAGCACCGTTCCGGTGAATCCGGCCCAGACATTGAAGGTGGTCTTTAGCTACATAAGTGGGAGAGATTATCGATACGCGCGGCCGTTCTCCTCGAACGTCGTGTAGAGAAACACCTGTGCCTCCCGCTGCTATGTTGACGACGAGTACATTGTCTTCGTCCCGCTGGAACCTGTCAATAGCTTCCTGACGCTCCGCTGAGTTTTGTCTCCCGTCGATCTTCAGACACTTGAGCCTTTCGACCAGTGCGTCAACTGTCTGGGTGAAGTTAACAAAGACCACTACACTCTTGCCTTCCAAGAGTAGGTCTTCCGCCATCTCAGCTATGTCGGGGGCTTTAAGAGATTCCGATAACTGTCTAGCTCTAAGAATGTTAACTAGAACTATGTTGTCCGAGTTTTCCACCGTGCCGTTCTCTATGTAATCGGTCAATATGTCGGGGGTGATATTCAACTCTTTGAATGCCTTTTCGATCTGCTTTGCCTTCGTAAACTGAACCGGCTCATAAAAGACCATGTTCTCTCTGAAGGAGTCAGGAAAATCAGATGTTTTTAGTCGGCAAGCTCTCGCGTCTTGAGACCGGAACAGAGTGTCGTGCATTTGGGTTAGCTTTGGGTTTACACCAGACCTAGCTCGACAGAAGTCCCACTTGCCCCAATCGTCCAGAAAACACCCGTTTTGTTTCATCCAGCCATAGAAGGACCGTTTGGCTCCCTTGGATTTATTCAGTGCGTGAAGTCCAAGGGCAAAACCCAGACCACGCATCTCAGTAGGGTTCTCCGCTGCGGTCGCACTCATCGCGTGAGTGGTGAATTTCTGTAGAGTTAAAGAGATATACAGTTGGGCGTTCTGGGTGTATGGCCCTTTGCACTTATGAACTTCGTCTAAAAGAACGAGAGTGTCTTTCGGGATTTTCCAGTTCATAATGGACTTCCCGATCTTTTTCATGTGTGGGGTTCGCCCACCACGTATTTTCTCGTAGTTGATTACGAACAGAGGCTCGACGCCTACCTCGGCCAGTTCCCTTTCCCATGAGGGGATCACCGCCTTCGGGCAAAGAACTGCTACCGGTTTACCCCAGTGCTTGGCGAGGTGTGCTGCCACAACAGTCTTACCTGTTCCGGTTGCACTCGCATCCAGAGTGTTGAACCCTGCATCTATCTTACTGGTAAAAAAATCTAAGGCTTCTAATTGCTTCGGGTATAATTGCTTCATTCGGCGGGATGTTCTCACGTTTCCGAAATAGAGTCAATTATTTTTTTGTCTCAATTAGAAAAAGCTGATCTCTTTCTCCAATACTCGGCAATCAGATAGGCGTCTATTATCCCGTCGTGGGGGATAATGGCTCTCTCACTCTTGGTCCAATCTTCGCCGGGGCAAAGGGACGAAGCGACACCCAAGGCTGCCTCTTTCGTTTTGCCTTTGGGGACAGTTCCCAGCATCTCTTTTTGCCATTCCTTGACTGTTACGGGGTTAACCTCCCACATACGCATCTCACAAGCCCCTAACAGTTTACCAAAGTTTATTGCCATTGAGCGAACAGCTTGAGAACTCTTGGCGTGGTGCAGTGGCTCCTCAATCGCGAAGCAGGGTTCAGTGTTCAGTTCGTTTACCCATTCCTTGACAGCCATCAGGTCGATCTCGCTTTTACCGTTCCTCTTTAGGGTCGGCATTACTATCTTGGAGATGATGCGGCCCCGGCATCTTGATATCGCACACAACCCTCCGCTGATGCCGTTATCGACACCGACGATCATGTCGGAGTGTGTGGTAGTCATGTGGGGCTAGAACTCAGTCCGGTCAGGAGTATTCTCCTGAAGTCGTCGGATCTCTCGCGAAATGTACCACTGAGCTTTCTTGAGGTCTTGCAGATGCGATCCCTTATGGTCGGCCCGAAGTATATACTTAACAGCATTACCTAAACAAAAGTTTAAATGCTCTGTGATTTCGATGACTTCCACACCTGAAGGGTGCGACCGATAGTGAGTTGGGTAGTTGACCATGTCACTACTCTTTTTCTTCGTCTGATTCTCCATCGCTATCTTCTTTTTTGGTTTCAACAACATCGGTGACATCGATGATGTGTCCTGATGTTTTAACTGCCCCACCGTTAAGGGCTGTCTTAGTGTTCGTCAAGATGGAAACGTCGATGGACAACTTACTTCCGGCGGCCCCTCCCTTGGCGTCCAGCCCGAAGTTTCGTCGAATGATCTGATCTAGCTGATCCAGTTCTCGTATCGTCTTCGCAGGGCGTATTAGCTTGAGGCTGTCTCGCATCAATTTGACTGCGCTGGCTGTGACGTAGCTCTGGTACTTCTCGGCAGGGGTCGTTTGAACCTCCGCGTGTTCCATGATCGCCTTGTCCTCCTCGGTGCGGAGACGACCCTTCTCGATTTTGATCGCGTCTTTGAGCGTCGAAGAAAGGTTTTCTTCCAGAGCATCCTGAACCCTATCTTTTACTTCAGTAACTTTGTTAGGCTCGTGCCGGTGCTTCTTTGGTGGGATCTTCATCTCCCGCAGCCATCGACGGAGAGTTGAATCGCCAATACCAATTTCTTGTGCAATACGGACTTGTGGCATTCCGTCATTATACATATCAAGAGCCATTCTCTTAAGTTGCTCTTTTTGAAGCTGGTTTTTTGATTTCTCTGGCATATGTTAAGAGAGTTTATTTATGGCGAAAAAGAGAACTAATAAACTAGAGCCGTTTATCGATCCAAAGACCAAGCTGATGCGGGTCGGTTCTTTCACGATTCCGCCGTCCACTGTCATTACTGGGCTTCTGGTGGGATTCGCTAATCATACTCAAGTTCGTCAACGGGAATACTACTTCTGGAGAATTTGCGATGAGTTATGGAACAACTCGGATTTACCAGAACCCTTGATGGTAAAGCACCCTTGGGCCGAGCTTATGATTCGAGAAGCTCTCAAGAACAAATACCTCGCAATCGGTGGGGCTGCAAGTTCGAGTAAAAGCCACACGATGGCCGCCTTTGGGATTGTATGTTGGTTGTCGCGGCCACACGAGACTTTAGTTTTGATAACATCAACAACTCTCAGAGAAGCTAGAAAGCGGATATGGGGTTCTGTCATATCTTTAATGGCCGTCATCGAAGATGTTCCGGGGAAGATCAGGGATTCTATAGGTAATATAGCGTATGTGGATCAAAATGGAAACCTCTTTGAAAGAGCGGGGTTGTCACTGATCGCTGCCGAGAAATCAAAAACTCGTGAAGCTGTCGGCAAAATGATCGGCATAAAACAGAAAAATTTAGTGCTTTTGGCCGACGAATTGTCGGAGATGAGTGAAAATATTGTTAGTGCCGCTTTGTCAAATTTGTCCAAGAACCCTGAACTTAGGGTCATTGGAATGTCGAACCCTGCATCCCGTTTCGACGCTTTCGGGGTTTGGTCCGAACCAAAGGACGGTTGGGACACCGTCTCTACTCAGACGGATGACTCGTGGCGCACGAAGTGGGGAGGCAAATATCTTAGGTTAGACGGCGAACGGTCCCCGAATCTGGATGCAGGTTTCGATAAGTATCCGTTCCTGCCCACGCAGGAGAAGCTGGAGGAAGACCGAGCTATTCTCGGCGAGGAGTCCCGAGCCTACATGCGAATGGTCAGAGCCGTATTCTTCGACGGAGACGAGGATGAAACTATTTACAGCGAGCAGGAATTGATTCGACACAACGCTACACAGAAGGCTGATTGGCAAGGTAAGCCTACGGTAATTGCTGGGCTTGACCCCGCATTCACGAATGGTGGTGACCGAACCGTACTGTATTTAGCGCGAGTCGGTTACACCAACGATGGAGAATACTGTATCGAGTTTGGGGAATCGTTTATGATTCGAGACGATGCTTCAAATAAAGCGATCCCGAGGACATATCAGATCGTGACCAAGGTCATTGAGTTATGTAAAAAGCATAAGGTTAGTGCAGATAACCTAGCTGTCGATGCTACAGGTGCCGGTGCGCCTTTTTGCGATGTCTTAGCTGGTGAGTGGTCTAGTGGGTTTCTCAGGGTATCCTTTGGTGGCAAGCCATCCGATAAGCGTGTAGGGGCGAACAGCAAGCTGACAGGGGTAGACCTATACACGAACCGTGTATCTGAACTTTGGTTTGTAGGTAAAGAGTTGATGAGGACCAGACAACTGCGCGGAGTTGATGCTGATCTGGGTAAAGAAATTTGTGCCCGGAGCTATGAATTGGTGAAAACAGGAACCCTGAAAGTGAAGATTGAATCCAAGGTCGATTACAAGTCGAGGATGGGCCGAAGCCCTGACTTGGCTGATGCGGCTTTTTTGGCTCTCGACTGCGCTCGCCAGCGTATGGGACTCGTGGCCGTGGAACCAGCAGAGAGGGCAGATGGATCAGGGCTCAGGGTTCCTCAGAGGAAGACTATTAAAAGTATACGTGGGTCTCTCGATAACCCAGAGGGTTCTTTGTCTTAGGTATAGCCCACCCCCTATTATAAAAGTTCTTATTTTATACTGGTTACCCTGTTTATGTAAACAAGGTAACCACCTTATTGCGCAAGGTTTAGAATAGGGGTGGTGTATTATATCAGTTTTTGTGGAAATTATAATCTAGCGTAAGCGTTATTTTTTGGTATAATAGAAGATATTTATGGCTTCTAAACGCTTTAAAAGGCTTCCCGGTGGTGGTATTAAGTATATGGGCGAGCGTTTTGCTGGTTTTAATAAGCCAAAACGCGCCCCTAAGTCTTCTAAGAAAAAGTTTGTAGTCCTCGGTAAGGAGGGTGACAAGATCCGTAAAGTATCTTACGGCCACCGAGATTACCAAGATTTCAGACAACACAAGAACCCCAAGCGCAGAGCAAATTTTCGGTCACGACACAACTGTAAAACTGCTAAAGATAAAACGACAGCCCGTTACTGGGCTTGCAAACACCTCTGGTAACCATGGCAAAAGGAAGAAACAGACGTAAACGAAAGCTGAACCAAGCTCGTAATCAGGGAGGGGGCGGTAGTAATACAGACACCCCCACTAGGCCCGAGGATAAAAAGCCCAACTTAGCAAACACCAATGCTACGCCGGGTGCTGGTCGTGGGACTTCCCTTAAAGGACAAGGAACCCCCCTAAAAGGGCAAGGAACCCCCCTAAAAGGGCAAGGCGACCCCGGGCGCGGTCGTCCTGTCGGTACTGATCGCCCCAGTTCTCTTCCCG
>TARA_R100000388_G_scaffold24513_3_pt1 | contig 17997 bp, 12 predicted proteins | sample TARA_R100000388 | Tara Oceans TARA_R100000388 (sample SAMEA2620360) | marine metagenome | biome: marine biome (ENVO:00000447); feature: surface water layer (ENVO:00002042); material: "saline water (ENVO:00002010), including plankton (ENVO:xxxxxxxx)" | depth 5 m | reverse complement strand
TTACTAGCATCTGTACTTAAATAATTAGGGTCTGAACTCGGAACCCATGAAGGTGTTTTATCAGCGAAAAGAGATATATTGCCTGTATCAATTATTCTTCTCCAACTTGTCCAATTTCCACTATATCGTGTCCTATAAGCAAATGACCCAGAACTATAAGGCACAGCTAGTTGAGTCATGTTGCCTTGACCATCATTCCTAGCATATTCCCAATTAAATGGATGGTAATAGTCTGTATCAAAATTATGACCATTAGTAGCATTGCCTTTTAGTAATGTATATCCTTGACCACTAATGGCATTTGTATCGTGGTTCCAATCTGTAGTTCCGGCAGTAGTAACAGCACCAAAGCCACCAATCATGCGACCGCTACCGGATAGTGTTATATGACCTGTAAATGTTGGACTTTGTAAATTAGCTTTACCACTAATATCTTGATGACTTGTTAACCATCTATTGTAATTACTTCTAAGAGTTGAAACAACATTCGCTTCTAAATTTTTTGTTGACCAAAACCTATACCAATTCTGCCAACCGGGTTGACTATAAAATGTACTTCTATGATACACATAACCTGTGTTGCCCATAAAGAATTGGTTTCTTTGATGTCCACTACGACCATATATATCTAATATTGTACCATAAGGGTCTGTACCACTTTTAGCTTGGTTGTTATAAGAATCCCATAGCTTAATTGACATCGGGTTATTGTTTTGTTTTGAATTTGTAGCATCATTATCCCAATGTATATCATAAGATTGAAAATCAAATCTTACGCTACGAATACCATCGTCACCTTCTATATAACTTTGAACATTGCTTAATGTAAGGTCTGAAGTACCATACCCCGGATCTGAACTTGGAACCCAACTTGGTGTAACATCAGCGTTCATTGATACGCTATCTAATCTAGTCTTTAATGCGGATGTGAATCTTGGGTCACCATAATCTATTGCATAATTAGGATCCGAACTTGGTAGCCATGATGGAATCTCAGATGCATGAGCCAATCTACTCCAAGATCCCCAAGTTGTTCTATTGGCATTTACCCTGACATAAATATTATTATTAAAAGTAAAACCTATTTGATGCGATTTACCACCACTATCATCTGACCAAGGATTAAATTGCATAACCCCATGATAGGCTGAACCATCATTTAAACCATCTGTGCTGTTACCTTTAAAATCAAACCTTACAAGCCTACCACCATTATAAGGTGGTATTAAATTACTTCTAGTGTCGTATACGCCTACATAGTTTGCTTTGTTAGATACAGGGGCAGTATCGCTAGTAGTTAAATAACCTTGTGTACTATGATCTCCCCATCCGTATGCAGTTGACCATTGTGCTACATTTAAATGATTAAATGATGTGTTATTACTATCTGTAAATCGTACTTGCGGAGTATTAATTCTAGTTACAAATGTTGGATTGCTTAAATTTGCTTTACTACTTATGTCTTGATGAGATGTTAAATAACCTTGAGTCGAATGATCTCCCCAACTATATGCTTCATTCCAAATGCCAATGTTATATGAACCAAACTGAACATTATCAATCGACATTCTGCTAGTAGCATTTACATGACCGGCAACATCAAGATTACCACTAGGATGTATAGTAACTAATGCATTGGATACAACAGCAGATGCTGTACTATGATACCCTCTGCCACTTGTATCTTTTCCAATAATAATTCTGTCGTTGTAAGCATAAGGTCTACCTATGAACCATTCATTTCGTGACCCCCTATCAAACATAAACAGTCCACCACCACGACTAGAGTTTGCGGAATTAGTTACAAAAGCACCATTTACATATCCATTGTTGCCACCTTGTACTGTTATGCTACCTTGTTGATTTATGTTACCAACAGTTAAATTATTTGTGGTGGTTATTGTGACATCTCCTGTAAAGTTTGTAGCACCAAGACTTGAAGGAACTGATGTCAAATAACCAGCACTTGCATGGTCACCCCATCCATGTGCCTCATTCCAAATCCTTATATTGTAAGCATCAAAACCTGATCCGCCTATAACCATTTGAGATGTAGCGTGAAACTCTCTTCCATCTACTCTTCCCACTACTTCTAAATCACCATCAGACTTTAGGGTCATCATGGTTCTTAGATTATTATCGTAGATACTTGTTTGAAATTCTAATTGAGAGTTATAACCACTTGCACCATCTCTCTTTAACATTAAGCCACCATACAGATGACTATTACCACTACCAAAAGTTTTTAAAATTAATTTAGGCGTACCATTAAAAGCTGAAGAGTTATAAATAATTGGATTTACATTTGTAAAAGTTGTATTCCCTGTAAATGTATTTACTCCTGTAAATGAATTAGTTCCTGCAAAAGTAGGGTTACCTGTAACCGTTGCATAGTCATGCATAAAGATACCCGGCTTATTGGATAAATCATTCCAACTGATTCCACTTGTACTAGCATTAAATGTGGTTTCACCTCGCATAGTAATATTTCTACCTGTATTACCAATATAAATATGGTCAGTAGAATCACTACCTAACATTAAGTTAGCATGAGGATTTATAGATAAACTATGACTACCACTTTGTGTACCAATCGTTCTGTTTCCACTAAGTATTAATGATCCATAAAGATAAGTAGTACCACTCCCATTAATGTTTAATCGTAACTGATTATTTGTCCATAGCTGTGCATCGTTACCTGTGCTAGTACCTTGCTTGTAAGTGGCTCCGCTTACCAATGTTCCATTTGTTAATCCACTAGTAACGTAACCTGCATCGTTAGTCAGTTCAGAAACATTATGTCCTGATAGAATTATTTTTTTATACGTCGGCATTATTTACTCACATCTTTAGGATCTAGAATACCTTCTTTTATTTGTGCTTTTTCGTATGCTTTACCAATGATCTCTAAAACCCTAGCAAAATCAATAGAGTCCGACCCTTTAATAGTAATCGAACTCATGGCAACTAAGATCATTTTTAAATCTTTAGAATCTAATTTATTAAGCATCAATTAACTCCTTGTGTTTGGCAATGAGTTTTTGTAATACCGTATTGGCAAACTCCAACTCATTGCCTTTAAACGTTGATTCTAAAATTAACTTGAGTAAGAAGTCCGTATCTTTAACTGTAAACTTCACTTCCTTTTTTTTAACTACAGGAAGATTCCGGGCAACTCGACTCATTAAGCAATTCTAAGGTACATGTCGCCTGATGACGTTTCAAAAGCCATCATGCCTACAGGAGTAGTTTCGTCACTAGAATCAAAGGTAGACACAGCGCTTTGAACAGCTATCTTTTGAGAAGTTGCTCTTGTGATATCTCCACCCGGTTCAGTACCAACATGCCATGCATCATCAGATTCATTCCAGAACAATACTGCATCATCTCCGGATCTTCCTCTCTGTACAACAAAACCTGAGTTAACACCGTTAGCATCGCCTAGGTCAGAGTTTAAGATCATCTTATTATCGCCAATTTCTAGAGTCTCTGTAGTGGTTGTAATAGTTTGTCCTGTAACTTGTAAGTCTCCACCAACGACTACGTTTCCAGAAGTGGTAACTGTTGTAAAGCTAGGAGTAGCAGATACACCTAATGTTACTGCTGAGTCACTACTTTGGTTTCCTGTGAAAGATCCACCACCTGTCATATTAGAACCTGCGGTTAGAGTCATGGTCGCATCATTAGGTGGAGATTGATCTGTCCACTTAACATAACCTGATCCATCACTTGTTAAAAACTGACCATCATTACCATTGGCTAAAGCACTACCTCTACCATCATTAAAATGTGAAACCTTAATACCTGCATCTGCAAGTTCACTTTCACCAATTACATTAGCATCTATGTCAACTACTAGATCTACTGCTCTACTACCATTAAAGGAAACAGCACTCGCTGTTACATCCCCTGAAATAGAGAAGTTTACTGAACTAGCTAATGCTGTAGCTGTCGCAGAATTACCGCTTGTATCTTGATTACCACTTGCATTTACACCCGGTAAGTCAATATTAGCAGAACCGTCAAAGCTAACACCACCAATCGTTCTAGCGGAGGCTAGTTTAGTAGCTGTACCTGAATTTCCCGTTGTATCTTGATTACCTCTAGTATTTACACCCGGCAGGTCTATAGCTGATGATCCATCAAATGATACACCACCTATTTCTACTGCTCTAGCTAATGCAGATGCTTTAGCAGATGTACCTGTTGTATCCTGATTCCAAGTGGGTACTGCACCTGTTAATCCTGAATATGCTACGTTAGTAGCGGTTGCTGAGTTACCCGTTGTGTTCTGAGATATTGTACCTGAACTTGACTCGGTAACTACCTTCTTCCATGTTGCCATCTATAGGACTCCTTATCTTTATTTATACAAAAGAAGATTAGAACCATCCCAACGTAACATCCCCTCGTTTGGCGAACTTATATCTTCCTCTGTTGTGATTGAAAAAGCCAAGGCTTGTTCTACGGAACTAGCGCTATTGTCTATGCTAGGACTCGTAATGTTACCTTGTGCATCAATGCTGAAGACATCGGTGTCCCCAACTTTAATTTTAAAAACTTTGCCTGTAGCACCGCTAGGCATATTGAATAAAAACTGATTTATGCTATCTAAGTTAATTGTGTTTGCGATATGTAAATCATCTACAAACAAATCGCCTTCAACCGCTACCGAAGTTCTACTAACTCTTAATGGTAGGCTAAATCCTGCACCATCTCTTAGATGCTTTAATGCATTTGTTAACCCTTCGTTATTAGAAGATGAATCATTTATTGTTAATAAATCTTTATAGACTTCGCTAATAGTTACATTTGATAAGTCAGCACCTTGGGTACTGTTAAATGATGCGCCTGAGGGTTCGTTAGAATCTGACATATTTTTTCCTTATTAATAGCAAGTTTACAATTATTCCCCTTTCTAACAATTTAGTTTGTAAATGCTTCTTGAACTTTTCTAAGAAATCCCTGACCTGACTCACGACCTTTTCTCTTCTCGTATTTCTTAGTTCTAATATTCCCTGCACCTAAACCTAAACCTTCAGGTCTTTTACCAAATTTCTCTTCGTTCCACCAATACAGATGTTTACCAACAATAGGTACAAACTTGTAACTCTTAATACCGTCTTTTCTCATCTTCCGTATAACACCGCTTCGACCTTTATCATTATATACAGATCCATATCTCATTACATCATCAACCATTGTCCCAACCATATTAGCCTGTGGTGGTGCAATCATTTTCATTAAAGCTATTTCTAGACCATCTCTTTGGAATGCATAGTAGTTGTATTTTGATAGTCCAACAATCTTAAACATATTACTCCAAACTAAATCAGGTATAGATGATGTTTTACGACCTGCCATCCAATCTTTAAGAACATCAGTACCCGCCTCAGATAAAGCTAAGAACATAGCCATCATAGTCATGCGAGTAATCCATTCTGTATAACCTGCTGTAGACTTAGCATATTGTCCATTTTTCCAATACTCTTGAGATTTTTGTTTTATATAGTTATTCTCATCCTGAAAGGTGTCTAGTCTTTTTATCATAAAACTTTTTAACTGCCAGAATATTCTACCACCCGGTCTTTTTAAATACATTACAGGCATTTCTGACTTATCAATAGGTTGAACTCTAGACAGTTCTAAGTATGCTAATTGCCTAACAAAATCACTACTATAGTCGTTGTTTATTAAATCCCTATAAACATTTGCCTTTTCAAAGGGAGTAAACATAAGATCCATCTTATAATCCAATTCGGCAAAAGCCTTAGAATTAGGTCTTTGTGCAATAGATCTAATCTTTCTTAAGGTCGCATTGACAGTAGTATCTTTACCAACGCCATCCATAAATTCAAACAAAGTGACCTTTGCAAATCTATTTAGCCATGTGACCATTTTAGATTCATCAGGCAAAAACTCCTCAGCAATACTATCTACTCCATAGTCTTCTTTAGATATAAAATTCATAGGCTTACTGATCTTTGTTCTGTTTGCTAATGCTTTAGCTAAGGCAACGCTTGTTCTTGCAAGTCCTGTAGGTACTCTTGTTAAACCCGGAGTTCCAGATCTCCATACCGACAGTCCAATATCAGCAACCTGTGTAACTGTTGAAAAGAACCCTGACATTAAAGAAGTAATATGACCAAAGGTTCTTATGTTGTTATTTAGGGCGCTACCTCTACCTGATGTAAAATAAGAATCCAATAATTCCTGCAACCTGTCAGCATACTTTATATCAATATCATACTTCTGTATTAAATCAAACAACAATGGTTTAATTATAACGTCAGGATCAAAGCCGGGATGACCCGATTTTTCCATGTCTTGTTTCTCTAGTTTAGCAATATGATTTAGAGCATCTGATCTATATTTAAATGTCGGTGCATCTGTTCTTTTGTTGGTTATTTTATTTGTAATGATATAGTATTTATTTTGCGCTCTTACCCCGTACTTACTTGCACCTAAAAATCTTTTTTGTATTAACGCCTCAGTAACCTGTCTAGCGTAGATAGATAAAGCCTCATCAGTAGGTCTGTAAAATCTTTGAGATACTGTTTCATTTATTTTTAATATTTTCCTAGCTTTAGCATTATCAAAAGACTTACCCTGATATCCGGCTTTTCTTCTTAACAATATTTCTTCTACTACCTGATATGCTAAGTCAGGAGTCATCCCCTTAGATTTTTTCTGTTCTTGACCTAACTGTTCGAGAGTAACTCTTATAACTTCTTCATCTTCTTCAGTAATAATCTCTTTATTTTTTTCTTTGATGTAGGCAATAAGATTGACATGATCCGAAACACTTCTACCAATGTAATCATTTATATAACCTATATTTAAACCAACAGATTTAAAGTCTTTAGCAAATTGATCAAATCTTTTTCTTGTTTGTTGGTAAGGTGTCCAGAGATCATACTTTTCCATCAATGATTTAACTTTGTTAGCTTCTGAATTTTTTAAGGCAGTATCTATTTTTACATAATCTTTATAAATATTAATGTCTTTTTTACCTTCTTTTCTTAAATCTTTTAAGCCTTTTATAAATGGCTCAAAATCGGACATTGCTTTTCTATAATAATCCCTAGAGCGAAATTGAAACTTCTTAAAAAAGTAAGGTAGCTTAGGATGTATCTTTGTCATTTGAGCAGAAAAGGTTCTATACCAATCCGCAAATTTTGTTGTACTATATTTACCTTTTAATTCACTTATATTCTTTTTTTCTTGTTTCGTCTTCTTGCCTTTCCTTAATTGTTTATAATCTTCATCTGATAGGTTTTCTTGTTCTATTGTCATTTTTTTGACAATGGAATATCCTCGGTTTGCAAAGTGATCATAAGCATTGTAACCGTCGCCTATTTCATATTCTTTATCCTCTAAGTTTTGTGTAGGACTTTCAGGCTCAGGGCGAGTAAAAGTAGCTGTCCTAGGCTGACTTCTGACGTTATCAAAAATAAGATTATCCGCATCACTTTCTTCTTCATTAAAGCTAGAGGGATCAACATAGCCAGAATCCTCTGTCATAATCTTAATCATTCTATCTCTACCTGCGCTGTCCGTACCATCAGGTAAAGATATAACTACCCTACCACCTTGCCCAACTTCTTTGATGGCGCTTGATATAACTCCTTTAGACACATCATCTAAACTAGCATAATCATTAGGTATAGGTCTTTCCGGCAACACAGCAATACTATAATTACCTCTTCCCCTAAAATCAGTACCAAGACCTAACCCCCCTTTTTCATATACAAAATGATCTCTTAGCGCCTCAATCCTAGTTTCTGTAGATAACGGTCTAGGATATGAATCAGTCTCAACTCTATATTTTTTAATTAATTTATTAACCTCGGTTGCAGTAACAGTTTCCTTTATTTTGTTAAGGTCAATACTACTAGGATCAATCTTTAATTGTTGTTCAAACGATAATGGCTTTTTACCAACCTTCTTCTTAACAGGTGCTTTTTTAACAGGCTTTTTCTTTACAGGTTTTTTCTTAACCTGTTTTACAACTTCCTTTTTAATAGTCTTTGGTTTAGTCTTTGGTTTAGCCTGAGGCTTTTCACTAACCTTACTTTCATATAATTTTATTAATTCTTCATACGCTAATTTCTTAGTAGGTCTTTTTGGTAACTTAATTCCTTCCTTGGTTGCCTTTCTGATCATATTATCTTTACTAATATTTACTTGATCAATGTAAAGTTTTTGAGCCTCAGAAGATTTTAGACCTGATTTTTTCTTTCTTTCCTTTAGTTTCTCTGCTCCTTTTTTAACAGCATCCTCAATATCTTTCGGAACAGGTTTAGCTACAACTTTCTTTTTTCCTTCTTTAACTTTTTCAACAACAACTTTTGTTTTCTTAGGCGTAATAACTGCGCCTGTATCTTCATCGTTCACTTCTTCTATTGTAGCTTTTTCATCCTCTTCAACAGGTGGGTTTTCAGGTTCAACCACAGGATTGGTAAACTCTCCTGCAAATGGATCCTCTTGGCTTTCTAATTCAGAGAATATATTACTATCTCCCATGTCTCCTAACTGTTCTACTCTCCTAGCCAGATCTTCAGGTATAATAAGTCCTAGTTCTTTAATTTTTTGATTAACAGGGTTGTTAGAGGCTGATTGCCCCATATAGCCATAGGTAAATGCTTTTGAGAAGAGTTCGACCCCCTTAACTTCATTACTTTGTGATTCGTTCTCGCTGATCCAATCCTGTATTTCATTAAACGTTTGAAGGTCACTCTTCTCTGAACTTTGTGCTATAATTTCAACAATATCTTCCATGACATCAGAGATTCCCGCCTGTTCAGATATTTCAAGATTAATCTGATCACCTACGACCTCATTGGATGCCATAACACCTTTTATTTTATACTGAGCCTTTCCATCTACTTCCCCCACTTGCTCCGCTAAACCTTGATCTACTAATGTCTGTATGTCATAATTAATCTGATCTTCAGTAACGGTATCTGTCATTATGGAAGGAGAGAAAGCAACGTTTAGATTAAAATCTCTTATTGCTTTCATACTTTCTAAACCTGAAAGCGCTCCTGTAAATCTTTCTTGAACATTGACCTTCTCATTTTCTCTAACTTCTATAACATCCTTGTACTGCTGAATAATCGGATCTACTGTTTTCTTAATGACATCATTAGATAGGTTGTCTCTATTAAGCAACATACCACCTGCCTGAAATCCAGATCCGGCAAAAAACCCTAACGTAAAATGTTTTCTATGTTCCTTACTAGCCATTTCTAGATAAGTAACTATCTCAGGCTCTATATATTTATCATCATCTCTAGCAACTGATTTTCCTAAGTCGTGGAAGTAAGCCTGTGCTAACTCTTCTGCTCCTTCAATCGTACCTGCTCCTGAAACCTTTGCAATATTTTTACCATATCTTAAATACCATTTACCCATATCGCCCACAATTTTAGAAGGCATAGGAGCCATAGCTAAAGCCAACTGAGTCGCATCTGTCAAGGCTAGGCTCATATTATTATAAAAGACATCTTGCGCCCCCATAGATGCCTCATCGGTAGTGTATCCTTCTCTCTTTAAATCATTGTAAAGACCACCTGCCTCTTGATAACTTTCTACCATTCTACCTAAAACAGCGCCACCTGTAGCCTTTGGTACTAGTTTAGCGACTGCTTGTGTACTTCTACCTAAAGAATTAAAATAATTATTTAAAACAGATACCTTACTTAAACCCTTACCTGCTAATCCAACACCTTTAAAACCTGCACCATAAGGAACAAGTAGAGTTAACATATTAGGAAGGATCCTTGCAAAATCATTTACCCAGAAGTCAGGATCTAAACCTGCTAATGCCAGATCTTTTAAAACACTACCTGATTGAAATAACGTAGGGTCTGACTCTCTACCGTATTTTTCTCTTAACTCTGCTCCAAACTTTTGCAAATCCTGACCATATTGGTTATCGGTTGTCCATTGTATTGCACTACCAATATCATGGGTCATGTCTCCAATACCCGCTAAAAAACTATCCCCTATGCGACTTGCATACTCCAATGAAAACTTGTCTAGTTCGTAAGTAGGGGTTTGATCTATTTCAGTTTGTTTTGCAGTAGCTTTTAATTCATCTAAGGCTGATGTTATATCAGTTAAATTATATTGACCACTTTCAATAGCATTATCAATGAACTGAGTATGGTCAGGATACATCTTCCTTAACGTTTGACTATGATAATCAATTTCTCTTGAGTTGTCATTTTTAACAACAACCTGCTGTATGACTTGCTTTTTATCTTCGTAGTTTTTCCATGCCTGTAGATTAGAGGCGTAATTCTTTGTTCTTTCTTTAAACTCAGGACTTAAATCCTCATAATTAGAACCGTAACCATTAATATATGTTGTAGCAAATCTTAATAAATCACCATTAGCATTATTATAATGATCATCTATGATCTTTTGACCTACAGCATTAGCTGTGTCGCTGTCAGCAAATCTAACTCTATCATAAGAATTGCCATCTGCATTTACTATAGGGTTTTCAGAGTCTCGAATGACAGAGGGGTTATCAGGATCCGTATTGTACACATCCATCCAATCTGACCATGTACTAACTCCGTATTGGTTGTGAGTCCAATTAGGGTGTTCAGTATCTACGTTTTCGCTTTTTGAAACCCCGTTGTATAACCAAGAACGGTCATCCATTTTAATCCTGAGGCATTAGGTAATCAGGTTTTCTTTTGCCACTAAATTGATTAGGAGAAGATCCGGCATTAAAGCCACCTGCATTGCTTTTACCGAAAGAAGTGGTTTCTCCGGCTTTTTCTAAAGACTCAAAACCACCCTTACTTGATGAAGTTGGAAAGTTTGACGTAGGCAGATCCCTAGGTGTTCTATTAATAACAGGTCTAACAGGATCAGCGCCCTGATCTTCTAGTTCTCCGGGTAGGTTAATTCCAGGGTTTTTAAGTAATCTTTCTTGAGTCTCCTGTAAGGTCATACCGTCAATAGTGGTTTGACCCTGTTTATTTCTTTTAATTCTGTTATTATTGCTTTTTACAAAATCTCCTGCGGGGGTAACAAAGCCTTGCCCCTTCCTAAGCATTTGTATAGTGTTCATCTTTTCCGTTTCTTGTGTTTGTATTCTAGCAAAAACATCCGAAGGCATTTTATCCCCTCGCTCACCATTTTGATTTACATAATAAGGTTGTTTGTCATCATCAAGATAATACTTTTGGGTTGGATTTAAATCGTAAAATTTGTTTATCTGTGTAGCCAAATCAACAAATGCGCCTAATCGTGCTTTGTCTTGATCTGCTTGTACCTCAACCATTTTTTTCATTAGATCAACATCGTCCTTATACTTACTAGCACTTGCTCTATAACCCGCAACTACTTTATCGGCATCGGCTCTAGTTTTATACGCTCGTAAAGTATTTCTCATCTGATCTCTAGATAGACTTCTATCAAGAGCCTTTTCATTTTTAGCCATTCTTAGCTTAATATATTCTTGTAATAACTGTTCCGGTTCCATGATCTACCTACATTTACATCGCCATTTTCTAAGCGATTTGTTAATTCTACTATTAGGGTCATTAGCAGTCTTGCTACTAGTTAGTCTCTTTTTCATCCCGCACATTCTTGCACAAAATGACTTTCTTCTTGAAAGCCTTTTACCTTTTGGAGATTTCTCCGTTACCGCCATTTTTAATTTTGATCCGGGGTTTGCCCTGCGATATGAGGCAACGCCCTTAGCGTTCAAACCACCGCTTTTAGACTTTCCTGCTTTTCTAGTCCATGCGGGTGTTTTCACTTCCAACCCTCTTGCATTCTTTTGTATGCTTTTGCGGATATAGTAGACTTAGCCTTAGACCTACTTATGCCAAGTTTTTTTCTACGGTTTATGTTTTCAACTAAGCTGTAACCTTTTTTATGACTATATCCCTTTTTCTTCATCCTTAGGTGATCAGCTAAAGAATTAGCCATGTACTCTTTACCGTTCTTATCATACATCTTATGCTTTTTAAATTTTTTCTTTGTATGTAAAGAATAATTCTTTTTCTTTGGTACAACACCACGACCAATTAATACATCTGCCTTAGTAATTTTCCCATCTTTATTAAGATCAGGAAATTTTTTCTTTACAGAATAACCTTTCATCTTTTTCATTTTATGCAAAGCATAATTTCTTTTTGCTTTATGATACATTAATAACCCCTATTCTCTGCTTGACTTCTTCTATAGCTATCTCCTGAACTATACGGTCTTTGCTGTTCATATAAATCTTTTACATTGACATCGCTAATATCACTACTACCACCTGCAAATAAATCACTACCTTCTAAATAACTGCCATAAGCACTTCCAATCCCAACAGCACCATCGACCATTTTACTTATAGCATTACTTCCTCTTTCTTTTCTCATTTTAGCAAGGCGATTCCTAGCCTCTAAATAAGTAAGTCTATCCTGTGTTTGTTTTTCTTTGTTTATCATAGAGGCGTTATTTACTACTTTAGTAACCAAGGCATTTCTTTGGGATGCTAACTGTTGTGCTGAATCCAATGGTACTTGGCTAGTTAAAACGCTGTTACCTAATCCTTGTGATTGTAAAACACCTCTAGCATCATTTATACCTCGGTTCATTGTTGAGTCAGCACTTAACTGACCCGCCATAATACCTCTATTAAGTTCTTCTCCAGATATTGCAGGAGTGTTAGCTTGTTTCTTTAACTCCCCTAATAATTCTTGTTCTTCCTTTGAAGGATTTCTTGAGTTAAGCCAATCTAACCCACCTTCAATTACTTTAGCGCCACCTTTTACAGCGCTAGATAAAGCTAAAAGTTCTAAACCTGATAACATTAACCATCCTCTACTTTTGAAAGGTTTACCTTGTAAGTTTCGCCTTTAAATTTGATATAAAGTCCCATTTCATCTAATGGATTATTTGATTGATCATAAGACCGTACTATTGCTAATTGATTTTCATTTAAGTTGTCAACCAAAGATTGATTATCAGACATAACAATCTGCCCTTGCTTATCTAATACATCGCTTTCTAATAATTTAAAATCAGTCTTGTTTTTCACGCCTTGGAACAACCTCTACCTGCATACCGTAGATTTCAACCTCTTCATTAACGTAATCATCGGCATGTACACTTTGTGTTTTTATCTTAACTTTTAGCAACCTTGCTCTTGTAGTTGCTTTCTTGTATCGCATCATCTTTGATCCAGATATTGCTATATTATACTCATCTCTTTGAAAAGTTGCAGGGAACTCCAAAGTAAATGAGGGTGTTAATTCATAATCCTTATACACCTCTATGGTAATTGGAGTTTTGGATGCATAACTCAGCATTATACGTCTAACTTTTGTCGGCTTTTCATAGTCAGATAACTGAAACCATTTTGTCTCTCGAACACTTTGATATTTTTCAGTTCCATTGTTTACAGCATCTACTTCTGTTTTTCTTAGCGACCATACGCCTGATCCACCATCTGAGGTATAACCACTTATACCGCCATCTAGCAACGTAGAGCGTAATAAAGCGCCAACAGGTATATCTATAATGGGATCGGGAGCCTGTGCCATTAAAAAGCCTCAACTTGTCGTAAACCCTTGTCGGGTGTAAAGTTAGTAGAATACTCTACGTTTAAAAAGTTACCGGGATCCGGCAGATCTATTTTCTCTAGCTGAACAGGGTCAGCACTAAATGGGTTATAAGCTAGATACTCATCACCAATTAACATATTTGCATTTCTTTGACTTTGGGTAACTATACCCTGAATCGGCTGACTATTATATGTGTTTATTCCTGCTCTCCAGAATGTTAGATACTTAGGAGATCCATTATACGTTAAAGCTGAATTTTTAATAGGTCGCCAAATACCACTAGTATGACCACCATTAGCATCAGGAGAATAAAGATGCCAATATTGAAATCTTATAATCACTATAGGATGAGTTGATACTTGATGATCTACAGCACCCTGATAAACACCTGCAAATTCAGGAGCGTTACCACTTTGATCAGGATCTAAACTTGAAGTAAACCCACTTGCATTTGGATTTATAATTCTTCCCCAATAAGGTAAATGAATGTTTGTACCGTCACTAGTTACAGCAGTTGTATCGTTAACAAGCGCTATACTTGGAGTTTCGTAACTCGTAGTAGTCTCTGTTTCTGTACCCGCATCTCCATTTTCACCTACTAAACCACCTGTTATATACATATCTGTCCATCTTTTAATACCTGTAACGTCATCAAATTTTATATAAAATGGAGTCCCTAATTCCGTTGAGTTAATTATAGTTGGAAGTGTTTCAGGTGTATTTGCTCTGATACATATCAACCTAGATTTCATTGTACCAACTTCTCCGTATGGATCTTCCCAAGTCTCAAAATCTCCTGTCGTATAACTAGTCATATCTCCATGGGCGGTCAGTTCTTGTAATTGCGCCTTAGGAAACACGACATGTATTTCAGGATAAACATCAAAGAATAGATTTTCATTATAATCTACTTCTTCTTCGTGATGCACATTTGCAAAATGCCAACTATGAACGATATTAATATAACTATCGCTAAGTACCTTTAGTTTGCATAATGCCAGAACACTTCCGTCAAGTAGCTGAACATTGTCAGAAATAAGTTCTAAAAACATGTAATTACTGTTATTATACCAACCACCACCTACAAAGTCTTCTTGAGCCAATGCATAAAAAGGAGCGCCTTGAAAGTTAATATGCGGTGGTAAAAAAGACTCATCCTCTCGTCCGTAAGCACTACCAAAAGCAATGCTTTCCTGTCTTTCTTCTGCAATAATGTCTTCAGTAGAATTAAACTCAGGTAAACTAATTCCTAAATCAAAATCTCCTGCATCGGGATCCTCAGGTATACTTGAACCATCATCCCTTGATATATTTAAATGGGTGTTATCAAAAACAAAAAGGCTACCATTTAAACCTTGAGCCATAGATGAAACCGATCCATAGGTTTTTATCTTGTTCCATAAACCTGATCGTATATTGTATTCATATAAAATTCTTTTTGTACTACCTAATCTTAGAATAACACATTCCTTAACAGGATCGTAATTAACTTCTGTTTTTTCTTTATTCGGCTCATCTAACCATTTATCTAATATACTATCACCTATTTCGCTTACCATAAAAGATCCATCAACTCTATAGATATTGCCTCGTCCACAAAAGTATATGACATCCTCAACCTTAACCACAGATTTCTCTGCAATACACCCGATCTGTTCATGGGACTCTAATATTTGAAATGTTTTAGGATCTATTGAAGGCACTCTTAATCTATATACACCGTTTTCCATTAGGACAACAAGGCTATCTCCGATAGTTTGCAATCCTGTTATCTGACCACCCTGAGGATCTTTTATCTGAATAAAGTTTACTATAGGAATCACTCCGGGCATACCTGCCTCGCTAAAACAAATCATATCAGTAAAAGTCTCAGCGCTATCCTTTGGGTCTAGCATTACATTACCTACAAATAATCTACCACCATGGGGTATGCTATGTTTCCATCTTAGATCTATAATCGACTTCATTGGTACAGGTGGCAAAGAACCGATACTGTCTCCACGGTCTGTATAAGATATAATTATCTCATTGCCATTTTCAGTATAAGTAAGGTTACCTGTAGTGGTAATCGAAACCGTTCTAACAGGAGCTTCTTCTGAGTTTTCATCAACACCTGCATAACCTGTTATGCTCAACATATTACTACTTGGGTTTCCAGAGGTAGTTACCTGAATCATTCTTTTATCGTGTATATTAATTACTTCTTCAAATGTTGAGTTACCATTTGTTATTTCTAGTTCGTTTCCGCTATAAGTATTATGAACGCTAAATATATCCGCATCTACGCTATAGAGTTTGTCCCGCCCTGAATAGACACCGTGAACAGGTACATAACAAACCCTATTGTTACTTTCACTTCGTACCGCAAGTAAAACAGATGAACCATTACTCTCCCATGCTAAAGCATTAACACCGCTATTGTTTGCAATATTGTTGGTTACCTCATTGGATAAAAATCTTCTTTTATCTCCATCTAAAAATCTATTTTCATAACCATTTGAAATTCTGTTGTTCCATAGTGTACTTACACTACCATCATAGCTTGAATAATATCTTGCTGTACTGCCTGTATAAAAATATTCTATCTCTGTTCCGGGTTGAACGTATTTTGCTCCCCCAACAAATGAACTATCAGGCGATCCAACAGCTTCCCAATTTTCTTTAGTTGTTAGCTGAAATACAGCGTAATAAGGATCATCTGCATTAAATGATCCTGATCCGTATTTATCATCATAAGCAGTTATCAAATCATTTTTTGATGGAAACCCACTTTGACTATACATTATAAACTGACTACCTTTGATTGTACTGCTTGATACAACTTGATCATTTAAGCCAGATGACCCTCTCAGGTTAATTCTTTTTGTTCTTCTAAAAGACGTAGGGGTTGCATTGCCATCAGTTGCATAACTACGATATATATTGATACCTGTTAAACTGCGATAGAAGTTATTTTTATTCAGCTTAATTATTAACGTAGCATTCTGATTGTTAGCATTGGCATTAGCTGATGCTAGAGTAATATCCCTATTAATCTCTCCTTTCAATGGATATTCATTTACCCCATCATAAACAGGCGATATATTATATTGATATACACCATTTACTAGTGTCCCACCATCTGTTCCACCTGAAACTAATAACTCAAACTGACCCGGATAGTCTCTAAAGTAAGGCTCTATATAGGTTGCATTATCTACGGTGACCTTACCCCCAAACATTTCAACATCCTTAGTTCTATGGATGATATAAGGATCATTTTCATGGTTAGTGTTTACAGAAAGATAATCTCCAACTAGTGTAAAGGATATATTGTCAGCCAGAGGATCAGGCATTACTTTAAGGTAGTTAGCGTATGGTATAGCGCTATTATCTACAGGAGAGTTAACTGATGTAAAGTTAGATGTTAAGCCATCGTAACTATCTAGTAATATATTCTGCCATAGAGGATCTATTCTATATAGTATGCCTCTTTGTTTACAGTATACAATCCATTCGTAGCCACCATTATCTAATTTATTATTTGCCCACAGTACAGAATTAGTTATACCACGATCTTCAAAGGTTTTAATTAATTTAGAGGCATCCCTTCTTCTTAGGACTCCTGTTGTGGATATATCGAAGTTAGAAGTTTCAGGAGTTAAACTTTTATTTAAATCTTCAGGATCTGCATTGGTTACTAAGCCTGAAAAAATAGGAACTCGAACTAGGCTCATAACACATCTCTAATACTAAGATCACTTACGGTCATACTACCGGATCCTGTCCCTTTACCACTAATTTGAGAACGTACAGATTCTCTATTTTGCCTGTACCTCGACATAAATCTATCAGCCAATTCAAATTCTTTTTCATTTTCTGCTAACATAGATTTTGCATAGTCAACAAGATACAGATGATATATATCAGGGATTTCAGGATCGTCTTTATCATCATCCTGCCAATCTATTTTTACACTTGAAGAAGTGGCTCTAGCTGACAGTCCAAATTGATCCCAATTTGTAGCCATTTCGCTAAAGGTTAAGCTACCTGTAACCTCAGCTAATCTAAAATTATCATCTAACACATATAAAGTTTCATTTTGTCGCAGATTTGCATTGATAGTAGCCTGAACGCCCATAGGTATATTTGATGGTACGTTTGCATTGATTAAGGTAATTGAACTACCACCTGTCTGAATACTTTCAAAAGTAACGGTAGCTGAATTTTGTTGACCGCCTACCATCCATTCAAAATTTACAGATCCAGAGGCAGGAAACACCTCTACTGAACTATTACCTGCTGTTAAAAATACTGTATTCGATGCAGGATTAACAGGCGATGCTAAACCAAAGGTATGAACACCTTCATTATAGTCCTGCATGATTAACGTTCCCGTTCTTAAATCGTTCTCATCTCGATACACAGTACC
>TARA_R100000388_G_scaffold29937_3_pt1 | contig 19301 bp, 10 predicted proteins | sample TARA_R100000388 | Tara Oceans TARA_R100000388 (sample SAMEA2620360) | marine metagenome | biome: marine biome (ENVO:00000447); feature: surface water layer (ENVO:00002042); material: "saline water (ENVO:00002010), including plankton (ENVO:xxxxxxxx)" | depth 5 m | reverse complement strand
TCTAAATCTTCAATAGCTGTTTTATCTCTTTGGTCTGATAAAGAACTTATAGTTTGCACATTACAACGCAGTGAATTAGTAGTAGAATTGCCTAATGTCATTTCATTACTTACAAATGAACCACTTGGACTAGAAGCGTAACCAATACAAGTATTGTTATTCCCATTAGTAGCAGTGCTCATAGCTAAAGAACCTACGGCTGTATTATTGTCAGCACTGTTTGCCCCACTTAATGCATTATAGCCAAAAGCAGTATTATTATCTCCTGAACTGACTTGACCACAAGCATTAACTCCAACTCCAGTATTTTGTAATCCATTTGATAAATTATCTAATGAGTAACTACCAACACCAACATTAAAACTTCCACTACCTCCTTGATAACCTGATTGATAACCTACAAATGTACAATGGTCACCTCCATCTAAATCATATCCTGCATACTGACCAACAAGTGTTGTGTAATCAGACTGGTTATACATAGAATAACCTGCATATGCTCCAACTGATGTTCCACCAATGTGATTTGTCCTTGAATTATATCCAATACCAACAGCATTACTTGAGTTATTATAATAAGGATTAGCACCATAACCTAGAAATACATTATAATCTCCACTATAAATACCAGTACCTGCATAACCACCAATACACGTATTATAGTTATCACCTGAATGACCTGAAGTTCTACGATAACAACGATAACCTATACCAATATTATAAGAACCACCATTATAAGAACTACTTGTACTTCCTCTAAGAGCTTCATGACCAACAGCAATATTGTTGTTGTTAGGATTGCCAAGTAATGTAATAGCTCCTAAAGCAACATTATTACTTGCATAAGTTATAGAAGTACCTGCTTGCCTACCAATTAAAGTATTATAACCACCACTAGTAAGATGATCTCCAGCAGTATAACCAACACAAATGTTACTATGTCCATTAGTTATATCATCACCTGCTTCCCAACCAACTGCCACATTATAATTACCAGTAACTCTATGTAACGCTTCCCAACCAACTGCCACATTACGTATTCCAGTAGTATTATATCTCATTGAGTTGTATCCAACTGCAGTATTCTCGTCACCAGTTGTAGTAAAACGTAATGCAAAAGGACCTAATGCTACATTATTATCACCTTCAGTAAGATTTCCTAATGCTTGCCTACCTACTCCTAAATTATTAGAACCTGAGGTCAAAGCCATTCCAGCATTATCTCCTATCATATGATTTCCATTACCAGTATTATTTGGAGCAGGTTCTGTAGCTTGAGAAGTGTTATTATTACTGCCAATTATAAAATTATTATTAGTTGCATATATATTTAACTTACCATTTAAAGAAGCACCCCAAGTCTCACTTGTTGTGCCACCACCACTGCCACCACCACCACTTATTGTAATGGTCTTTGTAGTGCCAGTACCACTAGCAGTAACACCTGCACCTACAAAGTTAAGTGTTGTTCCAGTAGTAGAAAGTGCGTTTCCTTCGTCTTGAACTGTTACACCATCACTTCCACCTGCTATGGTAATTGTCTTTGAAGCACCAGTTCCACTTGCAACAACTCCTGCTCCAACAAAATTAAGAGTTGTAGCAGAGGTAGATAAAGATGATCCTTCATCTTGAACAGTTATACTACCACTACCTCCAATACCTAAATTAGAAGGTGTAATCTTTTTCATTGTTCCACCATCATCTATAAGAATAAAGTCTGCATCACTTGATGATGTAGTTGTTGTTGGTGTATCTGAATTAGAAGTTGATATTAATGTTCCAGTTTTTGCAGGTAATGTTAATGTTTGATCACCACTAAAATCATTATGAAGAGGAGCTTTCAACGCAATATAATGAGCATTATTAGATTCACAATATAATCTTAATTCTGATTGTGATCCATCATTTTTAATATCTAATATACCACCATTTATTTCAACTCCAGTTGATTTAGTTTCAAATTTTTCTGTGCCATAATAATATAATTTTACTTTACCAGTTGATCCATCTGCTCTAAAATATTGATCTGTACCACCACTTCCATTATCAGTTTGAATAAGTACATCAAAATCATCAGCCGTATTCTGAATAATTAAATTACCATTATTGTTTTGGAGTTTTGTATAAGTTGCTAATTGTTCTATAATAAAATCACTATCTGAACCTAATATTAATTTTTTATTATCAGGAAACTTTACATCACCATTACTATCTGCTGTTACTGCTTTACTTGCTTCTACTGTTCCTAGTGTTGATACATCAACATAATTTAGTTCTGTAGTTGTTGCAGTTACTCCATCTAATTTATTTAATTCTGCATTTGTTGCAGTTACACCAACAATACCAGTTGAAGTTCCACTGACATTGCCAGTTACATTACCAGTAAGATTACCAGTAACATTTCCAGTTACATTGCCAGTTAAGTTGCCAGTTACATTACCAGTAAGATTGCCTTCAAGATTTGAAACCAAAGTAGCAGTAGTATAACCACTACCACTTGTGTTAACTGAAAACCCAGGGACTGATGTTGTGCTTTTAAATAATTTAAATTTATCATCTGTAGCATCTCTAAATAATCCTGCATATTGATGATATTGACTACCACTTGGTTTATATTTACCAAAGAAACCTATATCAAGTGTATCAGCAGAATTGTTTCTTCCTAATTCTATTAATGGATCTTCAACTCTTAATGTATCTGTGTCAATAGTAGTAAGACTTCCATTAACTGTAAGGTTTCCACTTATGTTCACATGATTGTTAAATGTAGCAGTGCCTGCATCAGACATATCAAGTCGTAAAGCAGTTATTTCTGAAAAGTTATCCATGCCTTTAAATAATAAATCTTTATTAGCAAGAGGAGTTTTTATATAACTATCTGAATTAGTATCTTTACCAAATTCTAAAGTATTTGTAGGACCTGAGAAAAAATCTATAGTACTGTTTTTTATGATCGCAACAACATCATTGTCAGCATGAATGTAAAGATGATTAGGTATTCCAAAATCTATTTTAGTTTCATCATCTTCACCAATCTTCATATCAGTAGCAAGTAAACTTGTTATACCAGTTTGATCAGGCTTTAATGATACTGAGCCACCAGTTACACTAAAATAAGTAGAACTAAAATTAGCTATACCTTTGTTTGTTGTAGAAGCATCTTCTCCACTTATTGTAATCGTTTGATTAGAAGCTGTAGTATCAATACCTTCTCCACCTGCAATTGTAAGTGTTTGTCCACTTCCAGTATCAACAGAAGCTGTTCCTGATTCTCCTGCAATTGATAAAGATAAACTATCAAACATTTGAGGGTTACCAGTTGTAGAATTAAATCCTAATAATTTTCCTAATCTATCTGATTTAACTGGCAAGGTCATATTAGCACCATCCAGGATATCATGATCAGCTTGTCGAATAGCACGATCTAGTTCTTCATTCGTCTGTTGATGAATAAACATACTTGTATCAAAATCAGATTCTAATGAAGCTGAAGTTAGTTGACCACCTGATGTATAAACTGAGGTTCTAGTAAGAGGTATATCACCCAGTAAAGTCACTTTTTGTGAACTGGTAGGGAAGTTACCAGTTGTAAAAGTAACAGAACCTGACCCATTAGAACTATTTAAGGTAACTGTATAATGTGTTGTTTCTTGTTTTTCTGTACTATCAACAAAGACTTTAATTTCATCTGTAGCATTAACTTGAAACGTGAAAGTAAAAGGACCAGCACTTCCATTGCCATTGTACTGAACTCTTCTGTTTTGTGCCGTTACATCATATGTTGCCATATTATATTACCTCTTTACCTTTTATACACCATATTAAAATTTAATTGTATCATTATTGAAGTATTCCCATTTCTAGTTGATTTGGTTCTTTTAACAAAATTCCTAAGTCAGGATATTTTTCAATAAGTTTATCTAAAGCACCACTTGAATGCTCACTTCTAATTTGATTAAGTTCATCAAACTTTTCATCATCTCTTAATAGATTATAACCTGAAGAAGGATCATTTATTTTTCTTTTAATTTTTTCTAAAATTGTATTAGCTGGTGACCAACCAGGATCAGTTTTATCTAAATATAAACCACGATTATTATTAACAACATTTATATTATTAAAATACTCAATGTAATCATTATATTGTTCTGCTGTTAGATAGATACCTTGTTGTCTTTTTTTATGACCTTGAAAAACACCACTACCATTTTCAGCTAATCTCAATAACTCACCATTAACATCATCATATCCACCAGTAGTAACTTTAATTGGACTAAAATATTCTAAAGGATTACCTGATGATTGTTGAACAACTTCTCCCCAATAGTTTAATCGAGGTGGTAACTCACTACTAAACAAAGGGTTTCTTGCTTTTGCCTGGTTCATCGCAAGATAAAAACCTTTCATAAAATTAGGCATGCCTGAATTTTCAACTTTAAGTAATTGTTCTTCATTAAGCATTGTATTAGAAGCATCAGGGTTACCAACTCTTTCAAGTGTTGCAGTAAATGAACTAGCACCAATAATAGGCTGACCAGGTACAAACTGATTAATAAAATCACCAGTAGATGTAGCTACATTCCCAACCTTTTGTCCTAAAAATTGTTGTAATCTTTCAAAAAGTTTTTCAGTTGTTCCTTGAGGATTAAAAGAAGCACCATGTAATTCTGATACACCTTGAAGGAAAGGCATGTTCATAGCATATTCTGCAACAGCTAATGAACCATTAACAAATAAGTTTTCTAAACTTATCATATCACTATCATTTGAATTGTTTGCATAATAAGCATAGTCTGAAGCCATAGCCAAAACACCTGATAAAGGATCAAACCTAGAAAAGGTTATAAATTTATATTCACCATTCTCTTGTTTTAAACCTATAGAGTAGGGTGGTATATTTGATGCTGTCATATATTTTCTAGCTTTTGGATCAGATGGACCTGAACCATTAATGATGATATTGTCACCATATTCACCACTTGCTAAATAAACCATACTAGCAAATATAGTATTTCCTATTGCAAGTTTTGATATAGCTTGATCAAACTCAATTCCAGTTTCGCCTTTTTTGATAGCTCTATAAACTGGTGACCAATTTAATGTTCGATCAAATACTGCCTTAACAATATTCGTTGGAGTTCTTGAGAAAGGTACTATAACTTTACCACCTGGTATATTTGAAGCCGAAACCAAAGCACCCCAAACACCTTCAGGAGTTTCTTGAAATGTAGATATCTTTGCTTCTTGAAACATAATTTGCTTGATATCTTCAGGTGGGTTATCAATTATATTTACATACAAATCTTCAGCTTGTTTTTTAGCAACGTCTCTACTAACACCACCTTTGATTAAAGTCATATATTTAATTTTGCTTTCTCTAAAAGCTTCACGATACAAAACTTTTCTTTCAGATATTGTTTTAAAAAAGGCATCTTCTGAAGCTAAGAAACGACCAGGCATTCTTGTCATAACACCAATAGCATTAATACCCATACCTAAATAATCACCATTTTTAGCTTGTTCCATAATATGTCTAATGTTGTCACTATCACCTATAGAAACTAGGTTTTTTAAATCTATTTTTGAGCCAACACTTTCAGCACCTTCTATTGATAAAGTAAGACCAAAAGTTTTTACAGCATCAAGCAAAGCCATTTTTGCTCCATGCATTTCAGCAGAAGCTTCTCCAAGAAAAACTCTATCTCCTTCTTTTTTGACCAAACCCAACATTTGTCTTGTTTCACCAACGAATCCAGCTAGTCCAGTTTCTACTGTTCGTTGTATGTTGTACATAGTATTACCAGCTATATTAACCATGTGTGTTACTGGAGAAGCTAACAATGAGTTTATGTAAATCTCCATCAGTACATCATATGTTTTTGCAAAAAATCCTTTTTTAGCAAATTCTAATTTATTAGGCTTGGGTAGGGTAGCGTAGTAATTAAGTTGAGCATCAATCATATTATCATCTATAGCATCCCCAATCTTATTACCTTGTAAGTAAACTTGCTCTAAATCAATATTAGCTAATTTTTTAATTGCAGATACCATACCTAAAGTTCTAGCACTTTCAGAAGTAACCCCACTTACTTGAGCTGTAAGATTATTTAAAACCTGAAGATTAACTAAAAACTTTTTATACTCAATTCTCTTTGCTTCTCCTTGTGGCATACTCTTTATAGCTGTTGCCATCGTATCGAGCTTTCTACTTAAACTTCCAATAGCAATAACACCACCAACAAGATGTTCAACTGATAAAACTTCACCTGGGTTTCTTCTAAGTAAAGTATCAGCTATTTTCTGTAATCCCATACCTTGTGCAGTAGCAACTACGCTTTCTAAAGTCTGAGTGTCTCTTTTTAAAAAATTAAATAATTCTTCATTATCTTTTTGGATAGCCAATAACAACTCTTCCATATCAAGAGTTCTCATTCCTTGACCCATTTTTTCAGATAGGACTTCTCCTATACGACTAAGATTTAATCCAGGACCTCTATAACCTTCTTCTTTTAAAGCTTGGTTTAAAGCTTCTATAGACTTGTCATCAGTTGCCTTAAATGTAATGCCTGAAGTACCAATAGTTACATCATCTTGAGGTAGCTTGTTCTTTTGAATCTTAGCTTGTTCTAACTCACCTTTTTTAAGGATTTTGATAAAGTTATTAAGTAGACCCATCAGCACCTCCTATATCAGGAGTTTCTGTACTTACTCCTTGTCCTTGGTTTTTTCCTTCTGCTTTGGAGATTTCTCCTGAGAAGATTTCCTCAAGTTCTTTCCCAATAAGATCGAGGTTTGACTCTCCATCAACTTCGGCATTTGTTCCTCGGTTTCCACGAATGTTATTTTTGTAACTGCCACCAGTAATATCCTTTTCCCAGTTATTGCCAACAAACTCGGCATTGCTCTCCATTATATCTACATCAACATCAAAATTCAAGTCATCTGTCATTTTACTTAAATCGTTTTTAACAAAAGACGTTATATATTCTCTTCCTTCTTTCTCTGATTTAATTACTTTGGCTTTTTTTGCATCTGTAAGTGTTTGTTTTGTAATTACTATATTTACACCGACACGACCATCTTGAAGGGTTATTGGATGATAGCCTTGTGCTACAATCCCTTTTTCATCTAGCTCCATCAAGTTTTTCATTAATGTGTCTAAATTATTTTTTTCTGTTACACTCGATCCTTTAGATACCAACATAACACTAAAGTTTTGTGGATTTTTAGTAAGTGGCTTCATTTGGTGTACTAAGACTTCTGTTTGATTTAAAACATACCCAAGCTTGTTTGCCACTTGTTTTGCTGTATCAAAAGTTATTTGACCTTGCATAACTGTAGAAGGATTTGAATATTGCTTCCAACCACCTTGTCCATGGATTACTGTATTTAGAGTAGCTCCCTCATCTTTGGATATAAGATCGACAGCCTTTTTAGTAACAATATTATTTATATTTATTCTATCTTCTTCAGCAAGATTACTGTATCTTGATCCATATTTTTCTGCCCATGGTGACCCTTTGCCAGGATCAACTTCCATTGCTATTCTAGATGTGTTTCTTGTCATAGCTGTAGCAGTATTACCACTTCTACCACCTTCACCAGTTAATTTGTTTGATAAAGCCATCCAGCCAACTGCTTGTACTTCTTGTGGTTTCCAATCGTTTTTGCCTTGCCAACTAATAGAATTTAAATGCTCTGTCAATTCTCTTCCAAAGATAGCTCTGTTTTCATACATAGGTCCTTTGATGCCACCTTCACCTACGTCAAGAATAATATTGTCAGGCACTTTATAACCTAGACGTTTAAGGTGATTTACTAATTTTCTATCTACTAAACCAGTATCTCTTGCTGTGTGTACATCAACAACAAAGGGCATACCACCATCAGGATCATTACCCATAATTGATCTAGTTGTTTTTTTGTAACCACTATCAATAAAGTCAGATATTTTTTGTCCAGCACCACCTTCTATTTTTTCCCCATAAATTATATCTGAAGCAATTTTATTTGCTGTAGGAAGACCTTTGCCTTTAACTTCACTTCTTGGAACACCTCTTTTAAATTGTTCAAATATATGTAAAACATTTGTCATGGCTGTAGCTGGTGTTTCATTCTGTTGAGCTGATAACCATGCTTCACCAATTTTTCGTAGGGTAGATTGGTCTTCACCTTCTAATTTGTCAAACTCTTTAAAAACATCATCATACCAATCTTTTTCTGTCATGATTTCTTCTTTACTTAGAAGTTTTTCAGTTCTTTTAATCCAATCATCAAAAGTTATTTTACCTACAACAAAATCAGGTAAATTTGAATTTGGTGCTTTTATAACTGTTCTTTCATTTTTAGGACCTCCAGGATATTCAACACCATCTTTCAGTTTTTCTAATCTCATTTTATGTAAACGTAGATTGTTGTCAGTTATTTCTTTATTAAAAGGTATACCTTTACCAGGTGCTAACTTAGCTAAACCTTTATTAATAGCTTTGTTAATTTCACCACCACCCATAGAAGATAGGGTACTTGATGCTCCATCTAGGTCTAATTCACCTTGTGCTTTATCTCCAACCTTTTGCAATATATTGGTAAGACCATTACTATTTTTTGCATATCTATATAATGTTCCTACACTTTCTACAGCTTTACCCAAAGCTTCACCAACTATGCCACCTTCAAAAAATCTTTGAGGAGCTTTCTGTAATTTTTGTAATAAAACAGATTCATCTTCATTTGCTTTTAGGCTTTCCATTAAAGCTAGTTTTAAATCATCATTCTTGACCATTAGACCAATGCCTAGCTCTAGTAATCCATTGTCTTGAGGGTTTATACCTATGGCTTCTGCTGTGCCATATCCAAGCACATTTGTAAGAAACTTTGATCCTAAATTTAAAGCTTGACCACCTTTAGTAAACACAGCACCTGGAACAACTATTTGACCTATAGGCTCTCCAATCATAGCTCCTATTTCTTGTGCTTTGTTTTCAGGTTTCAGTATATTATTTATTGTACTATCAATATCTTCTAGTACTGGAAAGTTTTCATTTAAGAAGGGTACAAATTTCTTTGTATAAGCACCATTAGACAAAGTATCCATAACTTCATTACCAAACTTACTCATGCCAGTAGGAATTGCTTTTATAGCTCCAGTTACACCATCAGGAATGCCTGACACAAAATCACCAACTTGATTTAAAAAGGTAGGTTCAGTATTTATTGTTCCACCATTTTCATTAAAACTATAATTAATCTCAGCTCCATCTTCTCTAAGATTTTTACTTAACATTAATTGTGCTTGTATTTGTTCTTCTGTTATTATCATTTAATCAAGTCTTTCATCATCTAACAATCCTTTAACAATTAGTAAGTAGGTATTTATTGTATTTACTTCTTTTTTAGGAGTACCTTTAGTAAATATACCTTTTCGACTATTTTCATTATTTAAGTTTCTATTTAATTGTGTTTTTATTGTTTCTAAATTTTCTCTTGTTACATTTTTATTTGGTAAAAGATCAGGATATGCCTTACTAAACTCGTTTATATAGTACTCAGCTGTCTTCTTTTTCTGTTCAAATATTTTTTGTAATATAATGTCTCCTTCTACTGTAGCTAGTTCTTCAACTCTTTTTACAAAATTAAATGGAGTATCTTGGTCTTTTTTTGTTTTATTATATTCTATTTGTTCTCTTTTTAATTTACCTAATATGTTTGAAAAAACTTGTGCTTTTCTATAATTAGGGTCTGTTTCACCAAACGATTGCTGTTCAGGATTAAATTGTAAAAGTGACGCTAAAATAGTCCTTGCTTCACTAAATCCTTGGGTTTGATTTTGCTCTAACGCTTTTGCTAATTTTCCAAAATCTTCAGTTGTTAAAAATTTAGCGTTTGTGTTTAATTCTTTGTATGTTAAAGTGCCATCTCTTTCTTTTTTATCTAAATCATCAAAAACTTTTTTAACACTTACCAATCTTTTACCACCAGCTTCAGCATATAAATTAGACATTCTAAGCCAAGGGTTTGTTTCGTCATCCATGTCTACAATCTTTTTTAGTTCTAATAATTTTGAAGATATATCGTCAGGATCACCAGCATTGTTAATTAAATTTGTAAGTTCTACTTCTAGTTCAACTGTTCTTTGATCATTATTAATTTCATCAGCTTCTTCTTTTAGCTTTATAGCATCTTCTTTTTGTTTTCCTATAGTTATTAAATGTTTAGCTAAGTCATTTTTTTCTTTAACAGATAAACCTGAAGTCAATCCATCCAACCTGGCATCACCAGTTTTTTTATTTCTATGTAAGTTATCTACTATACTAGAAACTCCAATTCCTGAATCTGTTGCTAATATTTGAGCCGTACTAAAAACATTTTCTAAAAACTTCTTATCAAATTCTTTCATTGTATTTTGGTGAGCTGACCTTTCAAACTTAGCACCTACTGCAATAGAAGAATGTTTAGCTCTTAAAATATTTTTTATTCCACTTTTACCCCATATGTCTTCACGTATAGCGTTTGCAGTTACATTTTCTTTATTAATTATAGCTATAATTTCATCATCTAAATTTTCTAGTTCATTAGTTAAACTATTATTAGCTTGTGTTTTTAAATAATTAATAGATACAGAATTTATTTTTATACCATGTTTATAATACAAACCACTTGCTTTTATAGCTAAATCATTTCCTACTTGTGAGCTTATTTTTGGAGATATGCTATTAGCTAATTTTACATTCTCCATAATGATTGCATCTAATTTATCACTAAAATCTTGAGGATTAGTAAGTGCTTTATCTGCTTTTAATGCTTCATCATTCATTTGGTTTTTAGCATTTAAGATAAGACTATTACCCAGGTTTGTTGCTGTTATGTTAAAAGCACTAGCACCGAACTTAGTTGTTCTGTCATAAGTAGCTAAAGGGTCTTGACCACTTCTTATAGATTGCTTGTAACTTTCTAAAGTAGGGGTATTTTCAGAACCATATTCTTCACCAGCTATTTCAGCTTGTACTCCAGCTTGTTTTATAAAGTAGTTAGACATTTGATTTAAACTATTGTTTAAAATATCCATTGTACGACTAGCTTCTTTTGTACCAGCTCCTGATGGAGTTTGGATATTATTTAAAGCTATTCTTTCACTTAATGATGGAAATCTTGATCTTGCCATTAAAACGCTCTACTAAAAGTATTACCATAATATGTTGGTTGTGTTGCTGTAGCTGGAGGACCACCAATGCCACCTAAGTTAATAGCTGTTGTACTTAATGTTGTTAGTGCATTTATATAACCTTGTCTTTTGGCTTGTTTCCCAGCAAATCTTAAATCATCAGCTTCTGCTTTTGCAGAACTCAAAGCTAAAGAAACATTATCTTGTGCTGTAAAGTAATCAGAAAAGCCAGGATTTAATATATTATTATTTATAAATGTATTAACACTACCACTTAAATTAGGCTCTAAACCTCCAGCATAAGAAGTTGCATTGACATTAGCCATAGCAATCTGTGTTGCCTTTAATGCTTTTACACCTTCTTTTTTTGCTTTTAATGCTTGTACACGACCTTGAAAGTCTACATTCTTTGCTCTTGCGTCATAACCTTTTTTTCTAAGGTTACCTTGTTCAATTGATTGAACAGCCGAAGCAACTGCTAAACCAGCTCCAATAAGCTGTAATGTAGATGCTGATGCTAGTACTGGTGCTAAAAATGCCATATTACGATCCAGTTGATAATTTGTACTCAACGCTCAGAACTGTAGCGAAAAGGGGTTGTGTCATTGTGAAAGTAATTTGTTCTGTTTCACTATATCCAAGTAATGCTGATACTTTTTTTCTTCCAGTAAAAATTTCTCTTGCAACATTTAAATCTACTGGCAAATCTTCAAAAGGTACTTCAAATCCATTGACAGCTAAATTTTGAGTTCTGTCTACAACTGGTGTTACTTCGACAATTCTTTTTTTCCTACTTGATACAGCACCTGATGGTAGCCTTGGTTCTGCTGGTAAAGTTTTAACCTCAACTGAGTAGGGGAGACCAACCTCAACAAAACTGGTTGGAACAGATGCAATTGTTATAGTACCAGTATTACTTACTGTTTTATTTGATTCTACAATATCATCTCTAACTACATTAACAGTTTTACCTTTTAAATGATCCAAATTTGATAAAGATGTTGTTGTCGGCAAAGTTTGATCAGGAGATGCTAAAGGCACTACATTTGAAAAATATTGTATATTTGAATCTGTCGTTCTTTGATCGTCAAAGAGTTCAACATAAACTTTTTTTCTTGCTTCAAAACTATTAGTTATTTGTATCGCAAATGGACTATTTGTTGTTACAGTTAAATTATTAAGACCAGCATTATTTCTTTCAATAGTTACCAACCCTGACCCCATGCCAATTGACCCAAGGGGATCACTACGAGCTGTAAACGGACTGCCAGTAATAGAATTAACAGCATTTTTAAAGTTATGTGCCGTTCCTGCAGGATTAACTATACCACTAGGACCACCAATATTATTTAAATCTTCTTCAATTCTATAAAAATAAGTATTTCCTGAAGGGGAGCTTGGATCAGATGAACTGTGTGCTTCTGATTGTAAAGTATAAGTTGTACCATCATTTGTTTTAAGTATAACAGTTGTACCAACTTCTTGATCTGAAGTATTGTTAGCTTGTTGAAAAGTTATTTTTGAATGCCCAAGTGGAAGTTCTCTTTCTGTTATGACATACACATCAGACAAATCTACACCTACATTTAAAAACTTTCCATCTGTTACAAACTCAGATGGGGCAACAACATTTTGTGAACGTAAAATAGAAAAGACAGCCATAGAGCCATCTGTTGTGTTTGGCATCATTAACAAGTCACCATCATCGGTTGATGTAGCTTTTCTCAATGCCATGTCTCTTGGTTGTTTAATTAAATGTGAAGCTAACAAAGAAATGTTATTGGCTTGATAACTTAACTCATTATCTGAAAATAAAAACTCTCTTATTGCTTTACCACCTCTTTGCAAAAATATAGTACCACCTTCGGCAGATACTGGTTTTATTCCATCTTTTGATCCTCTACTCGTAGGACTTTTAATAATTATGTTAGATGGTGTTATAGGTGCTGAATCTGCTTGTGGTACAAAGAACTCAGCATTTTCTGTAAATATCTGAAGGTCTCTTCCTGATCTTAATGCCGTTATTGCATTTACAGTATCTGTTGCCATAGTCACCATTATTGCATCATCATCTAAAGCTTCTGCAGTTTTAAAATTAAAAAAGTCTCCTACCTTAGAACCAAACAAAGTATTAGGCATTGACTTACTGCCACCAAAAAATAATCTTCCTTCATGGAAAGTTGCTGTCCTTGGATATCCTCTATTATCTGACCATACATCTTCGTATCCAGCTTCAATCTCATAATCTCCACTTGCTATAGCTTGGTTTGCTTCAAAAAATGGAAATTCAGTAACAACCTTGCAAGTAGTTGGACTGTCTACAGAAATTATCCTTGCTCTACCAAAACCATTTTTTACGTTTATATACTGATCAACTTGACTTGAAATTGTGTAAGAATCGTTTTGAGCATTTGAAAATTTATTATTAGGATCTCTCGACCCATCAGCGAGTATTCTCTCTACTTGTGCTGTTCTCGATGAACCAATATAATCAACAATAACTCCCCTAACACCATTACGAGTTGAAGAACCTGAAATAATAGTAATAAATTGACCATTGTATACGTCATCTACCGAAGACGCTGTACTTGCTAATGTAGTAGAATTATTCGGAACATTAGCAGTAACTGAACCTCCTCCAAACTGACCTGAATGTCCTTCATTAAAAATATCACTTGATGCAGTAATAGTTAAAGTGCCATCATTAGCATCAGGAGTTATTGTTCCTGGTCGATTAAAATTATGCTTTCTAAAAGCATGTTTAGGTGAAGTTAAAGAAATTTGTGAAGTTTCAAAATTTCCACTAGCGTTTCTTATAATTTGAAAAGGATTTGCTTCTTCATTACATAAAATTAAAGTATCTGCATTTTGTGTAAAAGACAATTTGCTTAAATCGATATTAGCACCAGGCTCAATAATTAATTCATTAGGACTTGCAAATTCATTAGCTGGAGGAAATGCAAGTTGACCATTTGCAAAAAATTGTGCTTTTAGACGATTGTTGTTAGCTTGTACGGATGCCCTTAACTTATACAGAACCATCATATACGATTCTGTTGTTGAAAACTCAAAAGGTATTAATCTAAGACTATCTAAATTTGTCCTAGCTAAATCAGGTACTGGAGCATCATTAACATATACGTCTTGTAAATCATAAGGAAGTTCAGCCATTAATCTAAGACCTGGTCTTCTCTCAAATCCACCTTGAGGTAAAATAACAACATTTTGAGCTTTTTGTAATCCTGAAGCATACTGCTGAATGTCTGTTCTTCCTACGACAAGAGGGTCAATTTCACCTACAGTAAAATTAGCTTGATACATTGTAACCCTAGACATTATCGAACCTCAGTTAAAAGATAATCAGCAATTACAGTTTTTGATTGTCCAGCTCCATCAATATTAATAGCTTGTCTAAAATAACCACCTCTCATATTTTCTGCTGGTGTTCCTAATGCTACAGTTTTCCAATAATCTGATTTAGTTGTTTGATCTGTTACTGGTTCAGCTAAATGCCATGCCATTTGATAAACAAGCATTTGAACAAAGTAAGAAGGCATTGCAGATTCAGCAACTAACTGTTGATAGTCAATAACTATCGTTGTTTCATTTGTGAGGAGTTTATCCCCTTGAATTTCATAATCTGTTATTCTTGGTAAATTACCAGTTGACGTTGAAGCAAATACAGCTCTTGGAACTCCCAAAAACATATCAGTAGGGAGCTGATACTCTTTACTATAGACGTTAGTTGGTGTTGAAGAGAGTTGTGAAAGCTGTGACTTTTTTAACGTAAAAGACCAGGGGTACATTCCTAAAGTTTGTGATTTAACACGAGGATATAGCTTGTTGCAAATAGCACTGGGTGCAGTGCCATCTGAAAAAGATGTTATCTCATTTGCTCCAAGGAGGAGGAGTGCTTGAGAACAAATTGAAACATCGGTATCGCCTGATGCCATATCCTCGCCTTTCTAAATATTAGTCACTATCTGTTTGAGATATAGCTGTACCATTCGTTACATCGACAACTCCTGAAGCCACAGAAGCCACAGTATGAATTGATGATGCTAATGTACCACCAGTACTTGTTACAGATATAATGACATCACCTACACTTACATCGTCAGATACACTATTGAAGTATCCTTCGCTATCTACAACTGTTACTGCATCAGTTGTTGTGTAAGTAAATAATTGTGGTGCAACCCCTTTTTTGGATTGACCACCTATTGGATTCCATCCAGTTCTACTAAATGCCATGATTAACTCTCCCTACAAGTAATATCTACTAAACCATTCGCATCAATAACGATTGCTCCAGCAGAATACATTGCTGTTACCAAGAAGGAAGTTTTTTCAGGAATGTAGTTGACCTCTGTCTTTGGTGGGATACCAACAGCACAACCGATAGCATCTCTATGGAATGCTATGCAAGTTCTATCGTTAGACCCATCTTTAGGTAAGCCACCTTCATCACGATCACCAATCATATGCATAGTGAAACCCATGAAAGAGTTTACTTCACCTCTGACTAGTGCCTGGACTTGAGCAAAGTCTGCTGAGATTGCTCTTTCATCTCCAAGCAATGATGCTAGTGAATTAGCATGGATAATCATATGACGATCTGTAGGTGGTACTGATTTAGCATCTAAACCTTTTTTCGCTTCGATTATCTTTCCTACATTCAAATCAGATGCACTTCCTGAACCTGAAGTTACGACAGTATTAGCAACTGTTGTACCAGCAGACCCAGCGATTAATGCATCAATGATGATTTGATCTTCTCTTCTTCCTATTGCATTTCCAACGAGTTTTGCAAGCTCTTGTCTTTCATCAAAGTTAATCTTTGCCTGATTAAAAATGTCTGAATACTCAGAAGCAATGTAATCAGTTAGAGTTGCAGTTACACTTGAAAATGTACCATTTAGAGGTACAACATCTGTAGAAGGTGTTCTTACAGAAGCTGAACCTTTTGCCAAAATCGGAAACTTAGCAGTCGATCCTTCTACCCCAGTTCTCATACGAGCAACATTTCGTAGAGTAGCAGATGCCTGATAAGCTTGATGGACTTCGGCTTCAAACAGCGTTACAAACGCTGGACTTAAAGTTGTAGCCATTAAAGCTTCTCCATAGTTAAATTATTACATCGTTTGGGTTACCGAAAAATTCGACCTAAACTTTTACTAAAGTCGATCGGCTGACGAGAGTTATCGATCTAATTAAAAAGATACACCAAGATATAGTAGTTTGTAAAGTCTAGATTACATATCTAGTATTTATACAATATATTATGTGCCGTAAGCTTCCTCAAACTTCTTCTCAACTTGTCTTCTGTAAACTGGATCAGTTTGATATTTAGGGTCAGCAACCATAGCTTGTAACTCAGTTTTATCAGGTTTATTGCCTGGGATAGATACTACTGGTATCTCTTGCTTGCCGTTTATCAGACCTCTAATTTTTTGCATAACTCTTTGACCATTTGCAGTACCACCCAAATATTCTAACTCCTGGTAATCCTCTTTTGTAAAAACACCATCAGCAACAAGCTTCTGACCCCAATCAATATTTGATTGCAGAATTTGTGTAGCATTTTCTCCAAGCTTTTCTCTTTCCTGAGCTATATTAATCTCTTCTTGTTCTTGGATACCACCAGTAATATCAATAACTGTACTAATTAATCCAACAATAGATTTATTTGAAAGTTGTTTTTCTTTTCCAAAATCAAGAACAGCTTTGACTACTGGGTCTTCAGGATCAACTTGAACTTCTGACAAATCATATTTATCAGGTGCTGTTTCTCCTAATTTTTTTTCCAGGTGAGTAATGCTTTTAGCCATGTTCTCAATATTAGGACCATCCTTTTCATCCCAAAATTTTGCTGGAAACCAGTCAGGTCTTTCGTAGATTTCGCCTTCCCCTTTTTCCTCTTCTCCAGTATTTTCATCTTGGTGTGTGTTGATGCTTTCGCCATCTGTTTCCTCACTTTCCATAGTTTTAACTTCTTCAGCCATAAGACCTGAAGCTTGTTTTTCTTCTACCTCTTCAACTTGAGATACGTCTTTTTCTTCATTCATTAGAACTTCTCCTCATTTTGCCTAAAATTTCTCTTACAATTGAATTTTGTCCTTCTCTTGCATATCCATTTGATGCATCAACACCTGGTATCCAGGATGGCTGATTGATTGTAATAGAGATCAAATGATCTAAAACTTTTTTGCCATCTTCAGTTGTAAATGTTCTAAAATAACTTTTATCTAATTCTGTTGCTTCTTGCTGAAAATTCGCTGGTGGTGGATCATCGATGCCATCCCAATCTTGATTATTGCTGGATTGCCTGATCTTCTGTGCTTGATTGCTCATTATTCATAACTCCTTGTTGCTGTGCCATTGCTTGTGCTTGTTGTATGAGTGCTTCTCTTTCTTGTGGAGTTGTAAGTATTTCTGCTGGTATTCCAAGGTTCTCAGCAATAAAATCTATAGCTCTGTCTTGATTTAAAAACAATTGACCTTGTGGACCTAACCCTTGAACTATCTGCATAAAGTTTAGAACTTCACTTACTTTTTCCATATTTTGTGCCATTGCAAGAGGAGCTGTTGGAAGCATCTTTACATCTAGACCATTAACTTTCAGAGGTAAAACAATCATTCCTAAATCATTCATAACTGATAATGTTCTTCTGACAATAGGATACATTGTTTCTGAAATTAATCTTCCAAATGCAGAACCTAAATTCTGTGACAACTGCTTCATTCTTTCCTGAACTTCTGTTGCTGATCTTGCACTCATATTATCAGGTGGCAAGCTTTCATCGAGCATTATAGTTTTAACAGAGGATATCAGCTCATTAGCTGTAAATTGTGAAATGCTTGCATCACCTGATCTCGGTAGAGGTCTAAGACTTTCGCCTTGAGGACCACCATTTCTTGCAACTGGTATAATTGCTCCTGGCACAATACGAACTGTATTAGGGTTCAGCACTCCATCGTCAGTTGCTGTAAATACACCACCAATAGATAAACTTGCATTTTTCAAGGCAAGCTCTTTAGTTTTATTTAAAGATTTAATATCAGGAAGGGCAGTTAGAACTGGACCTCTTCCATATCTTTCACCAGCTGTTTTCATGTACCTTGAGACAACCCAAGGAAAACTTTTTAATTCTCTATAAACTAATTCATCTTCACCATTATCAGAAATAATTTGATAATGATATATACCTGATAACTTGTCGTAATATGTGCCTTCAATTAATTCGACCATTTCGGTAGGATCATTTTCATATCTCTTCACCATTGATTGAGGTATTTTTATATCAGGAAATTCTCTATCCAAAACTTCAAAAGGTCTCTTCATTTTTCTGTAAATGTTTTCTACAGTTCCTCTTGGACCTTCATCGTAGGAAATAAAAAAAGTGGGTATTGCAGTATATCGAATAGGCTCTTCATCGTCACCAGGCTGAATAAGCATAACAGCTGTACCAACAGCTAACTCCATTAAGAACTCACCCATAGCCATATCAAACCTGGATTGTCTCATCACAGAAAACATTTGCTTGGTATACTGATCAAGGACTTGTTGAATTTCTCCTCTTCGTTCAACTGGTATATTTTCACCAGGTGTTAATCTGCACCATTCTTGTTGAGGTGGAAACAATCCTGATTGAATACGATTAGCAAATTTTTGTGTTGATTGTGTTGCTGTTGAATCAAAAACACGAGAGGTTTTATTCTGACCTGGAACACCACCTTCATAATATCCATCGTATAAATTACGATTTGGCAAAGCATATCGATAAGCATCCTCGTAAATAGATCGCCAATGTGTCTTATGGCTTTCTGCACCTTCATATCTTTTTTTTAATTGTTGTGGTGAAAATTTTGTCATGTTGATTTCTTATGTTTGTTTGCAAAGTTTCTTGCACTTTGTTTTGACCCAAACCCCCAGGCTTTAAGTGCTAATGACAATCTTGTTGGTCTACCCTTTTCATCTTTTTCAGGTCCTTTCATATTACCAAACCTTCCAGCAAACTTAATTCTTCTTGGATGAGTACCTTTGTTGATGGGTCTTTTAAGATTACTGCCTTCTGTTCTTTTAAAAAATTTTCTACCAGCTTCATTTAAACCACCTTCAGGGTTTTGAAATTTTTTA
>TARA_R100000388_G_scaffold39471_3_pt1 | contig 20289 bp, 23 predicted proteins | sample TARA_R100000388 | Tara Oceans TARA_R100000388 (sample SAMEA2620360) | marine metagenome | biome: marine biome (ENVO:00000447); feature: surface water layer (ENVO:00002042); material: "saline water (ENVO:00002010), including plankton (ENVO:xxxxxxxx)" | depth 5 m | reverse complement strand
AGGTGAATAATATGACAAGGTGTAAACTATTAGATTCGTGGCTTGATACTCAGTCAAAAAAAATTGACAAAAAAGAAAAAGAAACAGGTAAAAATATAATATCTGATGTTCTAAAAGGCGATAAACAATGACTTGGAGGGATATTCTTAAGGTCGAAGATGACGAGAAGAAAATGGCAGGGGCAGTAACAACAACTTCTTCTCCTGCTCTATTCAATGTCACATATGGATATCGTAGAAAAAAGAAAAAGAAAGAGGATGATGAAGATGGTAAAGGAAACTAAGAAGAAGAAGCAAGCCAAATTCCAAGGAAATTCCTTTAATCAAAATCTAGATTCTATCAAGTTCGCTAAGGACTACCAAACTTGGAAAGATAATTGTCAAGGAATTAGTGGCGATACACTGATGGTAGAAAATGTCCCATCACTATATGATTTTCTCTTTACTCATGTATTTGGAAATATTAGACCCGGTTCAGTTAATTCAGATAAAGAAGGTCAAGGTGCAAGAGAAGCATTACAAGTTATTGAGGGAATATTAGACGGTGGGATAATTAGAGAGCAAGAAATTTTTGTTGTTGATGCTATGGCTGATTTATTAGAAGCACTACAAGACACATCATTAGACCCAAAAGATATTCTTTTTACTGAATTTACTACGACAAGAGGTGGAAGAAGACGAAGAAAGGTAACAGTTAGAGGCCACTATCGAACCGAAAACTACGAAAAGAAAACTGGAAAAAAGGCTACTCCGGCTGAATGGAGAGCAGGTAATAATCCTCCACACCAAGCACTATTTTCCGAAACAGAAACACAGTTCGCTAAACCAAAAGGTCTGTTGTATATTATGAGAGATGCTAAAGATGCTCTTGATGATATTGAAATAGATGAATTAGAAATAGAAGAAGTAAGAGGTGGCGCACCTCCTAGAGATTATGAAGATATTAGTGCCATTGAAGATTATTTTGACAAAGTAATCAGAAATAATGCTTTTTGGAGTGCAGGTGGAAAACTTTTAGTCAATAAAGTAAGACAGGATTTACAGTCTAGGACTTTTAAATTAATGAACAAAGACCAAGATATTGTTGCTAATCTTGCTAGATTTAACGCTGAAGGAAAAAAAGAAAGACCTGCGGGAACAATTAGAGAGTTTAGATTGACTTCTACTGCGACTCCAATTATTCAATTAGTAGATAATGCTTTGAAGAGAGCAGGAACTAACAAAGCACCTAACGGATATAGGGCGTGGCAAAATGCTAGAAGGGGTGGTTTTGATTATAGGAAAACTAGAAGAGAAAAATTCGGTGAGGATGCTAAAGGTAATTTAGATAACAAAGTTATTTCTAAAATGTGGCAAGCAAGATTATGGAGAAGATAATCATGGTCACAAGAAAGCGTTGTGGTTTTTGCCAACATGATGATAGAAAAGAACTCGAAAGAATGTTGGAAACAGGTGAAATGACCTGTGATGAACTAGATGCTGAATATAATTGGAGAAGTGGAACTGCGGCTCAACACCAAAGAAATCACATGGGCGAATATAAAATGAGTTCAAACCCACAGTGTAAGTTGTGTGTAGACCCTATGAGAAAGCATTACGAAATGGCCCTACAGAATGGGGAAATAACAAGTGAAGATTTGGCTTCTGCTTTAGATACGACAAAGGCTCAAATTCAACGCCATGTCAAAAATCACCTTACTCCTATAGTGCAAGAAAGTGCGGCTATGATGATAGCCACAAAAGAATTGAATGAGGTAGATTTGCTTTCTAACAATGTTCAAAAATTAGATACTCGATTAGAACAAGTATTCAATGAACTAGGAAATGATTTAGACCCTAAGATGATTGATGCTCTAACTAAACTTGCTAGAGAAATTAGAGAATCGCTAAAGTATCTTATGGAGTTCAAAGGAAAACTTATCCATAAGAGACAAGATACAGTTATAGTTCATCAAATGCAGATTGTTCAAGAAGTGTTAGCACAGAATAATCCGGAGATTTGGTTAGACATCAAACAAAGAATGCAGGAGAAATTACAATGACTTGGAAAGATATACTTAAGGGTAGTTGGGACACAGGAAATGTGCGAGGCAAAAGTGGCCCTTATTGGACAGGCCAAGATTGGGCTAATGCTGATACGGGAAAGGCTATTGACTTGTATTGGGGTAGATACGCTAAAAGCACTCTTAGACTTTCAAAAATCCCCGAATACATAATTAACGATAAATTTAGGGAATATAAAGAGGAAAATGATATAAGCCTACCCCAAAAAGTAAGTAGGAAAAAAATTGAAGAAATGACTCTTGAAGTTCTAAAAGACATTAATAGGCAATTACCTCCCGAACATCAGATTAATTGGAATAAAGTAAATTATAATCAACTTTATAATCATACTATTATGTATTCATATGAAACTTATTTAGGAAGAAGATAAATGCAGGAGAAATTACAATGAGTTGGCAAATTCTTCTAAAAGCGCAACCTGCTTCTAACATTACTTTGTTAATTGCGCTTGCTGATGACTCTAAAACAGATTCATTGATAGAAGAAATCCAAGAATCCGAACAATTGACTGCTAGTTTCAAAGGAATCATAAATAATATCAAAGCGAACAACATAACTGTTGATTCGATGCTAAAAAAATTACCACTTCCTAATGTCTCTAAAGAAAAAATAGAAGAAAATCTAAAAAAATTGCTAAATTCTATCAAGCCGGAGCAGATGAGAGAAACAAAACAACTTGAAACACTAGTAGATGAAGCAATTTCAGCAAAAAAAGAGGGAGACGACACTAAATTTTCTGAACTTTCTCAAAAAATCAACGAGGTTAGAAGCAAATCCACTAGAAGTTACGAGGCAAATACAAAATTAAGAGCAAAATTAAGAGTTTTTGACTCTTTTGGTGATGGTTTTACCTTAAAATTTAATTCTGTTCCTAAAAGTGGTGCAAAAAAGCAAAAATTCCAGAATACAATCGAGAATTTTGCGAATCAAATCGGAGCAAATGTAGTTGGTGACACAATACAGACCAATTTTCCTAACGCTACCGCATTTCTAAACAGTTTAGGACAAGATACTGCTGAAATAAGAAGAGAAATGGCAGAATATGAGCCGGATTTAGAAAGTAGCGGTAGAAGATTAGCGGCTGTATCGGAAACTGACACAATGGTTGCTTCGGGAATCAAATTCGATGCAAAGGAAACGCTAACTTCAGTAGATGTTGAGAATTATTTGATTGCATTAGAGGAAATTCCGGGTAGTGTGGGTAAATTCATACCAACAGAAATGAAAAATGGTTTTGATTTTCCTGCTGATGCAATATTTTTAGAAAAAGAGTCAAAAACCACCAAAAGCCTATCTTTAAATCCGTATGGTAGACTTTTGATAATGGGAACTTTTGGTGGAGACAACTGGTTCAAACAATTTTTTGACGCAGTTAGAACGAATGCTTTTGTGAGTGAAAAAATAGCAGAAAGAATACTAATCGAGTCTATCATAGAGGGACTAGAAGACAATAGTAATCCTGCTAGAAGCAGTCTAGGAACAAATTTAGTTCCATTTAGAGATTTAGAATTGACAGGTAATATCAAAGCAAAGAGAAAGAAAGTTAGAGAGTTTATTAAGAACGATACTAATTTGAATACTGCTTTTAGTCAAGAGGCTACCGCCTATCAAAGTAATATTTTCCAAGACAAGTATCAAGATAAATTTACAGTAAAAGAGGCCGATGCTTTCCAAGAAGTATATGATTCTACAGAAGATGCAGATTTCGTCTTTGGCGATTTGAATATAGAATATTATGATAACACAGATACTCTAATAGAAAACAAATCCGGTGCTTCTTACGCTAAAATATTTTTAGATGACAGTCAAGTATCTCCATCAGAACTAATAGACGATATAGAAAGCAAACAAAAAGAGAAAGGTGTAGAAGTTACTTTAGGCAGACTAAGACAAAGTATGCTGAATACAGGTGATTTTGCTCAATTTATTGTAGACTATTCTAATGATTCAAAATTAGAGCCTTTGACAAAAGAATCTGCTGCGAGGGCTGCGACCTTTGACAAATTATCACCTAAAAATAGTTTAATTGTTCTATCTAGATTAGGAGAACAAGGAATATTAGATACTGGCACAGATGGATTAATAGCCGACACATTCATATCTATAGATAATAACAGGGGAAACACTAGTAAACAGTTGGAACTGGCTAATGAACTAAATGATAAGATGATACCTTTTCTAAAAGAAGCAAAAATACAATTGATTAGTGGGTTTCAACTAAGACTAGAAGATTTTGGAAAAAATTATGAAAAGTATTTCCCAAGAAAACAAAGCAATGTTCCTATAGCAGTAAAAGCATTCAAAGACAAACAATTGATTCGGTGATAAATATGACAGTAAGAGATGACATTAGACAAGATACCAAACTAATGCAAAGCCTACAAAACATAGGTAAGACCACCGAAGATAGAAGTCCCGAAAGAGTTACTGCTCTTAAACAATTAGTCGAGGCACAAAGAGTAAAATTAACTCAAGACGGAGTAGAGGGAGAAGAACTAGCGAAGAAACTTCGTTCATTTAGAAGTGGCTTAATGGCTGAATTAAAACAACTTAAGTTCACAGACCCAAGGCAATTTATTTTTGATGCAGTAAAGAAATTAAAAATAAAAGACGAATCCGGGATTAATTTAGATGTTGATGATTTATTGACGGAAAAACTACAGAACATTACTATCGGAGATACTAGCCAAAGAGAAATTTTAGAGAATTCTTTTCAGCAACAGTTAGATGGTTTTGTAAATACCAATGAGATAAAACAGAAGTATGGTGAAGGCCAAATACAAACACTAAGAGAAAACATAACAAGAATACAAAATCTACTAACAAGAAGAATTAGTCAAGCAGAAACACAACAAAAGATGAAAACTATCCGAGTAAATATTAGAAAATATCTTGGTGCTACTCCTCTTTCTAAATTAGGCCAAAGAGAAGACATCTACGAATTTTGGGAAGAGGTTTCTGAAAGATACGAACAGTTCAAAGAAGATTTAGATGCTTTATTTGAGGCCGCAGAACAAAGCGAAAATAAAAAATTTAAGCAATATTTCTCTAAACTAAGAACAGAATTTGAAGCAGAAAATTTAGAATATATTGCTAGATATCCATTGGTTTCGGTTAGAGAAGTAAAGCCAGCAGATAGATTAGTAGCAGTATTAGAAAATCTTCTCATAACTAAAGGACTTTCTAGAAAGAAGATAGAAATTCAAGAGGGAGATGAAGATGATGTTGATGAATCCGGTATGGAAGAATGGGAACAAGATTACTTGGCTCAATGGGATGGATTACAAGCCGCACATAGAGATGAAGGATATATGGAAGAACAGTTAGCAACAGATTCTATTGAAGAACAAGAAGAGTTGATTGACGAAGATAGGCTGTTCATAGACCCCTTACTAGCATTTGAAGTAATGAGAAATAAAAAACTATTAGCATTGACTCAAGATGGGTTTGCTGAAATAGGTGATGCTCTTGAAGCACTCAAGCAAGATGATATAGTCTTGGATTTCCAAACTGATGTAGATGAATTTTTGGAACAAATAGAAGATAGTTTTGCTAGTGAAAAAGGAGAATACCACTTACCTATTTCTGTTCTTAATAATTCTAAGTTCAGAACATTTGCTAAAATTCCTAGCAAATTACCTGCTGGTTTCAATAGAGGAGACACTATTAGTTTGGATGTAGAAGATAGGATAGATGATTTATTAGATAAAATTCACATCGGATTAACCAATAAGAAATTTGGATTTGCTGTAGCCCCAAGAACCACAGGACGAGGAAGAACTTTAGGAGGCACTTTTGGCGCAGAAGCACAAATGACAAGTGAAGCACCTCCAACTGCTGGCGGAACTTATAGAGAACAAATGGGAAGAATACAAGCAGGGGGAAGGTCAAGACCAATGAATCCTGTTGCTAGAGGAAAACTAGATGAAAGTCTTCAAGAGTTTAATGGAATTATTGCTAGATTTTTAGAGTCAGCAAATCAATACTACATTACTCCAATGTATGCAGGTAGATTACCTATTGATACACCTAGTTTTATTTCGGGAAGAGGTGCTAAAGTCCTTGATGTTTTATCTAAAGATTTAGGTCTTGAAACAGTAATGGGTGGAGCATACGAACAACTTGCGAATGTTGGTGATGGTGGTTTAGAAACTTCTAATTTAAGAGAGATTGCTGATTTCCTAGAATTTTTGGATAAGCCTAACTTTGAAGTAACTCAAGAAGTAGTTGATGCTGGCGAAAAGGCATCTGTAGCACTTTCAGAAATATTTGGAGATAACACAGAAGAAAGAAATGATAACTATATCAGTGCTTTACTGATGCACTTTATGGAAGAAATGGAAGACATGACTTATGCTGAAGAAGATTTCAATGGCTCAACAATACAAGATAGAGCCGAAGACTTTGAGAGAGGATATATGAGTAGAGAAGCGTTCCCTATCTTCGCCCTCCCATATTTCCTAGACAGACATCAAGGAATATTAACAAAAGAAACTAGCATGAAAAAACAGTATAACAGACTTAAGAAATTATTTGAAAGAGTAGAAGATGATTTACCAATAGTTCTTACTAAGATGTTAAAGGCTCATGACATAATAAGAAAACAACTAGGTAAGAGAGTAGAATATGGTTTCATGAATTTAACATATGATTCTATAGAGAAAATGATAGATAGAATGTATGTAGAAGAATCTGTTGATTTGAGTCATTTAGAAATAGAAAATATTGTGAAGTCGGAAGATTCACATAATAATATTTCAAAAGAATACGGTATAGATTCCGACCAAGTTTATTTGATTAAGGCTAACTTTAGGTGATAACATGGAATGGCAAGAAGTTCTAAAAAAGAAAAAGAAAAGAAAATCTACAGTAAATCAATCCGGTAATTATACCAAACCCGGAATGAGAAAAAGAATATTCAACAGAATAAAAAGAGGCGGCAAAGGCGGTGCGCCCGGTCAATGGTCTGCAAGAAAAGCACAAATGCTGGCTCAAGCGTATAAAAGGGCTGGTGGTGGCTATCGGAATTAACTGGCGTAAAATTCTCAAAGCCAAATCAAAGAGGCAACGGGATTTATCCACTTGGACTGATGAAGATTGGGGAAGTGCTGAACAGCATAGAGCCAAAGATAAGGGTAAAAAACCTAAGTCCAAAACTAAAGGAAGATACATGCCAAGAGCAACCTACAAAAGAACAGATAAAAAAACTCTAAGGTATCAAGACGCTAAGAAAAGAAAAGGCCGTAAAAAAGGACAACAGCATGTTCCAACAGGAAAGAAGTTTAGCCAAAAGTGATTACCATGCCGATAACCAAAAAGAAAGATGGCTATTATTGGGGTTCCAAAGGGCCATTTAAAACTAGAAAAAAAGCGGTTCAAGTTGCTCAAGCCGCTTATGCTAGTGGTTATGTCAAAAAAGAATGGAAAGAGATTCTAAAGAAAGATATGTCTTATTGTGTTTGTAGTGGGCCAAATAAGACTAAGGGTTTTACTTGTAAAGCACATTGTCGAAGTAAAGAAATGAAAAAAGCCGACCCAAAGAAAGGAACTGGTAAGAAACCAAAAGGTTCTGCTAGAAGACTATATACAGATGAAAACCCAAAAGATACTGTTAGTGTTAAATTTAGAACAGCGAAAGATGTAAGAGATACTTTTTCTAGTGCCTCGTTTAAATCAAAACCACATAAAAGACAGTCACAAATAATTAACTTAGTTGAGCAAAGGGCAAGAGTAGCGGCTAAAAGAGCCAAAGACCCCGAAGCAAAAAAGAGATTGAATGCGGCACATAAAGTAGCATTGGCAAGAAAAGAGTCCAGTAAAAGAAAAACAGCGAGGATGAAAAAATGACATGGAAAGACATAATAAAAAATATCTTAGAAGAAGACCCGGATGAAATGACTGACTTTATGAATATCAGTCCTAAAATGAAGACAGCAAAAATAGAGCGTCAAATTCTTAGAGAAATAGAAAAAGAAGGCGGAGCATTAGGTATGAAAAATCTAAAACAGTTTGGTGAAGAATCAGAAATAAAAAGAGTCTTAGGCAAATTGGAAAAAGAAGGCAAGATATTCATGCATAAAGATGGAGATATCTATACACACGAACCAAAGTGATATAATGAGTTGGATGGATATTCTCAAGAAAAGAAAGTGGCAAGGAACACTTTCTAAAGAAAAAAGTAAAATGCTTGAGAGAACTCCTAAAACAAAAGTAGATATTCCTAAGTTAAGTTATCCACAAGAAGAAACAGAAATACCTGCTATTCTAAAAATAATGGAAAAGAAAACTCTTAATCCGAAACAAATGAAAGATGCAGACCTTAAGCCCGAAAAAGAAATGTTTAGGATTGTTGATGCAGATAGAGAAGATTATGAAGATTTAATCAAAGATATTAATTATTATGCTATGTCATTAAAAATGAAATATCAAAGGCCAAGACCACATGAAATTACTAATAGAATTAAATCAACTAAAACAACTACAGACGATACTCCTGCTTTTCCAAGTGGTCACTCTATGGCGGCTCATGGATTAGAAATAGCATTAGGAAAAAAATATCCAAACAAGAAGAAAGAATTAAAACAAATGGCTGATAGAATATCATTATCTAGAATTCAGATGGGAAGTCATTATCCGAGTGATATAGAAGCAGGTAAAAAATTAGGATATATTATTGGTGATGCTTATGAGTGAATGGTTTGAAATATTAAAAAAGAAAAAGAAACCTTTCAAGGGCTACAATAAAAAAATTCATGCGAGGACGGGAGGATTAAGTGCTAAAGGTCGTGCTAAGTTTAAGCGTGAACAAGGTTCTAATCTAAAGCCCCCAGTTACTACTAAACCTAGTAAATTGAAACCCGGAAGTAAAGCCGCTAAGAGGCGTAAATCATTTTGTGCTAGGTCTAGAGGTTTTAAAAGAAAGGATGGAACTTATAGTGAAAAGGCAAAAGCCGCAAGAAGAAGGTGGAATTGTTAGTGGTAAAAGTCCTACCTGCGGTATTTTCATATGAAGATATGAAAAGTAAATGGAATCAAGATAATCCTGATGAACCATATACCCGCAGGGCTGATTTAGAAACTGGAATATATGCTTTAGACAATTGGGTTATTAGAGTAGATGACGAACAAAACGCTATTTCTACAGTCGGTTGGAAAGAACATCCGTCCCATACTGTAGTCGGAGGAATGTTAGCCACAAAAAAAGGAAGAGAAATAGGTGGCAATAATAGAGCATTACAAGACGCTAGGGAACCACAATTAAATTCTTCTAAACCAATAGTTGCCGCTTTTGGTCATAGAGATGGAGATAATTCTAGGTGGATGGCAAACGCTAGAAGAAACGGTTGGAGATTTAGTGGAGACGAAGGATTTGATGAGTTCAAATCTATGTTACCCGAACAGGTTATAAATCAATGGAATAGCGCATACCCTAGTGGTAATTGGGGAATACGCACAGTAAGGGGTAAGGACGAATTTGCCAAATGTGTGTATGAAGACGATGTGTTACCTGTGTGGTGGAATATAGTGAAAGCCAAACCTAATTCTATGAAAGCAATTTCAGATAGTCAATGGCTTACATTAAAAGAAAGAATACTCAATGATGAAGTCCCGGTAGATAGAACCAAGTATGTAAAATATACAAATCTATCAGACATAAATAAAAAGATGGTTTTGTATTATCTGAAAGTGGGCTTCTCTAGACCAAGAAGAAGGGCTGAAGCATACCGAGGAATACTAGAAGAAATGCTTAGAAGCAGTAACGAGAGATACGACATTGAGGATGGTAATTAAAATGCTATGGAAAGATATTCTCAAACTCCGCCCCAGTCAAGATTATGGTCAAGACCCTAGACCTAAAGATAAAGCGGCTGAAGGATATGCTGAAACTAAAGACTCTATATCTGGGAATACTGCTATTATTTTCATGCCTCACTATATGAAAAGCATGAAAGAAAGAAACATACAAAGAAACAAAATAATTAGTCCTGAAATAGAACAAAAATATGCTTCTCTTCCTGTGGGTGATTATTGGCACTATCTTAATCCGGGTGTAGGAGATAAAAGTTATTTGATGATTAAAGTCATGACCCAAGGCAACTTACCAAGAACTTCTACAAAAATTAGTTCTCTCATGAACAAAGACCAAGAAAGATATGAGAAAGTTATTGCACTTACTCACATAAATGATGGTCATAATTATAATCCTAATTACAAGAAATTAGATATATATTTTACCGGAATCAAAAGAGGTCACAGACCAAAACAAAAAGGCGGAAGAAGAGAAGAACCCTTCAATCCTTTTACGATGGGGAGAAGATAATGGAGTTAGAAGAACTAAACTTTGAACATCAAATGGATATGGAATTATCTAAAAATTCCTTTCCTTATTTTTTTGAAAATGTTCTAGGTTGGGAATTTGCTAAACACCAAGAAGAATGGCTAGAACTCATGGGTAATACACAAAGAAGTGTTATCATTTGTTCAAGAGGCCATGGTAAATCAGTATTCATGCATAGTTGGGTAGTTTGGAATTTGATTTTCCAGCCCCCTCCATATCAAATGCTATACATTTCTTCTAACCAAAAACAGACAATGGTTCACATGAGAGACATAGATAAAATGTTTAATCATCCCATGTTAAAAAAATTCAAACCCGCTAGAGGTTGGGCTATTGGAAACATTACTCTTACCAACGGTAATCAAATTTTAGAGCGTTCTGTAGGTTCGCAGATTCGTGGTCTTCACCCGCAAGAAATTATTATTGATGACCCTTTGAAAGAATTTAGTATAAGTGGAATACAAAAAGTAACGGATTGGTTTTATGGTGACATGATACCAACGCTTCATCATTCTGCTTCGCTAAGAGTTATTGGAACCCCTTTTAGTTACACAGATATTTACGCCCAACTTGCTGAAAATAAAGCATATACTCTTAGAACCTATCCTTGCCTTAATGCTCTTAATGAACCGTTATGGCCTAGCCGTTGGGATTATGATTCGTTAATGGCTAGAAAGGCTGAAATTGGTTCTCTTAAATTTACTAGAGAGTATATGTGTGTTCCTATTTCTACTGGAACTTCTCTATTCAACCCGGAACATTTAGATTCAGCGAAAAATAAAGATTTAGTATTGAAGCCACTGAAGCGTGAAGGCTACAAATATTTTGTTGGTGTAGACCCTGCTATATCTACAGATGGAGATTACAATGTAATTACTGTTATAGAAATGGATGAGAATGAAAATAAATCCATAGTATATATTGACCGAGCAAAAAATGTTGAGTTCCGTGAAAATATACAGAAGGTGAAACTCATAGGTAAAATGTTTAGACCAGAAGTAATACTCTTTGAAACCAATACATTCGCTAAATCTTTTACTCAAGAACTTAGACAAGTTGCAGACTTAAATGTGCATGACTTTAATACTACAAGGAGAAAAAAGCAGGAGATTATTTTGAATCTACAAATGACTCTAGAAAACAACAAGTTGAATTTTCCTTATGGTAATGAAGAAAGTAGGAGGACAACTTCTGCTTTGATTGAAGAAATGTCAATGTTTGCTATTACAGAAAGAGGTAAGTTTGAGGGAGTTGGCGCACATGATGACATGGTTATGAGTTTAGCATTAGCAAATGCCGCTACTTACCAAGCCAACGACAATTTCATATTGCTAGATGACTTAGGTTTGTTTGGTGATGATAAGCCGGAAAGAAGAAATGCTATCGGTTTAAATTTCTAAGGTGATATTATGACAGAACAGGCTGACAAATACAGGCAAGCGGCACAACAAATGGAAAGGCTTGCTGAACTTGATGAAGAAGAAGCCGAAGTAAAAGAAACAGTTGAAAGAGAAATAGATATTGAGTTGAAAGGTGTTTTAGGCTATGGCTATGTCATGGCTGAACATGAAGAGATTTCTAAATTATCTAACGAACTAAACATAAATGCTACAGAAGCAAGAAAACAATTAGATAATTTTCCTCCTAAATATATGGTTCAAGACCAAACTATACCCGACTTAGTTAGAAAAATGAGAAAGGCTAGAAGACAACTTAAAGGCGAACAAAGAGAGAAGATGTCTAAGGCTATTGACACAATGATAGATGCATATAGTGACCACTTGAAAAAATGTATTAAGTCAATACACTGGCTAACTCCTTATTCTGTTCCTTTACTAAATATGAGGTTTAATGAAAAAGACCTACATAAATTACACAAGATGAAAGATGCTGAAACTAGAAGACAAACCGTAGATGCATTGTGCAAATATTGGGAGTTAGATTTGGAACAAAGAGATATGGCTTATTCTAAAGAATACAGCGAAATACAAAAAAATATGCGTTTAGCGAAAAAAGAATTTAGGGATGCTATTGCTAAGGTTACTGACCAATCCATAGTAAAAAGTAAAAAAGAAAGACAGCAGGATTTTATTATAAAAATGGTCTGTGAAAATCAAGGAATAGGTGCAAGAGAAATACATGAAAAGATGCCTACTCCTCTTTTTAAAATATCTTCACCCAATATGATTTCTAAGATGATAAAAAAATTAGATATTGTTTCATCTAATGGAGCATATTACAAAATGCCTTCTATGATGAAAAAGAATATTTGGGCCTACTGTGCTGCTTTTATTGATTCAGACGGTTATATCACACTTGACCGTAATATGAATCCTAGAGTTGGATTAGTTGCTACAGGAACTAGAGGCCGAGCATTCATGGAAGAAATGCATAAGTCAATTGGTTTTGGTCGTATGCACTTAGACCAAAAATCACCACAAGATACTAGACTAATTAACAGGCTTAATTTTTATTCACAAGACGATGTGACAAAATTACTAACAAAATGCCTACCGCATTTCAGACTAAAGAAAGGCAATGCTGAACTACTATTGGAATTGATACGCATGAAAAAATCTTACAAGAAGGCCGACTGGTATAAGAGCCGTTGTGATGAAATTTTCAAACTAATGAAGTGGGAGAATCATAAAGACCATGTAGGTTTTGATTGGCTAAAAGAAGGAATTTACCTAGATGATATTCAGAAATTCAAAGATAACTGTAAAATGTCCGTGATGGATGAATTAGAAAATATCGGTGGAGTTATCGCTAAATCAGAAGAAGAAGAAATGGAAAGAAAAGGACTCTCTTGGTTTGCTAAAGGAAATAACCCAAAGAAATTTTTGTTAGACAAAGACGGTGTTCGCCATGCGGCAGGTGTAGCAGTTTACAAAGGAGATAAGATTCTAATTGTTGAGCGTTCCCCCGAAGAAGATACTATGATAGGTCTTTGGGAATTTGCAGGTGGTAAGATAGAAGAACTTGATGAGTTTAATGAAGATGGAACTCCTAATGCTGAAAAAGTCTGTATGATTGAAGCGGGAGAAGAATTAGGATTATTCACTAAACCTTCCTCTAAAGTTGGAGTTCACTTTGACAGAAATATGACACCACCAAAGAAATATCATTGTTTTAGAATAGATGTAGAAGATGACTGGAATCCTACTTTATCATTTGAACATAGCGACTACAAATGGATTACTATTGAAGAATTAAAAGCATACCCCGATAATCAAATGAGTCATCATGTTAGATTCTTGGCAAACAAGTTGTGAGTATAATGGATATAGAAATTTATGAAGTTGGGCCGAGGGACGGCTTACAAAATAGTAAATTTTCCATGTCTACAAATAACAAAATTACTTTAATAAGAGAGTTGTATCATGCAGGATTAAACAATATGGAGATTGCTTCATTTGTTCATCCAAAAAGAGTTCCTAATATGTCAGATGCAGAAGAAGTATTTGAGGCGACAAAAGAGTTAGGGGAGTTTGGAGTTCTTGTTCCTAACCAAAAAGGATTTGATAGAGCAATAAAATCCGGAGCGAAAAATATGAATATTTTCTTTTCTGTTTCTAAAGAATTTAATAAAAGAAATCTTAACATGAGCCTACAAGATAAGTTCCAAGAACTAGATGAGATGTTAGTAGATGTAGATAGAAAGAATGTAAGGGCTTACATTTCTTGTGCTTTTGGATGCCCGTTTGAAGGCAAACCGAAAGACCATGCTCTTAAAGACGCTATTCTAAAGGCTGATTATCTAGCCGAAACCGTTGTTTTATGTGATACTATAGGAGTATCGCACCCTACACAAATGGTTCAAACTTTAGAATTAACTAGAGGAATAGATGCTAAGATAGCCTTACATCTTCACAAAAATCCAAACATCAGAAGAGATATTTTTGATAATGTGAAAGTGGCGGCTGAATGGGGAGTCAATATGTTTGACTCAAGCATAAATGGATTAGGGGGTTGCCCTTTTATTCCTAATAGTGGCAGTAATCTTTCTACTAATCAATTGATACATTGGGCTAATAATAACGGATATGAAACCAATGTAGATATAAATAATTTACACTATGCTACTGAACTAGTCATGAACCTAGAGCGTGGTTCGGCTGTTCCCGAAGCATTGATAACAGAAGCCAAGCCTGTTGCTGAATAGGGGTATTGCTATGGTTGAAGATAAAAGGCGATTTAGCATAACTAATCTGTTTAGGAGGGCGACCCCTAAACCTGCTGATAGGAAAATATACAACATCGGTATTCAAGAAAGACAGCAAACTAACTTGATGACTGCGCCCATAATTTACCATATCGTAAATCAGTCAGTTATAGCAAGAACTTGTATTACTCAACTAAAGCAAGAAGTTTTTCGTAGAGGTTATGTTTGGGAGAAAGCCTATGAAGCAAGGTGCAATAATTGTGGAAAGGAACATCAAAGACCTGTTCAACAGTGCTTACGCTGTGAATCTACTGATTTGAAAAAGCCCGATGTTGCACAACTAGAATATGCTGAAAAATTTATAGAGGGCTATGTCAATAAATCTGAACAATTATTTATTGATGTTCTTAGAGAATTAGAAGATGACCTAAACATAATGGATGATGCTTATATTGTCTTGGTAAAAGAATACTTTATTGACGGCAATCAAAAAATTAGAATGCACAGAATCAAAGAAGTATATAGGGGCGACCCTGTAACTATGGCCATCTATACTGATGAATTAGGGCAAAGAGGAACTAAGGGATTTACTTGTGTTAATCATAGAGGTATGTTATCAACAGAACCTCATGATTTATGTGAAGAATGCGGGTCAAATTTATTCCCTGTTCATTATGTAAATAGAGTAAATGGTAAAGACCAATATTTTCTAAAAGGTGAGGTTCTTCACTTCAGTAAGTATAATCCCTCTAGACTCTATGGTATGTCACCAATCATTACATTATATAATAACATCATGACACTTATTGCCATGGAGAATTATGTAAATTCTTCTTACACTAAGAGTAGAATGCCAAAAGGATTGTTAGCAGTCCAAACCAGAAATATGGATTCTATGAAATCTTTTTGGAGAGCAGTCAAAGAGAAGATGGAACAAGACCCTCACTTTATTCCTGTTATGGGTATTGAAGCCGAGAATGGTAAAGGCGCAGTTGAATGGATTAAGTTTATGGATAGTCTAAAAGAAATGGATTATGTTTCTGTTAAAGACGATTTAAGAGATAGAATATCGGCATTTTATGGAGTAAGTAAAGTATTCATGGCTGATAATACTACTAGCGGTGGATTAAATAATGAAGGTATGCAAATATTAGTAACTAATAGAGCCGTTCAAATGGCACAAAATGTCTACAATAATTATGTTTTCCCGTTCTTAGTAAAACAATTTGGAATAACTGATTGGAACTTAACATTACCGCCAAGCGAAGAAGAAGATGAAATCGCAGTCCTAAGAAAGAGAGAAATAGAAGTTAATATTGCTGCATCTACTAAGAACTTAGGATTTGAAGTAGATATGGATGAAGATGGTCAATTTACTTTCAAGAAACCAGAACCACAAGAACCAAAAGAGGGAGAATCATCCGAAGAAGGGGGAAAAGTTGAATTAGACCCATACGCAGGAACAAATATAGATGCTTCCCAATTAGGACAAATGCAAGAACAAGCACTAAGCACACCACAAGCAAATCCACCTGCAACTAGAAATAAACCAAGAATGAGTGTTGGCCCCGATAAAAGATTAACAGGATTACCAGTAGATGCAGGAAATCAAAATGTAGATACTAGAAATGAAAGAAGAGTTGGTTAAAATGACTGAAGACCTAAGACAAAAAGAAATTAGATTGAAAAAAGAACTAGCAAAAGTAAAGGCTATCAATGCTAATTCCGATGCTAAAGTAAGAAAGACTAGAGATTTATCATTAGGAGGTTTGCCTCCCGATACTTCTCATAAGGCAATACCTTCAACGGCAAGTCCGGATGTAGTTTTATTGCCCCCTATGAAAAGAAAGAAAAAAGAAAATATTCCATTTTGAGGCGATAGAATGTTTATTGAATTAACTAAAGATAAGTCTTTGAAGAATATTCTTTTGAAGGCAGATATAGATGAGCACACACTATCTTTAGTTAAATCCGATGCAAGTATTACTGAGATTAAGAAGTCTTTAATTGACAATATAAATCCTAGCAACATTGTTCAATATAGAAAATTTATTCTTAAAGCAGAAGAGGAATTTGCTAGTGAACAAGAAGTATCTGAAGCAAGAGCGCAGGAAATGTCTGAGCAAGAGCAATCTGCTCAAAGCCCCGATACAGCACAAAGAGATGATAGTGAATTAGAAACAGCAGGTGACTTAACTGCTGAACTTGAAGGTAAAAAGAAAAAGACCGGAAAGACTGAGATGGAAAAACAATATGATAGATATTTAAGAGAAGTAAAAATGATAATGGAATATTTAGAGGCCACAAGAGATTTAGTTCAAAATCTAGAAATAACAAGAGATGAAAGCGAACCATCTAATTTTTCTTTTAGAGGTCAGACTGCTTATGCTAATAAATTTAATACTCAGCAAAAATCAAATTCATATCTAAATTTGATGAAAATATTAGATGAAAGAGATAAAGATTTTTTGGTTAAAAAATACAGAAGACATTTCAACGCTCAAGGTGATTTTCCTCTAAAGGGAAAAGAAGATGTAAATATCTCTACTCTTACAGATAATTTATTGTCTGTTTTTAATTCTAATGTTGGTGATAGAGATATGAGTTTAGGAGAAGCATTTTCTAGATTACATATTAATACTTACAAAAGACAACCTACTGCATATAGAAATATTGGTAGATATAAAAAAGATATTTCAAGGGCAATATCAAGAGTTAAAGGTATGCCTGTAAAAGATGAAGACTATGAGAAAGCCGTAAAAATAGTCAATAACATGAGAAAGAATTTAGAAAAATTAAACAATTCACAGGAATATATAGAGAGTGTTATTACAGAATTAGAATTTATTGAGAATGATGGAGCAGAAAAAATAATTGCTAGAAAAATAAAATCTATGACAGATGGCGTAAAGGTTCTACTTGAACAAGGAATATTAGACGAAACAGGAAAAAGAAAAAAGCCTTCGACTGTGGAAGAAGATGTCTCTTTAGGAAGTCAAGTCAAGGGTCTTCAAAATACTATTAGAGAAATACAAGAAAATAGTGAAGAATATATTGAAGAAGCAACAGCAGAACTTCAAAGAGATATAGAAATAGAGAGAACTAAACTAACTAAAGTCAATAAAGAAATAGAAAGAATCAATCAATATTTGCCGGAGGTGCAGGAAATAAGTAGAATATTAGTTCAAATGAGTCGTCCTTCTCCTAGACCGGAAGGAAGGTCATTGGCAGAAAGACAACAAATTAGAGAATTGGTTGAGAGTAGAGACTCCCAATCTCAATCATATTTTAGAAGAGTTGTAAATGCCATACAAAGCATAGATAAGAAACTAAAAGAGATGTCTAGAATTATTGACACGCTAGATGAAATGGAAGCACAAGAATTCATGGAATGGATTACTGGTGAAGCGGGACAAAGGCCACAGCGAAGAGTTCAATTAGAAATAGAAGGTTTAGATTTAATAGAAGGTTTCGATACTTTAAATAATAGAGATATCAACAGATTAGATAGATTAGGTGCAGAAGTAGAAAGTCTATTTGAAAGAGTTGAGAACTTTACTAACAGTTTAGTCAGAAATATGGCTAGAGAAATAACTTATGATGATACACAAGAAACCTATAGACTAGTGGAGGGAAGAACATGACTTGGGACTACTATGAAGACGGAAGAGAAATCACTTTCAAAAAAGAAGATAAATCCCCAAAGAAAATATTAGATTCTTTGGATGCGAAGGGCAGAAAGAAATTAAAAAAGACACTACAGGCCGCAGAACCAACTGAATTTTTCGGTCAAGATTTTACTAAACTAGGTGATTTGATTTCAGTTATGCAACAATTAGAACTAACTAAATCAGATAAGAAACTAAATAAAAAAATGAAATCTATGGACGAGCGTAACATTGACATCGTAGCCACTGCAACTAAACTAAGAAAAGAATATGAATTACTGTATAGACAACTATATGATTTAGTTTACCCACAAAAAAAGAAGTGATAATATGAGTGAAGAAAAAACAATTAATGAAGAAATGCTAGAAATAATAAAAGCCCTATCAAGTAAAGTAGAGGCTTTAGAAAGAACCATATATGCAAAAGATAGCCTATTGATGAAGGCAGGTTTTGTTGTGAGTGAAAGCCCTGTTCCGTCTATGGATAATAAAATAGGTGGAGAGGTCATGGATGTCTCAAATATGGATTGGTCTGATATTCATAAAATGGTAGAAAAGGCAGGTGGTCAGTGATGCCGGAAAGAGTAACAAAAGAAGAACGAATGGTGAGCCTAGTAATTGAAAAGGCTAGAGAAGCGAAGGAAATACTTTATCAGTCAATGCAAGGAAATCGCCTACCAGAAAGAGACGATTATGAAACTGTAAAAGTAAAAAGGCCAAAGGCTCAGAAGGCTGATAAAATAAAGAATCAAACTAGAAAGGAAGATGGCTATGGTTTAGCAGGAGAAATTACAGAATTTAAGAAAGCCATGGATATACTAAAACAGATTTTAGAATCTGATTATGAAGATAATCCCGTATTGAATAGAGAAAGATACGAAAAGGCACAAGAAGAAATAGAATCAGCAACAAAGGAATTAGGAATGCTTCTTGATAAATACAAACAAGATGGTGATGAAAAATCATTTAACGAATCAGCACAAGCAAGAATAAGAGAACTTACTAGAGCCATGCAAACAACAGAAAAGAAAACACCTTCTGTTCCCCTTCTTCCAAGAACGCAACAATACCGCTAAGTAGGTGGTATTGGTGAAGTTGGCTAATATAGAAAAAGACAAAATGCCATCAGAAGAAATTCTGAGGCTATTTGAAAAAACTAGAGTAGCCTATCTTTCAGCAAAAGAAGACCCCGATGAATATGGGAGTCGCTGGCGTAGTGCTGTAGAAATGATTAGAGAATCATATGGAGAACTTGATGCGGCAGGTAAAGAATTAAAAAATCATATTTCTGATGTAATAATAAATGATAAAGAAGCAAAAAATCCTTTGAGTTCTCAAGCACAAAAAATATTTCAAGGAATAAAACAACTAAGATACACTTCTGATTTAGTTGATGACCCTTTCGCTAAAAGATTTAAAGGTGATGTCTTAGAGGAATTAATGTCTAATCCGGAAACGATGATGAAATTCGTTCATTATGCGTTAAGAAACGATAATAAAGCACTTTCTCCCGAACTATTAGCAATCAAGGACATAGAAAAAGACGATATTACGGAGGGTCTTGAAGGACTTGACCTAGAATCGGACGACATATCCCTGTATATTATTGAGCATTATGGGGATGGAAAAGACTCTAAGAAGGTAGAAAAGAAAGTCAAGGCGGCTATGGAAATGCTTGACCTGTTGCTTTTATCTAGGCACAGTGAGGAATATGTTGAAGACTTGAAGGATATAGAAAAGTCGGAAGAGGAGAAATCTCTATCAGATTTTATCATACCTAACAAACCAATGTATAGAATTTTTGAAATTGATGATATCAAAGAACTAAAGGGATTTAGTGGAAGTTGGTTGATACAAGAAAAATATGATGGTATGAGAATACAGTTACACAAGATAGATAACAATATCAAAATATTTTCTTATAACGAAAAAGATATCACAGATAAATGTAAAGACCAAGTAAAAGAATTAAAAGAAAAAAAATACGGAGATTGTATCCTAGATGCAGAATTAATTTTATTTGATGAAGGAGAGCCTTTACATCGTGCGGATACT